>ERZ1034755.339-NODE-339-length-15944-cov-13.479074_pt1 | contig 15944 bp, 9 predicted proteins | sample MGYA00520596_ERZ1034755 | MGnify/ENA primary metagenome ERZ1034755 (study PRJEB33766, sample SAMN09781701) | gut metagenome | biome: gut microbiome | host: Homo sapiens | place: Madagascar | study: EMG produced TPA metagenomics assembly of the PRJNA485056 data set... | reverse complement strand
CTATACCTTATTATATATACTCCACTTTCGCAAATAGGGTAATAAGAAAAGTTTTATCAAAAAAAATCTATCAATTCGCTTACTTTTTTGTTAATTCTGCTACAAATCGATATTTTTTCCTTTATTATGGTTGTTTTTTCATTTTTTATACGTAACTTTGCGCCATTAAACATTAACGTACAGAATAAAACGAAAAGAAAAAACATTTATTATGAGATTATCCACATTGGTATTGGCGGTAAGTATATGCTTTGCCCCCCCATCACTGAACACCCAAGCCAAGAGCAAGAAAAAGAGCCTTAACTTGCTGACTGCTAAGTCGGATTCCACCAAAACAGACTACGCTAAAGTCACCAAGGGCGGAAAGAAAGATACAGGCTTGTTTACTGTCATCTACAATAGCAAAAGCGGCAAGCTGTATTTTGAATTGCCCGACTCTGCATTCAGTCACCAGTATATCCTTGCCAACAGAATGGCAGCCACCAGCGACACACAGGATTTTGTGGCTGGACAGATGATCAACACTCCTTTGCTCATACAGTTCTCAAAGGACGAACGAAACGTATATATCAATCTCATACAGAGTAACAATGTCGTTGACAAGAACGACCCTATCGCAGCTTCTTTCGACAAGAATTTCTTGAATCCTCGTATGAAAGGTTTCAAGATTGCTGCACGCAATAATGGCAATGTCGTTATTGACGTGACTTCATTCTTTGGCACCAACGAGGCTTACATCTCGCCACTGAAAGAGGTTTCTATTTTTTCTAAACTCTTTGGCGATGCCAATGCCATCAAGGGTACTTTCTCTGCCGATGCTTCCAGCATCGACTTCGTGAAGACTTTCCCTAAGAACATCGAGATAGAGAGCACCCTGTCGTTCAACACCACAGGTATGATCAAGAAGCCTTACTCTGTGAAGGTTCACCGTTCACTCTTTGTCCTGCCCGAGGATCCTATGCCCATGAGATACCAGGACAACCGAGTGGGTTTCTTCAATAACAACAAGAACATATACAGTTCTTCCAAGGACAAGGTGGAGAGCAAGACCTACATCAACAGATGGCGCCTGCAACCCAAGCCCGAAGATATGGACAAGTACTTTGCCGGCGAACTGGTGGAGCCACAGAAACCTATCGTGTTCTATGTCGATTCTGCCTTCCCTGAGAAGTGGAGAGAAACCATCAAAACGGGTATAGAAGACTGGAACCAGGCTTTCGAGCAGGCTGGTTTCAAGAATGCCATCATTGCTAAAGACTATCCCAAGAACGATCCTGACTTCGATCCAGACGATATGCGCTACAACTGCTTCAAGTATGCAGTCACATCTACTGCCAACGCCATGGGTCCAAGTCATAAAGACCCTCGTACTGGCGAAATCCTCACCGCCGATGTCATCTGGTATCACAACATCGTATCCCTGTTGCACAACTGGCGATTCATCCAGACTGCAGCTGTAGACAAGCGAGTTCGCAAGAACACCTTCGATGATGATGTGATGCGCGAGTCTATCCGTTATGCAGCAGCCCACGAGATTGGTCATACCCTGGGTCTGATGCACAACATGGGTGCCAGCTATGCTTTCGACGTAGAGCAGCTGAGAGATCCCAAGTTCACACAGCAGTATGGTACCACACCAAGTATCATGGACTATGCCCGCAACAACTACATCGCCCAGCCTGGCGATTTGGAGAAAGGCGTGCGTCTTACTCCTCCTGTTATCGGTGTATACGACAAGTATGCCATCAACTGGGGTTACAGGATCATCAAGGGCGCCAATACTCCTGAGGAGGAAGTGGCTACTCTTAACAAATGGATTGCCGAAAAAGCCAACGATAAGAAATTCCAGTTTGGCGCTCAGCAGGTTTTAGGTACAGTAGACCCAACCGACCTGACCGAGGACCTTGGAAACGACCATATCAAAGCCAGCAACTATGGTATCAGCAACATGAAGATTCTGATGAAGAACTTCGAGAACTGGACCATGGAGAAGGGCGAGAGATACGACGACTTGGAGAAACTCTATCGTGAGGTTACCAAGCAGTACACCCGCTACATCAACCATGTGGCATCTTATATCGGTGGCATCGAATATACTGAGATCAGACAGGGCGACGGTCAGGCTCAGAGCATGAACTACATCAACAAGGCACGTCAGAAGGAAGCCCTCACATGGCTGCTTGCACAGATGCGCAGCTTCGACAGTTGGCTCACACCTCATGCCCTGCTGAACAAGATGGAACTGAGCCTCGATGTCAACAAGAACATCTGCAAGCGCACCATCTCTTCGCTGTTCAGCCCCACTGCACTCTATCGCATCAAGGAAGGTGGAATGGTAAATGCCAACGCCAACTACACCATCGAAGGTTATATGAACGACCTGACCAACATGATCTTCAAGACTCCTGTAGGTGGAAAGCTTTCTTATGCCGAGCAGGCTCTGCAGTCTAATGCCATCAATCTGATGATGCAGCGCACTGGCTTGCAGCCCGAGACAGGCAAGAAGACCAAGGGTCTCACCGACGACCAGTTGTGGCAGAACGACCTCGAGATGTCGCAGCAGATTTGCAATGCCAACGATATGACCGACAGCTTCGTACGTATCAATTATGGTGGCAGCATGCTCAGCGATGCTGAGACTGGTGCCCTGATGACAGGAAGCCTGCAGCGTGTACTCAACAAGTATCGTGCTTATCGTGCTACCGCTACTGGCAGCACCCGCGACTTCTACTCTTATCAGATTCTTCTCATGGAGAAGTTGCTGAACAATAAGTAACTCTACTTTCGCAAGTTCAGAAGTTTAAAGGAGTTAAAGAAGATACCGCTTCGCTCAGAAGTTAAAGCCGACAGTCTTTTTGGAAGCATACTCAGCAGTAAAGCTGTTGTCTTAACTCCTTTAACTCCTTAACTCCTTTAACTCCCCCCCGAATTCCTCAAAAAGAATTCTCCCCAGAACAAGTTATATTTTTGAAAATAAATATTTTTATGAGAGAGAACAAAACACTGCACTACTACATGAAGTGGGCACTCATGCTTACTTTCATGTGGGTATGTCAATTTGCAAACGCCCAGGACTTCGTCAAGGGTAAGGTGATCGACCAGGCTGGTGAGCCTGTCACTGGTGCCTATGTAAGGTGGAAAGACACCAAGATAGGTGCCAGCACCGATGTGGATGGCAACTTCTCCATCCCTGCCCATCAGGGTAAGTTGGTCATTTCTTTCCTTGGCTACAAGACCAAGGAGGTAAGCGCTCAGTCTGGCAAACAGATAGAAGTGAAACTGGAAGAAGACGCCCAGCATCTCGACGAGTTTGTCGTAATAGGTTATGGTCTTCAGAAGAAATCGTCTATCACAGGTTCTATTGAGACCATCAAGGCTGACGACTTGCTCATGATGCCTACCGCCAACCTCGACAATGCGCTTACCGGACAGGTGGCTGGTCTGCAGGTCATGGCTTCTACGGGTGACCCAAGTACTGCCAAGGAAGCTGCCCTTCATATCCGTGGTATCAACTCGGCACCTTTGCTCGTTATCGATGGTGTGCCAAGATTCGGTACGACCACTTCTGATGGTGAAACTCGTCTTTCCGACCTCAACCCCGATGACATCGAGAGTATCACCGTACTGAAAGATGCTGCCGCTGCTGCCGTATATGGTGCACGTGCCGCTAATGGTGTTATCCTCGTACAGACCAAGCGCGCTGAGGGCAACCAGAAGTTGCGCATCAACTACCGTGGCCAGTACAACCTCCAGGAAGCTACCAAACTGCCTGAGTTCCTCGATGCCTACGAGTTTGCCAAGCTTCGCAACCAGGCTATTGCCAATTCACCTTCCAGCACCCTGGCTCCTTATACAGAGGTGCAGTTGGAAGAGATCCGCACTCACTCCAACCCCAACGTCTATGGCGACAGCAACCTCTTAGACTATCTCGACAAGACGGGCTACTCTACCACTCATGCTGTTTCGGCAAGTGGCGGCAACTCTTACGTAAAATACTATCTCTCTTTGGGCTATGCCAACTCTAAAGGTCTCTATAGTGGTGTTGGTCGCGACCGCATCAACTACTCTATGAAGTTGGATGCCACCCTCACCAAGGGTCTCGTCTTGTCTGTCGACTATACGGGCGCCAACTCTAACGCCAAGAACAGCAGCTACACAACCCTCGATGCTGCATACAGCTATTCTCCCCTCCAGGTATACGAGTTTACCAATGGCAAGTTGGCAAGTATCGATGGTAGCAACCCGCTCATCAATCTTCGGGGCTTGGGCGGATACATCAAAGATCTGTCAAGAATGGGTACTGTGAATGTCAACCTGCGATGGGACATTCCTTGGGTGAAGGGTCTGAACGCCTATGTACGTGGAACCTTCGATGACAACCATCGTATCGAGAAAAAGTACAGCACTCCTGTAACTCTCTACACCTACGATGCCACTACAGAAGAGTTTGCCATCGATCAAAATACCGTTTATCCTAAGGCTAAGACAACCTTAGAACAGGCCGACCGTTTCTATAAGAGTCAGCTCTATGAGGCGGGTATCAACTACAACAACACCTTTGCGGCAAAGCATACCGTAGGTGCCACTCTGGTCATGAACTATCAGCGACTCAACAATCAGTATATGATTGGCATAAACCTCGACAAGACTTCTGTGCCAGAGACCATGGGTACGGCCAAGAGCTCAAAGCTCAATGGTAATGAGACGATCAACGAGCGTGCCTCTACCATCGGCCGTCTCAACTACAGCTACGCCAACAAGTACTTTGCCGAGTTCAGCTTCCGTGTAGATGGTTCTACCAACTTCTCGCCCTCCAACCGATGGGGTTTCTTCCCATCATTCTCTGGTTCATGGGTTGTCTCTAATGAGGAATTCTTCAAAGCCTGGAAGCAGGGCGTCATCTCTAACCTGAAGCTGAGAGCCTCTACTGGATGGTTGGGTAATGACGGTTTGGTGGGTGCATACTCATATCTGAAGAACTACACCGAGTCTGCCAACTATGGTTACAGCTTCGGCAGCAAGGGTTCTGCCTCAAGCGTTTACCGTCCAGGATTCACCCTCATGAGTTATCCTAACACCGATCTGTCATGGGGAAAGACCCACGATTACAACTTCGGTTTGGACATGGGCTTCTGGAACGAACGCATCGGTGTGTCTTTCGATTACTTCGTACGTTACGAGACCGACAAGATCACATCGGCACCGGACTATCTCTTCCCTCCTTCGACAGGTACCGACGGAGCTTATCCTTCTGAGAACTTCAGCAAGTTGAAGGCATGGGGCTGGGACTTCACCATCAGCCACAAGAACACCATCGGCAAGTTCAAGTACAACATGTCAATCAACCTGTCAAAGAGCAACGACAAATACCTCGACTTCGGCGACGAGAGCAGTCAGCTGCCCAACCTTCGCCGTAAGGGAACCAGCAGCATGGTATGGCAGATGTATCAGGCAGCAGGTCTGTTCCAGAGTCAGGAAGAAATCGACAACTGGCCACTCGACCAGGACGGACAGGGTAATGCAACCATCGCTCCTGGTGACATCAAATACATCGACCAGAACGAGGATGGTGTTCTCGACTCTCATGACTATATTTACGTCAAGAACTCTTCACAACCCGACATGGACTTCAGCTTCCGTTTCGGAATGCAATACAAGGGTTTCTTCCTCAATGCCATCTTCCAGGGCGAGTCAGGATATAAGCAGAACATTACCGACTACTATACATTGGAGAACGGTACCCTGCCTAAGTATCAGAAGTATCACCTTACCGACAGTTGGTCAGAGAGCAATCCTTCTGGCAAATATCCACGCGTGAAGATTGCCACATCCAACGACAACAACCGCAAGAAGTCTACATTCTGGATTGAGGATTGTAATTTCGTGCGCCTCAAGTTGCTGAACCTCGGTTACAACTTCCCAGGCAGCATCGTCAAGAAGATGAGCCTCTCTTCGCTCAGCATCGCTTTGCAGGCAAGCAACCTCTTCACCATCAGCAGTCTGAAGAGCATGGACCCAGAGTCACTCCGTGGCTACCCTATCCAGCGCTCTTACGGTGTAACTCTCAACTTAGGTTTCTAACGAGACCACATTATATTATATATAGAACACAGAAAGTATGAAAATACAATTCAATAGAATCATAACCATCATTACACTCGCAGCCACCACCGGTGTGCTGACGAGTTGCGACAGCCTGTTCAGGGATGCTCCTCTCGACAAGATTTCCGAGAAGTCGGTATGGAGTAATCCTCAGCTTCTCGACGAATACGAGAACTCTTGGTACAGATGTATGAGCAATGGCTTCAGCACTTATGTTCCCAGCATTTCATTGGTGAAGAGCAAATCAAGATATTATTTGCCTTGGTTTGGCGACCAGATCAGCGTGGGTAAGAGTTCTTACTATAATGCCGGCTATGGCGACTTACTGAAAGGCAACAGCCAGGAGATTACCAAATGGGCTGCCAATGTATGGAGCAACTACTTCACTCAGATTCAGTCTATCAACACCTTGCTGGAAAATTTAGGTAATATCAGCAATGGCGACCAGAAGAACCGCATCATCGGTGAGGCGCACTTCATGCGAGGCTATTACTATTATATGCTGTGGAGAATGTTTGGCGGTGTAACCCTCATCGACCACACTTATAATCCACTCATCAAAGAAGAGAAGTTCCCACGTGCAAGCTATCAGCAGATGGTAGACTTCATCGTGGCTGAGGCCGATGAGGCTGCCAAGTATCTTCCCCAGGCTCACGCCACTACCGAGACAGGTCGCGCCACCAAGGGTGCAGCTATCATGCTCAAGGCTAAGACTTACCTCTGGGCTGCCAGTAAGGTATTCCAGAACAAGGGTGAGGAACTTACCTACTTAGGTTTTGCCGACGACCAGTCACACGTCATGCTGGAGAAGGCCAAGAAGGCTTACGAAGACCTCTTCGCTCTGAACCAGTACAGCCTCATCCCTATCTCTGCCACCACACAGGACGATATTCGCGATGCCTATCGCAAAATCTTCCTGACCAAGAACTCACAGGAGTCTATCTTCGAGGTACAGCATTCTGATGATGGCGACTTTGCCAACAAGTTTGGTCATAAGCTCGATAGAGACGCGGCCTCTCCTTTCTTTACAGGTACAACAGCAGCCTACACTCCTACCCAGAACCATGTGGACGAGTATGGCATGCAGCCTGGCAAGACCTACGATGCACAGTATCCATACGACAACAGAGACTATCGTTTCTATGCCAACATCCTGTATGATGGATGTACCTACCGCAACCACGTGATGGACATTCATTATACAAACCGTACTGCCGGTGTCGACCTCACGCCTTATGGTACTTCCACTTCGGCTGCCGTAACCTTGACAGGTTATTACATGGGCAAGTTTGTTGATCCAAGCCAGACTATCGACAACAACGATACTTATGCCAGCAAGCAGAACTACATCATCTGGCGATTTGCAGAGGCACTGCTCGACTACGCAGAGGTTTGCTACGACTTAGGAAACACAGACTTGGCAAAGGAGTATGTCAACAAGACCCGTCAGCGTGTTCACATGCCAGACATTGAGAATCCAACACTCGACGACATCAAGAACGAGCGTCGTGTGGAAATGGCTTTCGAGGAAACCACCTACTGGGATCTCTTCAGATGGGGTGTGGCAGAGCAGAAGATGAACGGCGAGACCAATCCTCTGAAGGGTATGCGTGTCGATGTAACTGTGGTAAACAACGAGGTGGTAAACACCAAGTACACCATCAGCAACGTAAACCGTTTCCCTAAACGTGTGAGAGTCTTCGACAAGAAACAATACTATCTGCCCATTCCTTGGAGCGAGATCAAATATCACGGCATTGCCCAGAATCCAGACTGGACAGAACAATAAAGAACTCAACTTTCGAAAATAGGGAAGTTAAAGAATTTAAAGAAGTTAGAGAAGTTAAAGCCATATGCTTTACAGATAGATATTCAAACAAAAAGGCTGTTGGCTATAACTTCTAACGACCGAAGGGAGTGATAACTTCTTTAACTTCTATAACTTCCGTACATACGAAACTTCAGAAGTAGCAACAAAACACTCAATATAAACAACGGATAAAAGTTCTTTCGTCAGCAAGATGCTGACGAAAGAACATTCCTTAACAAAAAACATCATCTTTATGAGAAAAATTTACTTAGCATGGGCGCTATTACTCAGCGCAATCGGAGTTCAAGCACAGGAGTACAATCTTTTCCCTGCTTCAGTAGTCGACGAAAATGGCTGGTTGTGGTTCAACAGCCAGAATATTGTTGACCAGTATGTCGGTGTCTGCAATGAAGACGACTACAAAGTAGACCCTGAAGGCAAAATCATCCAGATGGTTTATGCAGATCAAGTTCCGACATATCCCACGACTACAGTAGATCCAGAAGCGATTGGCTTCGGAAAAGGCGGTGAGTTAGGTGCAGATGGTTATAAGAAAGGAGCTATCATCTTACCTGCAGCAAGTGCATCAAATTCACCAAATGGTGGTGGAATTGTTCTTTGCCTGCCATCATGCTCTACATTCAGCATAAATGTTTCATGCCCGGGAGCCATCTACTGCCAACTTTTAAGCACAGACAAAGCAAGCACTATGTTCGGTGATTATGAAGTGCGCAAAGCATATAGCATGTTCAACAAATTTGCAGGTGCAGGCAACACCACGGTTACAGGCCTTGAAAAACAAACAAATGGCTACAACAAAATTACAATTAAGTCAGACAAACCTGTATATGCATACTTCCGCAACATCACAAATAAAGAGGTTTACATCCACGGCATCAAGGTGACCACTCCTAAGCAGGAGACAGCAGGCATTGCAAACATACAGACACAGAATACAGCCGCACAGGAGGTATATACTATTGATGGCGTCAAAGTAGGCAACACCTTGAAGGGTCAGAAGCAGGGCTTGTACATTGTCAAGCAGGGCAATTGCATCAAGAAGGTCATTAAATAAATGACCACAAACTTTTATATTTATCAACATAAGACACTACAAGTATGAAGAAATTCTTTACACTTTTGTTGGCTGTCATCAGTACAATGACAGCCTTCGCACAGACAGAACCTGCCATTGAATTGAAAGCAGAGGTAGATGGTAATACCAGAACTCTTACTATCGGACTGGGGGTAGAAGGAACAGTACAGATAGACTGGGGTAATGGCGAGAAAGTCACATCAGAAGTGATTCCTGCTTTCGATGGTTGGAATCAAGTGGACGTCTCAGGTACCGTATCAGGTGATGGAAAGGTAAAAATCTATGGCGACAACATTGTTTATTTTGAATGTTCATCAAGAGTAGATGGTGCCCAAGTATTGTCTTTGGATGTAACTAAGGCTACAGCCTTGAAAGATTTGACTGCCAATGCCAACAAACTGACTTCCATTGACCTGACCAAGAACACTGAGTTGGAGAAGCTATACATCAACATCAATCAGTTGACAAGTATTGATATCAGCAAGTGTACCAAACTGACAACTTTGAACATTGAAGAAAATCTCCTGACAGCAATAGACATCACCAAAAATCAGGCATTACAGACTCTAAGAATCAGCCAGAACAAATTTGCTGGAGAATTGGATTTATCCACCAATCTAGCCCTCAAATATGTATATGCCCTTAACATGGATCTTAACTCTGTTAAGATAGGTAATAACACAGCATCTAAACCTTATTTCAGTTTTAACTACAACAAGCTGACAAGCATAGATGCATCAGGAATAAATGATGCTAAAAATGCAACACTTTTTCTAATAGGCAACCAGTTGACAGAAATCAAACTGCCAGCTACCCAAATGAAGTCTTTGAACATCACTAAGAATAACTTCACATTGGCTACACTCCCTGCTCCAAGCGTTGCTAAGTTTTTCACTTATGCTCCACAGAATGACTATGTCATTGCAGAATCTTACAAGGTAGGTGATGTACTCGACCTCTCATCACAGACAAGTGCCACTTTGAACACCCAATTTGCTGTTTACAAGTCAGACAAAACTGCTCTGACAGAAGGCACCGACTACACGGTTGCTGATGGTAAAATTACATTCCTTACTGCACAGGATGCCGTATATATCACCATGACTTCGACTTTGTATCCTAAGTTTACAGGCACTAACATCTACAAGACTACCGTCACAAAGGTAGAAGGTTCTACAGGCATCAACGCTGTTACTGCTCAGGGTGTGAAGGTAAGCACAGCAGGTAATGAGATTTCTATCTCTGGACTTTCACAGGGCGACGCTGTAACAGTAGCCAACTTGGGTGGTGCTGTGGTAGCTAACTTCCACGCCAACTCTGCCAATGCTCATGTTCAGGCTGCAAAGGGTCTGTACATCGTCAGCATCAACGGCAAGGCTATCAAGGTAGCCCTCTAATAATTTTATTTCATAAAGTGCCACATCGCATGGGCGAAACATCTCATGGGATATGGCACTTTTTTCAATCCAACAAGTACGACTATGAAGAAGTCTTTAGCACTAACCATTCTTTGCCTCCTCTTTGCCTTCCAGGCAGGAGCATTCAACAAGAACACAGGAACCGTTGGCAACACGGTGTGCTTTGTGCGCTTTGCCGACGAGGATGCCAGTATTTTTGAACATACGATAGACACCTATCAGAACCTGTTCAACGGCAACAATACTACCGACAACTCGGTATACAACTATTTCCGTCAGGCTTCCTACAACCAGCTGGAATGGAAGAGTTCCTTCTATCCTGTTACTACTGACACCAAGATTGTGTCTTACAAGACACGTTACGAAAGAGCATACTACCAGAAGTATGATGCCACATTGCGTCCCTCTGGCTACAACTCAGAAACCGAGGGTGAAGCACGCATGCAGGCATTGGTAAGAGAAATAGCCAACTATATAGAGAAAGACGTGGCTGACGCTACCGACATCGACAAGAACGACGATGGCTACATAGATAACCTGTGCATCATCTTCAGCGGACAATCAGAACTGAGCAACAAGCGAGGCATCCTCTGGCCACAACGCAAGGACTTGGCTTTGCCTGATGAAAAGGCTATCTATATAAAAGGTAAGAAGTTGGTGGGCTACATCATGGTTTTCGACGAGGCTAATGGTTATGAGAACTTCGAAGGCATCGCCCTCAACACCGGAGTTCTTTGCCATGAGATGTCTCACTCATTGGGCACCTACGATCTGTATCATGCTTCAGGAAGCCTCAACCCTGTAGGAATATGGGACTTGATGTCAGACAATCAGCTCGTAGCACAAAACATGACAGCCTACACCAAGTATCGCTACTGTAAATGGATTGACGAAATACCAGAGATTTCCAAAGCTGGTACCTACACCTTGAATCCCGTAGGTGGCAGCAGCAAAGAAAACATTGCTTATAAAATCAAACCAGTAGGAAGCGATGAATACTTCGTAGTGGAATATCGCAAAAAGGAAGGTTTCGACAAGAGTCTTCCTGGTTCGGGTCTGCTTATTTACAGAATCAACCCTGCCTACACTGGAGGCAACGTCAACTATAATGGCACTACCCGTTTGGACGAACAATACATCTTCCGTCCTAACGGAACCATCACATCGGATGGTGACATCACAAAGGCTTTCTTCAGTGCCGAGAATGGAAGAACTGCTTTTGGTGGCGAGGCTACAGCCAAGCCCTTCTATAGCAATGGCAAGGAGGCACCTTTTGCCATCAGCAACATTTCTACTTGCGGAAGCACCATCTCGTTCTATCTGCACGAATCTACCAACCACCTTTCTCTAAACAAGAAAGAGATTACCTTGGCTGGAAGCGCACAGAGTTCGGCTACTGTAACCATCTCCTCTGACGAGACTTGGACTTTAGAGAACCTTCCTGCATGGATCACTGTGAGCCAGACTGAGGGTACAGGAAATGCAGAGGTCACCTTCACTGCGAACAGCGAGAACAATGAGCCCCAAAACAGAACGGCTACCATCATGGTGAAGACAGCCAGCACGGAGGCACCACTGACCATCACCCAGTTGTCAAACATCGTAACGGCTCCATCGCAACTGACAGGAAGTGTACAAGACGACGGCATCCATTTGTCTTGGACTGCGGCTTCTGCTGGCGAGACGCTCCTCTACGATGACTTTGAGAACACAGAGAATCCCTATGGCTGGGTTGTCACCTCTTCGGGCGATCGTGGATGGAGATGGGAGAAAGGCGACCCCAACAAGGGCTTTTACCGACCATACGAGGGAAGCTATGCTGCTACAATGTATTCCGCATGGGAGGATATTCACCAAGATGAATATTTCACATCTAAGACCTTCGCTTATGGCAAGACGCTGAGCTTCTATTCTCGTACAACGGCTGCGGGAAAGACACCCAGAAACCCTCAATATTATAATGTGGAGGTAAGCAAGGACAACGGAAAGTCATGGACACCCATTTTCAATGCTTGTACTGATTTAGCCGCATCGGTGGCAGGCAAATACACCAAGGTTACCCTCGACCTCTCGGAATATCAGTCAGCAGAAATGCAGATCCGATTCCACTGCTATGATACAGACAACATGGGGTTGAGCTACTACTGGCAGATTGACAACCTCGAAATCTTGGGCAGCAGTTCCAACGATATCACTGGATACAACGTGTATCGAAACGGCATCAAGATTGCCACCAGTACAACGACCGACTATGTAGACCCTGCTCCATTGGATGGCACCAACACCTATGTAGTAAGTGCCACAGGAAGCTTTGGGGAAAGCAGTCTATCCAATAGTGTTGAGCTGCAGTTTACATCGACAGGTATCTCTACTCCTACTACACAAGGTCTTCAAGTAATGGGAGTTTACGACTGTCTGGGCCGTCGCATCAACAGCAAGGAGATGCAACGCGGACAAATCTACATTGTCAAGTATGCCGATGGAAAGACTAAAAAGGTAAGTAAATAAACAAGCCTTCTTCCTCCCCCTATCATGGAGACAACAACCTCTATGCCATGCGGCTTCGATGGCAGACGAAAGCGGCTTCGATGAGCAACGAAAGCAATTGCGTTGGGCATCGAAGCCGCTTGCATTTTTTTTAGAATATTCTTCTGCTGAAATATAATAAAGTGACAAAGGCATCGTTATATTAACAAAAGTAAGAACTTAACATACACAAAAATGATGCCTATGAAGCAATATTCTACTTCTGATGAAATGAGACCGTCGAGAAAGACTATCAACATGATCAAACAGATAGCCTATACCTATCGCGCTATCAAAATGAACGGACGTTACGAGGCGTTCTGCCTCAACTAAAATAAGAACAAAGAATGAAACCAATCATATCCCCATCTCTGTTGTCTGCCAACTTTATCGACTTGAGAAGCGACATAGAGATGATCAACAAGAGCGAAGCCGACTGGCTTCATCTCGACGTTATGGACGGAGTTTTCGTGCCCAATATCTCTTTTGGATTTCCTGTCATCGAGGCGGTGTCAAAGGTATGCACCAAGCCTCTCGACGTGCATTTCATGATTGTCCACCCAGAGCAGTACATAGAGCAGACTGCCAAGGCGGGCGCAATGATGATGAATGTGCACTACGAGGCATGCACCCACCTTCACCGTACCATACAGCAGATACACGATGCAGGAATGAAAGCCGGTGTAACCCTGAATCCATCCACTCCTGTCTGCGTGCTCGAAGACATCATCTGCGATGTGGACATGGTGCTGCTGATGAGTGTGAATCCAGGCTTCGGCGGACAGCAGTTCATTGAGAACACCATAGGCAAGCTGGCACGACTGCGCCAACTCATCAAGTCATCCGGCTCGAAAGCACTGATAGAGATCGATGGTGGCGTGCAGGCAGAAACGGCTCCCCGCCTGATAGAGGCTGGTGCCGATATCTTAGTGAGTGGCAGTTATGTGTTCAAGAGCAAAGATCCTCTTGCCACCATCCACGGTCTTAAAACATTGTAATATTCGAGAAGACATCGTGCTCCTTAGCCATACGACGTAGGTTAAGGAGTGCGTAACGCATTCTGCCAAGACTGGTGTTGATGCTTACATTCGTAAGTTCGGCGATTTCCTTGAAGGACAACTGCTGGTAATAACGCATATACACCACCTCCCTCTGGGTAGGTGGCAGCAGGTTGACCATCTTCTTAACATCCGACATCACCTGTCCTCGCACGATCGTGTTCTCCGCATTATCGAAGACCACGTATTCGTCTCTTATCTTCGACATATCGTTGTCATCGGGAGTCTCCACGATGTTCTGCAATCTGTTGTCGCGATACATGTCCATCATCACATTGTGGGCAATGCGCATGCACCATGCTAAGAACTTGCCATTGGGCACATACTGGCGCTGCTGCAGTTTGGTAACCACCTTGACGAATGTCTCCTGAAAGACATCATTCGCCTTTTCCTGGTCGTGAACCACAAACATGATGTAGCCGAACAGTTTCACCTCGTTGCGAGACAATAACAAATCGAATGCCCGATTGTCGCCCTCGACATAAGCCAAGGCGAGTTGCTCATCGGTCATTTCTTCGAGTTTTCTCATTTTTCTAACCTCTTTAGTTTCTTCAAGTAGAAATCTTAATCTATAGGCTATTTGTTTTTATTGTGTTAGGAATGTTAAAAATCACTGCAAAGATAGTACTTTTATCAAAAACCACCAAACAAGAAGACTTTTTTATTATCTTTCACACTATTTTTTAACAATTAGTGGCTGAGGAGATAAGTGATAACTTCTTTAACTTCTATAACTTCTGAACTTGCTAAAGTTCAATTATATATATACCAAAAAGAGGTTGGTGCAGGATGCACCAACCTCGTGATAATGATTTCAATAAAGAAAATTGAAATCTTATAAAAGATGCTGCAAATATAAACTTTATTATTGAGAACTCCAAGCTTTTTTGACGGAAAATGAGTTTTTTAACATTGTGTACGCAACCATTACCAAATAAATTCATTATCTTTGTGGCGAAAATAACAACTACAGTATTAATCATTATCTATTTTAAAGCAAATTATGAGATACTTAAAGACACTATTGCTCGCTCTCCTATTGCCAGCTTGCGCCTTTGCAGCAGGATGGGACGACAATGAGTACAAGCGTATCGAGCAGAGCATCCAATTGCCAAAAATTGCCGAACGCCAGTTCCTTATCACATCTTTTGGTGCCAAGACTACAGCTACGGCTGCACAAAACCAAAAGGCCATCAACAGAGTCATCTCTCTTGTCTCCAAGAAGGGAGGCGGAAAGGTGATTATCCCTAAGGGTACCTGGAACACAGGAGCCATTGAGTTGAAGAGCCATGTCAACCTCGTTCTTGAGGAAGGCGCCACCCTTCACTTTGCCTTCGAGCCTAAGCTCTATCCCCTGGTACGTACCTCTTGGGAAGGTCTGGCTTGCTGGAACTACTCTCCCTGCATCTATGCCTACAAGGCTACCGACATTGCCATTACCGGTAAGGGAACCATCGATGGAGGTGGCAACAACGACACCTTCTGGCAGTGGAATGGCAGCCCTCGTTTCGGTTACAAGGAGGGTGTGACCAAAGAGAGCCAGAAGTTGGGCTCACGCAGCAAACTGCTGAAGATGGCAGAGGACGGTGTGCCTTTCGACGAGCGTAAGTTCGGTATGGGCTATGGCTTGCGTCCTCAGTTGGTCAACATGGTACACTGCGAGCGCATCCTTATCAAGGATGTCAAGATGATCAACTCGCCTTTCTGGGTCATCCATCCACTGCTCTCCAAGAACATCACGGTAGACGGTGTGTATGTATGGAACGAAGGACCTAACGGTGACGGTTGCGACCCTGAGGCTTGCGAAAACGTACTCATCCAGAACTGCGTGTTCCATACCGGTGACGACTGCATCGCTATCAAGAGCGGTCGCAACAACGACGGTCGTCTCTGGAACCAGCCTTCCAAGAACATCATCATCCGCAACTGCAAGA
>ERZ1034755.330-NODE-330-length-16041-cov-4.442575_pt1 | contig 16041 bp, 26 predicted proteins | sample MGYA00520596_ERZ1034755 | MGnify/ENA primary metagenome ERZ1034755 (study PRJEB33766, sample SAMN09781701) | gut metagenome | biome: gut microbiome | host: Homo sapiens | place: Madagascar | study: EMG produced TPA metagenomics assembly of the PRJNA485056 data set... | reverse complement strand
GTTGCGGGAAGCGCCGGACTGCCAGAGGTAAAGATATATCTGTGGGATCTCCACGCTCTCATTTCGGAGGTAGAGCCACACATCGTTGGTGGTCCAGTCGTAAATGGGATAAACCTGCTTGCGCCCGGTCATGCCTTTGCCGCCGAGGTTCATCTTCGCCATGTATTGCAGGCGCTGCACGGACTCTGCCGCCCGTACGCCGGTCATGGTGATACCGTCCATGCACACCCGTGGCATGAAACTCTGGTAGTTGTCCTTCCGTGGTTTCAGCAGCGGATGTTCCATGATGGCAAACGGCGGGGGCTGACGCACCCACACATCACGCTTTCGCTTATCCCAGCAGATGAAAGTTTCTTCCTCCGACAGCTCATTGAAGCAGTTGAAGTGTTTGACCTCCACGCAGTACCACTCAAATTTTGCACCGGCAAACAGGAACTTCCGGCGCCAATTCAGTACAGTCTGCTCAATGCAGGGGAAAATCGCTTCCTCGTCCACGAACTGAACGGTCAGCAGGGAGGGGTCAATCTCGCCGCTTTGGATAAGGCTCAGGGTCAGCTGAGCGAGAGTCAGGCTGTCCTTGCCTCCGCTGAGAGACATATATACCGGGACGCCATTGCGGAAGACATTGCGTATCCTCCGCTTGGCGGCGGTGACCACATCCATGTCGGACTGAATGCGCCTTACAGCCATACCTTCTCGCCACAGTGGGGACAAATCACATACTGGCGGACGGGCTCTCGCTCCTCGACCGCGGGTGTCGCCACTGCTGCATCCTCCGGCTCGTCAGCCGGTTCTTCCGACTCTGCAGCCATATACTGCTCTTTCCGTTCACGGGCAGCTCTGATTTCCCCGATTTCTTCATCATCGAGCGTTCCATATTCCTGAAGCTTCTCTGTCACTTCGCTTGCCTGCGAAACCATGCTTTTCAGCAGTTCTTCATCAAAGCCAGGAATATCAAGATCGTCTTGCAGCTCGTTGAGGATGGCATCGAAAGAGTCCAGGTCATCCACGCCCAGCCCGTAGATTTTGTTATCCGCAAGCATGAGCTTCTTCTTTTGGCTGTCACTGAGGCCCTGCATCTGCAGGACATCCGCCTCAGTCCAGCCCATGCGGAGCAGGGTCTCATATAAGCCATTGCCGGCAAGGATCGTGCGTTCATCATCGACTACGATGGGGCGTATCTGCCCGAACATGGTCACGCTGCGCTCAAACTCTTTGAGCTGCTTCTCGGTGTGCATACGCACATTTCTCTCCGGCCGTTTCAGGATGGAGAGAGGCATTTTCACGACATTCATTTTTCAGCCACCTCCATATATGCCCTTGCGCCTGCAAGACGCTCAGCCGCAGTTATAACTATCGTCTTGTCGATGTTATAGACCTCTCTCCAGCCGTTTTCCTCATTACCTGTCCATTGGCGGGCAGGCCACGGATGCGTACCGCAGAGATAGCCATTGTACCAGCCGTAAATCGGCGGCAGCGGCAGGTGGGGGTAGTGAATGAATGCCAGTATATGCTCATGCTTCCAATCGGCAAGAGGGCTGTATCGGGTTACTCCCTTGCCGTCGGTGTAGATGTTGGTTTTGCGACCGACAAAATTGCCGTCCGCTCGGCGCCGGCCTAAGATAATAACATCCAGGTCATGCGCCTTGAAATACTCACGCTGCGCTCTGTGCTGCACGATGGAGAACCAGCGGGCAGCAGTAGCAGCGTCCTGTGGGAACAGCATCTCAGGGTGTTTGCTCAGCCATTCCAGGTCCTGTCCAGTGTTGATGACCTCGCAGCCATCCGGCTTATTCTCGCTTACCCATTCCATAAAGGCGGGGTATTCGAGGTTGCACACGCCGATCATGCAGGAGGTGATGCCAGCCATCTCGCAGAGTTTGCCGAGGACAATACTGTCTTTGCCCGCGCTCCACGCATAGGCAGCTTTCTTTCCCGCTGTCTTTGCCCGAATGTCCTCCACCGTAGCGCTTACCACGGCATCGAGTTCCTGACGGCTCACGGCAGTTTCAATGTTCTCCACTGCTTCAAGCCACGCTTCGTTCTTGATGCTCTGCTTCCTGCCCAGGCTCATACCCTCGCCCCCTTTCGGGATGCGAGTACCGCAACGATGCCGCTTGTCAGAACCGAGATCAGACTGCCGGCCGTTTTCCATGCAGACAGGTTGTAGATATTCCCAATCGCAAAGACCGGCAGGCCTACACACAGGGAAGCCACGATGCCGGAATACACTCCCGATGCACTTAACTTCTTCCCCAGGAGCGTCAGCACAGTGGGGAGCAGCGTAGATGCCCGGAGCGTCCCATAGAACAGGAACAGGTGCGTCACCGTCAGCCCCGGGATGTTGGCAATTAAGATGCTGACTGCAAGCAGGGCGAGCATCACATGACGGGAAACCTTGATGTTATCGTCGTTTTCTAACTTGCCGGTAATTTGCCAGTCCGTTGTCATAGATGCCGCTGCACATAGGTTGCTGTCCACGGTGGAGAGCAGCCCCGACAGGCACATCATCAGGAACGGCGCCAACACCCACGCAGGTAGCACAGACATGATGAACTCCATGTTGACCATGCTGGTATCCTTGGCGATAAAGTCCGTGCCGGCAGCGGCGAAACCTACCATGCTCATAGTGAGCGGTACTAAACCAAATAGCAGAGCGCCGAAAAAGAAGGAGCGCCCCAGTCTATCCTTGCGGATGGCAAAGGTGCGCTGCCAGAAGCATTGGTCGCCGAACGGTCCCGAAATCAGGCCGACCGCCGTAGGCAGGCCAAAGCCGAGGAACACGGCAAGCCCCGTTTCGGATGTGAGCGAGGTGTATTCGCCGGTGATCGAGCCCAAGCCAGCTATCACGGTGGGCATACCACCGGCTTTGGAAAGCAGCCAGGGGACGATAAGAGCGCAGCCAAGTAAGATGATGCCAAGCTGCACAACATCGGTTGCAACCGACGCCTTAATGCCAGAAAAGCGTGAATAAGAATAGGCTATGGCGGCAAGGGCAATGGTCACTATCCAGAACGGAATGCCTGTGATGGTGGCGATCATCTTGCCGCCAGCGAGGAGCTGCACCGCCGTGGACAGCACGGCCAGCGCTCCCATCTGGAAAGCGTATGCACCCTTCACCTTCGGGGAGCGATAGGTTTCGGCCATATACCCCGTCAGCGTAATGCCGTCAGGGTATTTGGCTCTCATTCGCTTTGCAAAAGGGATGAACAGGATCAGGCACAGCACATTTGGAACTAAAAACCAAAACAGCCCGGGAATGCCGCTGGTGTATGCCTTTTCCGCAGAGATGAAAAGAGCCGGTGCCCAGATCCATGTAGCAGCGATGCTCATAGCTCCGATGCCTGCTCCAATGCGGCGGTCAGCCACATGGAAACTCTCGGCGTCTTTTGCCTGTTTTGTGAATATCACCGTTGCACCCAGCATCAGGGCGGCATAGATGATAAGCACGACGATACCTAACATTGATTTTCCTCCTTTGAATTTGCCGCGGGCGAAGCGGTCACATATCAAAGGAGCGGCGGCGTTGTGCCTCCTTTCCCGAAATAGTGAAGCGCCCCACACTCCGAGGAGTGCAGGACGCTTCTGCATGATTAAGATTTTACAGCCTAAATCATATCACAGACTGTTTGCCCTGTAAATGAACGATTTTTGCCCTGACATCACAGAAAGCGTATCGTGACCTCAGTTCGGGGGTTATCTTTGTCATACAGCACCCTGCTTCCGTCGTGAGATACAAGTATTCGACTGTTGTCATCTTTCAGCACACCGTACTTCACCAGTATGTCATCGATAGCTTCTTCAAGGTTGGTGAGATCCACGATGCGGCGGGTTGGCATATAGAACAAGCAGACCACCTCGCAGGGCTGTTCTATCATGCGGTTCTTACACGGGAGAAAGTAACCGGCATCTTTCTCATACTGGATGTACGCTTTGCTTTGGAGGATCTTGCTGTATGTGCCGCAGTTCGCTATCCGCTGGCTGTTCTTTTTTGTGACTGGGGGCAGCGGGATGGTGAACTTAATTTCTTTCATCCCCGCACCCCCGCAGCCATTGTTCGGCTTCGACCGTCATTGCTTCAAGCATCCTCTGGATATACACGAAAGCATCCTTGATGGGCTTTCCGAGGTCTTTTGCCCCCTTACACCACCTGGCAGACATGGATACGCAGGCACGACCATCATGGTCAAAGTAAAAGCAGACATCCAGCGTGTCACAGTACAGGTAGGATGCCTTATATGGCATCCCCTTTCGGTAACTGGCAAGCATCAGCTTCTCGGCGCAGGTGTGGGCCTCGCTCTTCTTATCCATAGTCTGAATATGGGCATCCAGCCCTACCTTCCTGGCCGCTGCATAGATTGCCTTTCTCTCCTGATCTATCGTCAGTGTGTTCATTACTTTTCCTCCAAATAGTTCTTGCCGAATACCCTGCGGAAATCCTCAATGCTGGCGTGCTGCTCTCGCATAAACTTCCGCTGGCCGTATTCATGCAGCCGTTGGGCAGTCTCGGCGCACTTATGCGCGGCTTTTTCCCCGTTGCGATGGCAGCTCTCGCCACACAGTAACACGGTCAGCCCGTATTTTTCCGACAGTTTGCGGTTCGGATTACCGCCAAAGATGTGGTGTTTTTCGAGGTGTCCCCATTTCCCGCAGAGCCAGCAGTATCCATCAGGCATCATCGTACCCCTTTTCCTCGAACTGGCAGTCTGTGCAGATGTCCTCCCACTCGCCATTTACTTTGCGGCATTCCCATCCCGCCTCACGCTTGGCTCGGATAGCTGCAGAAAAACTCTCCTCTCCCGGAAGCCGGTTGCCGCAGTAGTCACAAACAGGGGTGTATTGCCGGAAATAGCGTTCAATGCTCATGCCAACCTCCAATTCTCAGAGCGGAGCTGGTCAAAATACCTCAGTGTCGCCGGTGTATCTCCGAATATGTCAATTCCGCTGATGTAGTAAGCAAAGCATTCCGCGAAATACTCATGGGCGTCTTGCTGGTAGTACATGCGCAACGGGGAACTGCCCGCTTCCTGTGCATACACATCCGTGAAGTCCTCCGGCTCTCCAAGGTGCAGGTACAAAAAATGCCCAAACTCGTGCAGTATCTCCGCTGCGCCAGAGGCAAGGATTTCTTTCCGAGCCGGATGGGTTGCGCCGGATATGTGGCTGTCAATAAGGGCCTGCTCACCCCGAAGGTAATCATCGCCGATCCACAGCGACCATTCTTCCTGTTCAAAAACTGCAAGCAGGCGGTCCGGCAGCTTGTCCAGTTCCTGTTCGCTTTCACGGAGCAACCCTTCACTCTTGCAGTGGACGGTGATGCCGTAATGGTTGTCACAGAGGTCAGCCCTCGGGCGAATGACAAATTCCCACATACAGAAGCATGCTTCGATAACCACCAAAACGCCTATCGCCCATGCGATGGTAGCTTTTCTGTTGGTGAACATCAATCCTCACCTCCGAATTCAGCATCGTACTGTTCCGGCGTGATGGCCGTGATGTCTTCAGCGGTGTAGCCCAGCGTCTTTATGCACAGCGTTTCGGCCAGCGCCTCCTTGTTGATCGATGCCGCCGCTTCCTCATAGGAGATGGCCTTTTCAGCATTGAAACTCATTTCAATGCCAAATGCACCAGCCACGCTGAAACAAATCCTATACTTCATTCTGCTTTATCCTCGCTTTCTACGAAGTGCAGTACCACATCGTAGCCTGCATCGGTCTCCACAATGTCGAACGGGAAGATGATTGTCTATGCAATAATTATGGATTTCGGCCAAAGTCGGCTGACGATGGCTGCCGGTGAAGACCAGCCCTGTGCCGTCGGCATTCCATTCGACAGTGATTTTATTCCTGGCCATCAGGTTCGCCTCCGATCATCCTTTTCCCGCAGCCGGGGCAGTAATCCGACAGCACATATTCGTCATTGCAGTCATACACCGCCTCATAATGGCATTTTGAGCAGAAATAGCCACCAATCGGGTCGCGCCCTGCAACATTGGGGTCCCACCCAGTCATCTCGCTTTCATATACGGGCATCCACACTGCTTCCGCTGTTCCAACGCTATCTGCCCTTTCTGCACTGACAAGACCAAGCACCGCATCCAAAACAGCCTTGTCGATAACCCCCTGTATGCTCACCCTGTTCTCACACACAACAGGCATCTCAGCGAGACTTTTGTTGTAGTATGTTGCCTTGCGAACCTTCCATCTCCCATCCCAAAAATCAATGGAATAGCCGCTACTTTTCGCCGCTTCCATTCTCGCTGATCTCGCTGCGCCGGTTCTCACGAAGTAGCTTTCCCGCGTCACCCACGGGTTTTTGTATATCTTCATTTCACACCGTCCATCACTGTTTCCATCTGCACCCATCACAGGTGCCCTCGTGTGCGTGTTTATACTTCCCGCAGTATTGGCATAGCTCGTTGATGAGGTCTTTTCTGTCTGCCGCCAGTTTCTCGTTTGCAGCCATCAAACTACTATTGGCACCATCCAACTGCGAAATGCTGTCGTAAGCAGTTTTTAACTCGTCACGCTGGTCAATTAGTCTTTTTCTCAACTCCGCAGTATATTTATTCAGCCTGTCCATTCCGCTCCTCCTTTTCCCACCGAATTTTCATTTGTGCCGGGTATAAATCCACCTCTGGGCGGCGCTTCCCCGTCCAGCGCAAGCCACCAGCCTGTCCCACGCACTTCCAGCCACTGGCTTTCAGGCTCGTGCCGCTTTCACTATCCAGTATGTAGGTCACAAGCCGCCTGTAGCCCATCGCCCGTGCCGCCCTCCAAGCAGCGGCGTACAGCATGGAGCAAGCGTTGTGGGTGCCGTCTGTGCATAGCCGGTTGACCTCCAGCGTCCATCCGTCGTCCAGATGCCGCGCCACTGGTCTGCCCACAATGGCAACTCCTACGATTTCCTTTCCATCCGTGCAGCCGATAGAGAACTTGTGCCCCACCACTGGCTTATGATGCCGGTGGTGCTGCTCCACAAAGGCGTTCGCCTCCTTGAGCGTCATAGGGCAAACCTCAAGACCCATGTCTGCACCTCCTTTACGCCTCGTGTGCTTTTCGGAGGTAATACTCCGCCACACACTCGATACAGGGTCCGTTGGTATAATTGCCGTCATTCAGAGGTTGGTACTTCTGGTGGATGTCATCGGGGATTTCATCGCACAAATGCACATCGACCAAGCCAACCTCCACGATGTACCGTGCCATCATAGATACGGCTTTCTTATAGGCCTCCAGTTCTTGAAGCGCCTCCATACCCATCCGGCAGGCTTCATTTACCGGCTCGATGCTGTCATAATGCTCTCGGTGTTCGGGATCAAGGATCTCGATAGCTCGCTTCGTTTCCATATCACAGCACCTCCACATAGCACCAGCTTTGGGGTGGGCGGTTGATCGTCCGGCCGTCACAGTCCATTTTGCTGTAGTTGTAATGAGGACAGGCACAGCAATCCGACTCGACTTTACATAGCCCCTTGAACTCGCTCAGTTTCTTCGGCGTATCGTAGATTTTTAGTTCGGAAATGTGCCAGCCGTAGCCCTGGCAATGTCCAAGATAGCCGTGCAACTCATCGTCTGTCATAGCCACACGCAGGCCACACTTTTCTTCGGCAGCTTGCTTGTAAATGGATAGTCCCCCAGCCTTAAAAAGAAAATCCGTACTATCCTTGTCAATCTTGTAAATCCGGTCGCAGGTAAACTCGCCAATGATCTTGCCGTTCAAGAAATTGTCTTTCGTGTAGTTTTCACACAGCATTAGTTCTATGCTGTCGCCGTGTTTAATTCCATGCTCTGGGTGACGGTACAATTCATCACTGTTCAACACATGACAACCACAGATGGTCTGATACCTGACACTTGCTTGCGTGCAGTAGATATAGCACTTGAACGGTGTTTCCAGCTTCGGACGGTTCTTTCGCACCTCAACGGTTTTCTCCCCGCTGATAATCTTCTCGCACCACTTCGGTCGGATGCTGATAAGTACGGCCTTAGCCAAGGCTGAACACCTCCTTCTCGCAGCCCAACACAGGATCTCCAAGCCACTTTTTGATGCTCTCCATGCTGTCGGGCAGAACGACCTCTGCACCCTGCGATCTGCCGTATGCGTCAAATCGAAACTGGAAGAAGAGCCCCGCAAGTTCAGCATCGCTCATGGCTCTAATACGGTCTCCTCTGGTCAGGAGTTTCTTTCCTGCCCCATCCACAGCATCGTTCAGAGCAGCACACTTGCTGCCCTCGGTAAACACAGCATCCTCACCACACAGTTCCTTGTACTGGCAGCACTTCCTTGCCGCCTCACTGCACTTCCTGATATTACTCATGCGATACCTCCTGCGACGGAAACACCGGCGTTCCAATTTCTGTGGCATAGAAAGCTCGTGCCAGGTCGTCGATCATCTGATGTACCAGTCGGTCTTGCAGGTCGTTCCCGCTGTTGTCCAGCAGGGAGAATTTCAGGTGCAGCAACTCGTGGATCAGCGTCTTCTCAAAAAAGAACGGTTCGTTTCTTTCTCCATAGCAGCGCTCATCCAAAATGCGGATAGTAGCCACCTTTATGGGTTCAGCCCATTCCGCCTCGCCGCAGGCTTCCAGTGTCATATCGCAAGGCAACGCATTCACCTTCAGCGTGACCCGCCAGCCATCGAGAGACAGGCGCCGCATCCACTTTTCCAGCATCTCTTGAGCTTTCTTCTCATTCATGTCAAATCCTCCGTGCTGAACACAATGCCCACGCAGTACAGCGTTCCGTCCTCGAATACCTCAAAGGTTTCGTGAGGAATGCCGGTCTCAAAAGTCCAGCAGGCATCATCCGTTTCACACCATTTGGCGGTGATCTCCTTTGCCGCTCTCTTGGCAATGGCGAAGTGCGGGCATTCATCCTGCCCACAGTCGGGCGTCTGCAGCACCCCCGTTTTCGTGAGCAGGATTTTTCCACCGTTGTAACAGCCGACTTCATCATCAATGGCGCCGCGGAACTCCACCAAATCATCGGAGAAGCCATATACCACGACCAATCCGTGCTGTTCGGCTACCAGTTCCTCGGCCTTTGTGATCTCTGCATCCATTTCACGGCCGGTCAGCTTTGCCGCAAATTCTTTTGCTGTCATAATCATGTCTCCTTAGTACAATGTCATTTGTCCCATAGGCTCGAAATTCATCCATAGGACTTCTGTTTTGACCTGCGAGAGCAGGTCGGTGGTGAGAGTGGTTTCTCTGTGCCAGCCCCGCAGTTCCGAGTCATACATTTCGCTGGGATAGCCACTGATGAGCGCAGGGCCACGATGCTTTTTCAGAACATCCAGCAGCCGGAGGTGGTCATCCTCCGTCATCTCGCAGCGGTACTGTTTCCCATGCCTGGTACGCAGGATATAAGGCGGGTCACAGTAAATCAGGACATCAGGGGAATTAAACCGGGGAATTAACTTTTCCGCAGGGGTACATTCAATCTGGACACCCCGCAGCCGTTCCGCCGTATCAACGATAATCTGCGGCAGGTCGCACCATGCTTTTGCTGCATAGGCCCGTTCTCTGCCAGCAACATCCCGTTTCCACCCGACCCGCTCACCTGTGGTGCGGAAACCGTGCCCCATATTGCAGCGGACGAGCAGCCGGGCAGCCTGTTCAAAGCGGTCTTCCGGGAGATTGGGGGAATAGGCACGGTTATAGACCTCCAAGCTATACGGGGTAAAGTACACATAGTGTGCCAGCTTCTGCGGGTCATCCCTGATGCACTCGAAGAGGTTCACGACTTCGCCGTCAAGGTCATTGATGGTCTCTATGTTCGACCTGCATTTATTGAAGAACACGCCGCCGCTCCCGAAGAAGGGCTCTAAGTAGCTGTGATGCTTCGGAAAGAAGCCGATCACCCAGTCCGCAATGCCCCACTTGGCACCAGGGTATTTCAGAACCGTACTCATACGAATGCCATCGGCGGGGATGGGAACTGCGTACCATCATTTGGCCTCCACAGATGCAGGCAGTACGGGTAGTTGTTGACATACTGGCTCTTGGCGGGGTGGTATTGGACAACGACCTCCTCGGCATCAAAGAACATATCCTTGATGGCACACATCTCATCCCATGTAGGGCAGGCCTGTCGTTTATGGTTGCAGTACGACACGCTCACATGGTCCCAGCCGCCACCATTGGAGGCAATCACAAAGAACGAGCGTCCTTGGACAAAGACCTTAAAACAGCCGTTGCCGCTGTCGCCTGATGCACCGTAGCGGTTTCGCTCACTCTCGCCCAGGCGGTATTTGTCCAGCGTATGTAAATTCTTCATTTGTCTACTCCTTCCGGGAAACAGAACTTCTGACCAACTGCCCGCCGAGCATAGGCGGACACCCAGCGCTTGCGCTCGGCTTCATCCTTGAACGCTGCGGGTATCTTCTCTCTGGTGAGCCAGTCCATACGCCGCTTGACTATCTTCTTCAAGGTTCGTCTGGTCATGGCTATCTCCGCTTCATGCCATCGATGCCGAACATGAGTGCTGCGATCTTCTCACTGGCAACATCAATGTCCTTGTAGATGGTGCGCTCGACGACCCCTTCATCTGCGGCAAGCTGGGAAATGGTGCGGCGTTCATCGCTGATATACAGAGCGTTGATCACACGCCAGCGCCGTTCATCCTCTGCCGTCCCCATCGTGTGGCAGTACACTTGGTAGAGGTCCATCATGGTCTTCATGTGCCGGACAATGGTGGCAGTCCGCTCCGCAGATTTCCGTATGCTCTCCACGATCAGAGCATTGTCCCGGCCGGGCATCATCAAATCTGCGATGATCTCCTCGGCGGTTTCGGTCTCCTCGACTTCGTAGACTGCATGGTCGACATGAGCGCAAAACATACGGTAGTTCCTCAGCAGAAGTTTGGTATTGCGAAGACGGCGGTCAGCCATCTCCCGTCTGTCCCTCTGGCGCTCCTTTTCCAGCGTCTCCATAGCTGCCTTGGCGCCTGCCACAGCCGCCAGTTTCACGATTTCCTGTTGCTCCAATCTATCTTCACTCATTGGCTTACCTCCGTGTTGGTAGTAATGCGGTAATTCTTTCGGTCCAGCTTGGAGAGAATGTCTTCAAGCGGTGCTTTCTCCACGCAGAAGAAAATGGCTTTCCAGCGATAGGTCGGCACAGGTTGGCTTGTCCCACCGAGGATATTCGGCATAGCTACCGGCTCTCGCCGTTCCAAAAAATACATAATCGTTACCCCTTATTGAGCCGACACCACTTGCGCTGGGCGGCTTTTTTGCGAGCTGTGCGGCAGTTTGCACAGAACCGGTTTTCTTTCCGTTCAAAGAATGTCCCGCCGCACCTGGCACAGTATTGGGGCTTGATACGCCGGAACTCCGTACAGGCATCGCAGTCGGTGCATCCTGCAGAGCAGCCGGTGATGTCATCCCAATTCATGCACATAAAACGCTGCCAGAACGGGTCATAGCCGAGGTCGTTCATCCTCTTGCGCAGCAGTGCGTCCAGGATAGAGAGGTTACGCCTGACCTCCTGACGGGTACGGGAGATATAGAACCCATGCCGGACATCCATTTCCGGCGCACCTGCACCCCACGGACCATCCCCCAGCATCGCCCTCACCTTATCGGCGTTTTCTGTCAGATAGTCGTTGTATACCTTAGAGCGGACACACTTCTCAGACCGTCCGACGGCTTTCCCGATGGCGGCATAGCTGTCACCATGCCGGATGCCATCAGCAAGCGCTTGGAAGTCTTGCTCCGTCCATGTCCCTTTCTTGCCGGTCGAAGGGAGCGACACAGGTCTGTCTTTGATGCCCAAGTCGCGGCAGCGGCGCTGGATAGCACCATGGGAGCGGTGCATCATGTCGGTGATTTCTGCCCATGTGTATTTTTGCTGGCTCAGAAGGTATTTCAGGCGTGAGTCATCGACGCTTGTCCAATGGTCTTTCCGCTGGAGGGCATACGCTTCAAAGTCTTTCTTGCGCTGCTCTGCCACCCAGTCGGGCTCTTTTCCCAGCGCCAAGGGTTCCATTTTGGAGAAGTCCAGGAATGAGCGGTTCTTCTCCGCCCACGCCCAGAACTCTTCAAGGTAGATCACACGCACCCGCTTCTCGTTGATGAGACGGTAGCGAACCGGCATCCCTCTGTTACTGACCCAGCTCGTGATTTTGTAACCATACGCATTATTTGTCCCGGTCACAGCAGCCAAAAGCTGATTGAGGGTAATGTAATCTCCGCTGTCACAGAATGCCCCTAAGCCGAGTTTGCGAGCTTTGGTAGTAACACCCGCCTTAGTGCGATTAAGTCTCTTGCAGATGGTTTTAACCGGCACCATACCCCAGTTCTCGTTCAGGTAGGTAAGTTCATCAGCAGTCCATGTTCTGCTTCCCAGAGGGGCACTCCTGCGCCGCAGGAGCCCCAGGGACAGCCCACGCTGATAAACAGCGTGGGGCTTACGCCCAAGGGCCTCAGCCAACTCCTCGTTGGTCTGGTTCTTCCAGTGTTCCCGTATGTAGGCATCATCTTCCGATGACCAGTCCGCAGGGTCTATGACAATCCCGAGTTGGTAGCGCTTCGTCTGCACAGCCCAAGGAGTACGCCCGAGTTTCTCGGCAATTTCGGCATCGCTCATGTCAGGCCATCTGCGCCGGAGGAAGGATAGTTCTTGCTCAGTCCACGGATCGCCCATCACTCTTGCCTACGGCAGTCCTGCCATGCGTTACAGTGCTCGTTACAGGCATTGCAGCACTTGTCACAGCCAGGGTGAGCAGCCTTACACGGGGCGCACGGGTCAGCTTCGGCATCATCACTGCGGAGCAGGGGGTGTGTAGCGTTCTGCATCTCCTTCTCCTCGTCAGATATTTCGTAGCCCAGCGAGATAAGGAAATCATAGAGCCGGTCAAGCCCGTCGTTGGCACGGTAGGAGAAGTCGTATGCCCGCTTCCCCGAATTCCATTCTCTGCCGAAATAGCCATTGTCTTCATCATCTTCCGATGCGTAAGCACAGGCCAGCAGGACATACTCGGGATTTTCCAATTCCTTTTGGAGCAGCATTTTCTGGATAGTCTCGTAGTCGGTATCCTCGTCAATGTCGAGGTCGAGCAGCGTTCCGAGGACATCTACATCCACTTCATTTCGCCGCCAGCTGCCATCACCGACAATCGCTGCTGCAGCATACCGGCAAATCTCCTGAATGTGCTTCTTTGCCTTACCGTACTCGGAGATAAATTCGAGTCGCAGAGAGAAGTGCCGCTCGGTGATCTCATCCAACTCAGCTTCCTTGCGATTGGATTTTGCCTCCTCCTCTTTACGGCGCCGGTCCTCCTCTGTCTCTACACGCTCCTGGTGGTCTTTGTAGAGTTCGATCCGGTCTGTACCGCTGACACGAAAGTAATAGCAGATAGTATCTTCATCTGCGGGACGCTCCACCGGAATATCGCCGGTCCAGCGGTCGTAGCTCCGAACATAATCCATCGGGACATGAACCTCGCCAACATAGTCCCGCTTTGCGATCTCAGTTGCAAAAGACTCAATGTCGGCTTTCCACACCGTCATGCGCTTCTTGAGCTTGTCCGCTTCGATTGCGGTTTTCAGCTCGTTTTTCCAGTTGGCGGTGCCGATGGCATCCAGCGCCTTATTTTTCAGTTCAGGGTCTTCGATCTTATCCAGCTCCATGTACTCCTTGATGGTAGCGCCACGGGCTTCGGACTTCTTGAATTTCTCCGCATCCAAGTCCAGCAATTTCACACGGCGTCGGACGGTGCTGGTAGAGAAGCCTGACTTCTCGGCGATGCTCTCCACGGTATCCCCCATGTCCAACATCATCTGGAAGCCCTGCGCCTGCTCATAAACGGTCAAATCGGAGCGCTGCATATTCTCAGTCAGCATGGTGGACATCTGCTCCCGCTCCGTCATTTCGACCACAACGCAGGGCAGTTCCTTCAAACCCGCCAGCTTCGCAGCCGCCAGACGGCGATGGCCGATGATGACCTTGTACCCACTCTGCCAAACATCGCCGGAAATCTCTCCAACGACCATGTTGGGAACAACGGTCAGATTTTGGAGAATGCCGTTCACCTTGATGCTCTCTGCCAGTTCGGTCAGATCTCCGAGGTCTTTGCGGGGATTGTCAGGGTGCGGACACAGCTTACTGACAGGGATATAGACCAGTCCGCCCGTAGGGGTCACGCCCTGTTCGTTTTTGGTAATATCGTTCATAGTGTAAAATCTCCTTTCATGCATTGCTCACTTAGAAGAATGTGAGCTGTCCTCCCTTGGCTTCGTTGAGCTGAGGAGGTGTAGGTTCTTCCTCCGGCAGCGTTGGAACTGCCGCCTCCGAACCTGTCGGCTTAAAAAACAAATCCAGTTGAGCGATCAGGCGCCGGTAGTGCCAGACATCCCGGAAGTAGAAGGGCGTGTACCAGACATTCTCCCTTGGCACGGGGATAAGCCCTCGTGCATCGATGGAGGTGGAGGGCCGCAGAAGTGTGTCGTCTATCACGACATAGCCGGGGCATCCCAGTAGGCTTAGCTGGATGTAGCACATACACCCGGCCACGAGGTCAATGTCCTGCGCCACGAACAGCACCGAGGTCTGATAGTTGATGTCATTCCCCGGGCGGCGGCACTCATTCGCAAAAGCCACCAGCAAAGCGCCAGCTCCGCAGGCGGGGTCGTTCACGGATATCCAGCCCTGCGTTTCGATTTTCCGTTTTAGATCCTCTCCGTATGTCATTGCCGCCATTGCACGGCAAACATCGTACGGGGTGAAAAACTGTCCGTTGTGGCTATTTCCGAGTTCCAAAACCATGAACAGTTCTCCTAAAAAGTCCTGGTCTGGGCATTCGTCGATGCCGCATACGATTTCTGCGAGCATCCTGCTGAAACATTCCAATTCCTGCTGGTTGTACTTCTTTGCCAGAGATATGTAGGTTTTCTCTCTGGCTTCCGCATGGGATTTATCCACAGTATTGGATATGCTGATTGCAGCCATCACCACAAAGTCCGTCCAGACGCTCCACCGATTGTGGCGGTAACACGCCTCGTTGAATATGCGGACCGCATTTCTTTGCCTTTCATCCCGCAGGCTGCGGGTCACGCTTTTCGCCATTATCTGTGATACATGAACCCGCCCTCATAGGCGGCAACGGCAAACACGATAAGCCCGACCACTGCGTACAGTGTCCCTCCCAGAAGTGACATACTTCCGCCCTCCATACCGCCGATAGATCCATAGGTTACAAAAAGTCCTGCAGCAGAGAGCCAGCCGCAAATGCGTTGCTTGGCCTTTGATTTCTTTTTCTTCCTCATTGACCCTCACCATCTTTCCATTTGTGTATCTCGCTCGAAATCAAAGCTGTCAGCTTGGTCGAGCGTCTTAATATCCCGCTGGTGCAGTTTCCGCAAAACGCCTTGGATGTAGTTCCAGTCTCCCGGCTTTCCCGCTACCGACGCCTGCTCAAAGGCATACATCAGCAGATTTCTGTCCTCTTGCGGGTAGGTGACCTTCCACTTTTGCGTAGCGGGGTCTTTCTCCTGCCGGCGTGTGGCAAGAAATACACGAGATATATCTTCCTTGGTCGGCGCACGGTTCGTCCACTGCTTAAACAGTGCCGTTGCGAACAACTCTGCATCACTCACGCTTTGCTCAGTGACGCCGAAATAGGCGGGGATATATGTACCTCGGTCTTGCAGGTAGTTCATCACATCCTGCTCAGCCGGTGCATCGTCATTGTCCGGCGATGCACCGGGGAGCTGGGCAGGCGGGGTATCCTCAGACAGAGGATGGTCTGTATAGACCCCATTCGGCTTGACAAAGAGAGAGTTTTTCTCCTCTTGATAAAGGGTTGGGTTATAACGGTCGCCTTTGACATAGTTGTTCAGCCGCCAGTGCTTTATGACAATGACACTGCTTCCGTCAAACGCCAGGATGAACCGCTTCATCAGCAGGAGCTTCAGATCGTCATCCGCGGCACCTACCAGGCGCTGGATGCGCCGGGCGTTGCTCACGAAGCCGTCATCGTCTGCCCTCATGCCGAGGTGGAAGTACAACGCCTGCGCCGACAGGGGCATATCCATAA
>ERZ1034755.329-NODE-329-length-16057-cov-5.754156_pt1 | contig 16057 bp, 15 predicted proteins | sample MGYA00520596_ERZ1034755 | MGnify/ENA primary metagenome ERZ1034755 (study PRJEB33766, sample SAMN09781701) | gut metagenome | biome: gut microbiome | host: Homo sapiens | place: Madagascar | study: EMG produced TPA metagenomics assembly of the PRJNA485056 data set... | reverse complement strand
GACGGGTCCCGTTTTTTGAAACTTCGTTCAGACACACTCAAAGAAACAGTATCTTCAACACTTTATTGAAAGGGAAGGGAAGGGACGCAATAGAATATATAGGCAGAAACACCTTCCCCATCTACATATTCCACCCTATATTCACGATGATGTCCAAATTTACATTACCTTTTTGGGGATTTGATACGACAGGAACATTTCATTCGGGCATCACCATTCTAACAGGCATCTTAGGCAGTATTGGAATTGCCAAATTCTTGGACTGGTCTCACCTCTCTCTTGTTTTAGGGCGGAGACGGATATTAAGATAAAGTTCCTACACCCATTTTTTCCCCACGAAGCCCGTACTTCATTTTCATTCGAGTAAAGGCCAACATCATTTTTATGATTCATCGGGAACGATTCGGATGACCTGTTTTCTCACCCTACACTATGCACACTAGTTAGCAGTATATAAAATAAAAGTGAATAAAGTCGTACTATCACTAAAGGTAATGTTTAGACAGAACAACCAGCGCCATGCGTTAATTTTAGTTAACCTTGCAAGTCTTTTGTCCAATTCATCTTTCCCATTCCAGAACATCTTACTAAATTTGCTTCAATATTATTCCAAGCCTCGAATCTGACAAGAAACGGGATTGCCTTACAAATCATATATGCCGCAAAGACTCATGGATTCAAGAAACAATCGGCTCACGGAGATGCTTCTGCTCATGTGCTTCTGCTTGAGCAGTCTGGCAGTGGAAGCGCAAAAAGTTCCCCACACGCGAGACTTCCCCACCCGAAGGGAGGTCAGAAGAATGATGAAGCTCATCAAACGAGCCGACCACCAAGAAGATTATGTGCGGCAATGGTACAAGAGGCAAAAGCGAGAGCCACCCAAAGACTGGGGAAAGGAGGTCAAGCGCAAAGACGAGAACCACAGATTTGAATATCTGACAGACAAAGATTTCAATGACAACGCAAGGGGATGCTATATGGTAGATGGAGTCTATATCGGCCCCTACGACATAGGCATCAACTGCTGTTCCATGAAAAGGAAGATTCTGGATTCTGACTCTGACTTCCCCTTTACCATCAGAAGCATTGGCAAAGACAAAGACTCTCTGGTACTTGACGTTCCCTTGGGTGAATGGTCAGAAAAAGAAGAAGAATGCTGGCCCAGCATACGCGGAAAGGAGATTTCCTACATCTGCAATTATGAGAGCGAGGGGAAAAATATCGAGTTGATAAGTCTGGACGACCTTCGAAAAGAACGCTTTCCACATCTTGACGCACCCGTCATCTACACAATAAACAAATTCTTCATCACACACGACGAAGACCTCTACAAACTGGACAAGAACTTCATATATAGAGTGGAGCTGATAACTTCCGAACAAATTCCCACATTGGGAAAGGCTTACCCGCACTTCGCCATTATACGCATCTACACCCATACCGCCCACAATTGGCATCAGGGAATCATTGGCGTGAAATAAACCAGCAAGAGGCATTATGACTAAATCAAGGAACAACACAGACAGATACAGGCTCATCATCGGCCTTTTGATTCTGTTATGCATATGCTCTGTGGAAACAGCAGCACAAGGCTGGTACACATGCCAAGAGGAAGTCCAGCATTTCCGTGAGCACATGCGTCTGTTGCAATCTACCCCTCCCACGTATTGCAGCAAGACAAGAGAAGACCCCAACCACGCCGATGAAGTGGCAAGCGACACCTTTTTCAACAAAAGGCTCATGTCTAAAGTATGCTTCACCTTGAACGGCACTTATATAGGCCCCAGCGACATAGGCATCAACTGCTGTTCGACGAAAAAGAGGGAGATACGCATTGGACACGGGAAACCGTTCACGATAAGAGGCATAGGAGCCCACAACGACTCCATCACGATAAACATGCCAGACAGCCTGGCAAGTGGCAAAGGGCAAACGCCTGCCATTCGCAACAGGGACTTTTGGTATGTAATCAACTACGAGGACCAGGACAACAAGACCTTCCTGGTCACTCTTGACGAAGTGAAGAAGGCACTCTACCCCAATCTCAAGGGACCCATTCTGTTTATGATAAACAAGTTCTTCATCACCCACGATGAGGACCTCTACAGGATAGACAGGAATTTCATCATGAAAGTGGAATTGCTCAACTCGTCCGACATCTCTGCGCTAAAGCTCTTCCCCACCTTCAACATCATACGCATATTCACCTGGACTCCCCACAACTGGCACCAAGCCCAAAGCTACGAAACCAGCAAAGTGGAATAAGGAATCCATATGAATCATGGTAGGATTCAAGCAGTACTACTTACTTTGCCCATGAAGTATATCTTTCTTTGCCCATGAAGTACTACTTCTATCGCCCACGCAGTACTACTTCTTTTTTTTCTTACCATTTTGATTAAGTCAAATGACCAAACGAATTCTTCATCACCTACGATGAGTACCTCTGTTGTTTTATAGTTCAGCCTTCAATTCATTATACAAATCTACTGGGCCCAAGTGCCAGTATTTTGTACTTTCTGTTGATAACTTCTTGTACAACTCTGAACGATAAATGCGGCTAAGACTCTCTTGTAGAGTGAAACCATAATCATCGTGTAAATATTCTACCAGCCAGCAAATTTTACCTGGCAAAAGCAGATGGAGGTTGTTTTGGTTTATTTGAAACATATTATTTTCCTATTCTAATTGCTTCAATGAAATGTAGTGCCTCCAATGCTTTTTCTGTATGAAACAGGTATTGGTCAACCAATTTGTAAGTTTTGAGTTCACGAATAAGGGTTTCGATACCGATAGCTCCACTTTCATATAGTCCAAATTACAAATAGACTCTATCATTTGCAACAGGGCCATATACTATATCGTAGTCGTGGGTAAAGCCTTTTTGCGTTCGGTTAGCCATGACAAAGTCCGCCCATTCCTTAGACGGTTCGGCAAATATAAGGCATTTAAGTTCCTGCATTTTTATATCGTCGAACTCATATACGTTGACATAACCGCCATTGACAATCTTTTCACGCATACGCCTTTCCACCCATTCCTTGGATTGCTGTTCTGAAGTCGTGGTGTAGAAACCTTTGCCATAATCCAGCAAGCGGTTTGGCTGGAGTATCATGGGATTCTCCACAACTTCTAAACTTCCGTGATATATCTTCATGCCTCTTTCTTTTTTCTGATTTCTATATACTCGTCTATCTCCTCTATCAGCCATTGACGGCCCTGGGTATGAAGGACATCGTAGAACTCGCTTAGATAGTCAACCAAGCCATACTTGGAAAACAAATCGAGCACTTGTTCACCACTCATTCCTTTAGCCGCTCCATATTCTTCTATGCAGAATGCGACGAAGAGGGCAATGTCTTTTTCTTCCTTGCTCATAACTGTTCTCCTTTCTGTGGCTTTGCCACACATATCTGTTCTGTCCTGTAACTACATCACTTATCAAACGCAGCTTGAACTCCTTGAGATAGTCCATCTCGACTTGAAGGTCTGCCATGCAACTTTGGAAAGCCAAGTTTGACTTATTCCTTTTTCTTTCTTCTTAAACTGCCTTTATGCGATTTTACTTCATGTTTTTATTGCATTTGCCCCACAAAAATAATGTTTTATTGCGACATTCATCATACAAAGCAATGTTTTTGCATAATACAAGGTATTTTAAGCACCAAATACTACACAGAACAAACTTACTTTGCCCATGAAGTATATCTTCTATCGCCAATACAGTACTAATACTTTTTCTCACCCTTTTTATGTGACTTTGCACGATTTCACTTACGCTTATCCTGTTGTCTTACTGGGCAGGATGCAATAAGGAAGGAACCCTTGGCCAGAAAGCCAGGATTCCTTCCTCGTCTTTTGCCATGAAGGCAGATCATTGCCGGGAATTGTCACTCCCAAAAGTCATCGAAGTTTTCTCTCTTGTTCAGTACCTCATAGTCCTTGCTGGCATTGCCTCCATTGGTGCTCCAGTTCATTTCAATCTTTGTGGGCGTACTACCTTCACCAGACACGGCAAACATACTCTCTGCTGCCATACTCTGGACAGCCATTGAGGGCACAACATATTCTTTCTTCATATTCTTCATTTGTTGTTCACATAATTATTGATGATTATCACGGCATCTGAGATGTTCACTTCGTCATCACCATTCACGTCTGCCACAGCCTTGGATAGCTCACCTACCGTACCATTGACAAAGCTATTGATGATTATCACAGCATCATTAGCGTTTACTTCGCCATCACCATTCACATCTCCTTTCTTACCTCCATTGGCCACGTTGCCAGTCTGTCCCCCACTGCTGTTTGGCTCGTCGGGATTGTCGGGACTATAGGAGAAACGTGCCTCAAGTGACACATTGCTTCGGGGCATTAAATAGTTGAAGGAAATCTGGTCACTTACCCAGTTGCCATTAAGATACCAGCCTTCAAACACGAAGCCCGGACTGCTGATAGCCTTTATCTGTACATATTCATCGGCCTCCACCTTAGCCCCACTCGTTCTATTAAAGGAACAAGCGCCCTCAAGGTCGGTAGTAAGATAAAGCCTGTATGTATTGGGCATCACCGGTTCCAGAGGATTCACGGGAGTAAAATCGAACACCGCCTCGAAGCGGGCATTCTCCTCCACCCTGTAAACAAACTCCTGCTTGTCAGTGTATCTCTCACCATTCTTGGTCCAATAGGCAAATGTATAGTTGGCATTTGATGACGACACCCTGATGGTAGCCATATTACCCTGCTGGTAAGTTCCCCCACCTGATGTCCAACCATAGGCCGACTTGGTGGTTACCTTGTACCGCGCATAGGGTTCTGGTGGATTGGACGGATTATACTCCTCCGTCTGTGCCCATGCTGCACTGCTGCTCCCAAGCAGGAGCAACAGTGCAAGGACTATATTACCAAGCATCCTGTTCATAGACCCAAGATGATTACTTGACTGCCACTTTGGCCTTCATCTGACCAACCTCCACTACATACACGCCTTTCGTCAGACTCAAGAAGCCGTCTGAAGTGCGTGTGGCAACGATGGCACCAGAGAGAGCATACACATTCACCGTCTGGCCCTCAGTACCTGTGATGTTCATACCGCCCTGCATAGGCAGGATATTCACGCCTGACTCTCGGGCTATATCGGCCACGCCAGTGGCGCTGCCATCTATCATGATCATGAAACGGTCATCAAAGGTGCCGGCTTCGGAGGTGAACTGATAATCGCCATTGCTCAAGTCATAAGTGACGTTCATCACATTGTCTCTCAGCAGCACGGGCTGGTCCATACGCATGGCTGAAATGGTGTAGGTTCCACCCTTGGATGCTGTATAACCCAAGCGCACGCTTCCTGCCTGACGTTCGTTGATGGCCATCTTGCCGGCCTTTGCCTCTATAGAATAGAGCTGCACGGCAGCTGTTCCACTCTCAAATTTGGCAGCATCGCACTCCATCTCATAGCGGGCACTCTTCTCGGGATTGAATACCACGCGGGTATTGTCGCTGTCGTTGCCATTGCCCAGTGTCAGGTTCACCATCAGACGGTTGGGGTTCAGCGTACTCTGTCTTCTCTTCTGCTTGTTGACCTCTGCCTGCTTCTCCGATTTAATCTGTGTTGTACGGTTGGCAGCATCAAACTCTATCTTGTCATTGTCAGCAGGACACTGCACGAAGAAAGCCTCGAAGGGATGCAGTGTGATGTCGTCATCACCAGGACGAACAGCCTCGTAAGTGCTTCCGTTCCATCGTGTGATAGGAGCAGCAAATCCGTTTTCATCCACATTGAAGAAGCTGGTGAAGGGGTTGCCCACAAAGTTCCAACTGGCATCCTGTTCGTTTGTGGAAGCATTTGCCTCAAGGCTGCCACTGACAGTGACACCAGGCAACTTGCCGAACTTATCCTTTTCTATAAGTATAGACAATGTGGCATCCATTGACGTCTGGAAGATATATCCCTTTCCTGCCCTCAGGTATTCCTCTGTATCAGGTAGGTTGGTCCAGCCGCCCTGGCCCTTGTCGGCTCTCACCTTTCCGTCATAATAGCGGAACACGAAGCTACCCTTGCAACTGATATTGCTTCTCTTCACGTCAAACGGGAAGCAGAAGAAATGCCAGCAGTTGGCCTTTACGGTAATGTCGAGATACAATCTCTTGGCATCCATATTGGCATGTGCGATGATGGAAGCCCAGTTCTTGCCGTCACCCTTCAGATGAACATCACCAGCTCCTTGGTCACCTTCACCTTCCACTATCAGTCCGCCACCAGGATTCACATCCACATCAGGTGTTCCATCGAAGCGTCCTTTGTCTCCATCAGCACTATTCCCTTTGTCCAGAGTATAGTCGTTGTTCACATAGAAATACTCATAAGGCTCGTCAAACCAATGATAGTTATCATTACGGAACTGTCCCCACTGCGTGTTATAGTAGTAATTGCTATAGCTCTGAGTAGGCATCCACAGTTCTGCTGTGGAATAGGTGTCAGTACCAAAGGCATTCTGACTGATTTTTATCGGCTCAATAGTGTAAGTATAGACTTTCTTAATAGGACAGTCCTCAAATGCATATTCTCCAACAGACTGAATACTACTTGGGAAACGTACTTCCTTAAGAGAGTTACAAGACTGAAAAGCACAAGCGTCAATACTCTGCAAATCACGAGGAAAAAGAACTTTTTTTAAAAAACTACAACCGTAGAATGCATGAGCACTTATATATCTTAAAAGTGGTGGAAGAGAAGCCACAACCAGTCTTTCACAACCGCTAAATGCGCCATAGCCAATTCCCTTTAGTTGCTCCGGAAGTATCACTTCACAAAGATTAGGACAATCACGCACTGCCTCATTACCAATAATCTTTGCATTTTTAGGCAATTTCAAAGAAATTAGATTCTTCAAACCACGAAACGCATTTGCGCCCACCTCATTGTCTGAGGTATGACAACTCTCATAATATGGAAAATCACAAGCCACAATATCCGCATCGCTCAGATCCAAATAATGAAGGTCATACATTTTCGTTCTTATAATGAATATATCATAGCTGTTTATTGTTCCTGTCACCTTCAAGGCTGTGACCTTACTTACCTCAGTAGCGCCTATGACATTCTCAATACCAGACTTATCACTTAAAGCCTTGGTCGAAATCTTCATAATGTCATCTATATAAGTTATCTGGTTTTGATATTTCTCCCACTCTGAATAATTACAGCCCAATGCAGGATCAGAATATAAGCCAGAAGCATTTTTATAAAAACCCGCACAAGAAAGAGGGGCAAATAAGGTCGCACCAGAATCAAATGCCTCACCACTTAATCTCGGACAAGAGACGCCTAAAATGGCACTCAGTTTTGGACATTTAGAAAAAGCTTGGTATCCAATCACCTCACATGAAGACAAATCCACAGACTGCAAATCGGAGCAACCACAAAAAGCCCTTGTGTCCACCACTCTCAAACTTTTGGGCAAAGTGACCTTCGTTATAATACTGTTAAGAAAAAGTCCAACGCCTAATTCCGTCACCTTATACTCTTTCTCCCCACTCTTCACCACATCAGGAATCACGACTTCATTCCCATAACCCGAGGCAGAAATTATAGATACTTCATCCTCATTATTATAACTAACCCTACACCCCCACGTACCATTCTCATCTTGATACGTGAATGTCTCACCGTATGCCAGACCTTGCAGAGCAAAGAGGCATGCCAAGATATTGAACAAGAAAAGTTTTTTCATAACTTGTATTATTTTAATTGGTTGTTACTTCAGCCAGAAGACCTTCTGACCATTCATTATATATATATGACCAGCCTGAGGATGCTGCACCCGCTTGCCATCCAGCATGTAGATCGCAGGCTGAGAAGAATGAGGCTTATCGGCAGGAGTTGCTCCTATGCCTGTTTCCTCATCAAAGGAAAGGTCGAGCGACTTCACTTCTGGACCATTGTAAATCTTGGGCAGCACCCAACAGCGTCCAGCAGGAATCAAGAACTGATTGCCCATCATGGCATAAAGCTTCACACCGCTTCCCTGATTCTGGAGGATAAAACCTTCCTTGACAGAACGTGGAACCATTGTACCATAGAGAATACCCTCGTTGACCTCCTCCTGGTACTTGCTCTCATCCACCTCTCCGCTAAACGTTCCACTATAGCCATTCTCGTCGTAGAGGATATAAGGAACAAAGGCCTTGATACTCTTCTGCTCGGTGAGAAAAGCATACTTTGCATCAGCGGAGCGCTCTGTCACAGAATAAGCATGCAGCCCATCGGGCAACTCATCCACGTCAAAAGGCAGAACACAAGTGCCAAACTTGTTCTTTGCACTCACAGAGATACTTGCCGTACTTTTGTTCGCCACATGCACCGTGAGAATCTGGTCCTTACAATTGTACTGCTGTCCGTTCTGCTGCTTGCCATCCACCCATATCTCCTCGTTGGTTATAAAATGCAGGTTGCTCACCTTCAAGTTCACATCGCCAGGCTTGAGATAAGCACCAGCCTTGCAGTATATGCTCAATAGGATTCCCTTTGTTGCGACAAACTCCCTATCAGAGAGATCGATGCAAGCCAAGCGCAAACTATTGGCACCTATCTTCCCCCAAGAAGAAGTCACCATATGGGTTATCTTCTTTCGAGTCTTTGGGTAAATGCATCCCTCATCTTCCCAAAGCATAACACACGGCCCATCTTTATCCACAACCACCTCGAGGCCGGCAGGGAACTCAATATCCATCTCGTAAGCAGTGTAAATCTTGGAGCCTACGAGACTGATTTGCAATTCATACTCCTCATTACTCCCGGGCACTACGGTCACATCATTGATGGTGATGTAATCATCAGTCTCCTTGGGGTGATACTTCTCATGTTCCTCATTGGCATGTGCACCCAGCATCATCCCAATGAAAGAAAGCAATAACAATACTCTCTTCATCTTATCTCTAATTTAGTTCTACGTCTTCACATACTGGCAGAAGACCTGTCAGATAAACATTTTCAATATTTTAGATAGTTCTCCTAAACATCGATGGCAAAGATATTGGGCTAAAATAAGATGAAAACAAAAATATTGTTAAATAACATTAAGTGAACCTATTTGAACTTATTATTCTCATATTTAAGCACTTAATGAAACAACATGAACCTATTCTGAACTATCCACGGCGTTGTCTGGCATACGCAGAGAAGTAAACAAACAAGATTCAGAACTGCTTACAGGCTCTGCCTTGGAAACTGTCTTTCATTGATACACAAAAGGGCTTTTATCTTCTAAAAGCATTGGAAATTTCACCTTCCATGAGGATGCAAGAAATGCGCAGTACTACCGTGAGGGGATGACGACAGTACTGCGATGTCGGTTGCAAGAGGCTTCTACAGCTTCTTTATTAGGTTGGATGAAATGGGATTGAACTCTATCCCATAAACCACACAGACGAAATGACAGCCCCTTATCGGCCAAGCGACAAGATTCTAATCCGTCCCGCAACCTTCTCTCATGCGGCTGAGCTGGTCGAGCAGTTGGATGTGGTGGGCATCCAATTTACCTTGCAGGATAAGTTTGCGGTTGTATTTCCACCAGTTGAGGAGACCTCTGTTTTCCACTTTGCGCTTATCGGGCAGGTGACGATGCTCCCGCACATAGGCCAGGAGCTGAGCGTAATGCTCCTGCCAGTTCTGTTCTCTCTTTGAAACTTTCATCTTTGTCTTGTATAAAAATTCTCTTCGTTTTTAATAACATTAGCAACAGCTAATGCTTGAGGAAAATAAAATGGAGCGGATTTCGTAGGAGTATAAGCGTTTATATCATCTATCTGCTGACTGGCTTGTCGTTTTTTCCACCTATACCCTCGCTGATAGCTGGGAATATAGAAGTTGATATTGCCGTTTTCAAAATCAACTATTGATTTAAGTGAAATGTTCTTGCTCATAAGTTTTCTTTTATACATTTTCGACCTCTTTAGCTTGGCAGAGAGATTCAAACAGTGTGGGTCTATTATAAAAACATTAGGGAATCAAACACGTTCTTTCTACGATTTTGCCAAGTATGTTCTATTGATTACTCCTATTGATTAAATTAACCACCACTTTCACCATCACATCCTTCTCTTCTGTGCGGCTCTCGGCAATCATCAGCGTGAGTGCAACGAGGGTGTTGTCGGCTATGCGTTTATGTCCGTCCTGGCCATAAAGTATGCCATTCTTCTCCATAAACCAAAGGAAAAGCATGGCAGCAATTCGTTTGTTGCCATCGCTGAAAGAATTCTCTGCATTTGAGTATATCCCTCTTTCCTGCCATATTTCTTGGGTGTCGCAAATTTTGCGACTACCGGCTCACCTTCCAGTTCTTCCCTCAATGCATTATTGATATGCTTTGCTATTGTTTTGTAGTCTCTACCATAAAGTTGAGCGATTTGTTCTCTATTAAGCCAAACGGAATCTTTCTCCAACTTTACTTCAAGTTGTGTGTTGCCATCGTCTGTCTTATATAGGACGATAGAAGAACCATCATTTGCAACAATTTTATTCTCCATCATATATATATCACTATTCCTTATACTTGTTCCACATTCTCTTTACTTTTCCAGCTATCTCCTTACGGAGCCAAAGAGGTTCGAGCACTTCAAGGTCTTCACCTTTCCAAAGGAGTTCCTGTTGGAAGTCGGATGCCGGTCTGATATGCAATCCAAAGGAGCCTAAAAAGAGGCGGGTTGCACGAGAGTATTCCTCTGCAACCCGCCAGTGTATCCTGTTACTGCCCAGGCACAAGAGAGTGCCCGCAGCTGCTTATCAGAAGTAGAAGCCCATGCCAAGCTTCAGTCCCACCTCGGTACCCTCGCTGAAGCGGTTGAAGCAGAGGTTGCAATAGACTGACGGTTCGATGCTCAGATAGTTGTTCACATAGAAGCAGTAGCCCACCTCGGGTGTCAGGTGCATGTAGTTGCGGTTGCCAAAACGGTTCACCTCCGTCACTATCACCTGTTTGGTACCATCAGGCAATGTGCTCTCCACGCTGTTGACAGTCTTTCCTGTAGTCACATTGCTGGCATGCTGGAAGGTGAGTCCAAGTCCCAGGAATAAGCCGTCCTGCTCGATGTAGTATCTTCCGCCCACACCCACCTGCAGGTCGTTGCGGTTCTTCATGGTGCCGCGAGCACCCTGATGCTCATATCCCAAGCGTCCGTATATCATCCAGCCGTCTTCTACAAAATAGCCGCCGGTAGCCTGAACGCCCATCTTGAACTTGGAGTCCTTGCTGTAGGAAAGTCCCATACCGGTAAGTGAAGTGTTGAGATAAGAGGTGTATTTCTCAAACTGGGCAGATGCCGACAGGCTGGTCACTGCCATCAGCAGCACCAGCATACCTTTTCTCAATGTGGATGTCTTCATTGCGATATTCTTTAGAGTCGTTATAAATTTAATGAGGGCGAAGTTATGGGATTTTTCCCAAGTCAGCAAGCATCAGTGCCGCATTTTAGTATGTTTTAACTTCTGCCGCCATTGCTTCTCCTGCGCACAAGCCAATACCCGAACAGGGCAGTAAGCAGGCACATGAAGACCAGTCCGCTCACGATGCCCACACAGAGGGGCAACTGGAAACCCTCGGGTGCAACCAGTATGTAACTGGTACACACTACGGTCATGAACATGGCAGGAAGCAGGGTAATCCAGAAGCAGCGTCCCTTGCGTGCCAACCACACACTCACAGCCCACAGAGTCATGAAGGCGAGCGTCTGATTGGACCATGCGAAGTAGCGCCAGAGCACATTGAAGTCGATGAACAACAGCATACCGCACACCACGAAGATGGGTAAACTGAGCGCGAGACGCTTCCAGAGCTTGTTCTGAGGGAAGTGAAGGAAGTCGGCTGCCATCAGTCGGGCGCTGCGCAAGGCAGTATCGCCACTGGTGATAGGTGCTGCCACCACACCCAGTATAGCCAGTATGGCTCCTATCCTGCCCATCCAACTGCTGCACAGGGTGCTTACCACCACGGCAGGATTGCCCATATCGGCCAGTTGCTGATAGCCGCCGGCATACTTGATGGAGGCTGCTGCCCAGATGAGAGCCACCAGCCCCTCAGCTATCATAGCTCCGTAAAAGACGCGACGGCCCATACGCTCACTCTTGAGACAACGTGCCATCATGGGGCTTTGAGTGCCGTGGAAACCGCTGATGGCACCGCAGGCTATCGTGATGCACAGCATGGGAAACACGGGCAGTCCCTTGGGATGATGGCCCGTGAGAGGGTCGGTGAGTTCGGGCATCCAGCCGTCATGGGTGAAGATGCCTATTGCCAGACCCACTGCCATGATGAGCATAGCCAGTCCGAAGAGGGGATAGATGCGGCCGATGAGTGCACTCACAGGCAGCAGAGTGGCCAATATATAATAGAAGAAGACGAGTGCCGACCAGAAGAGGACTGTACCGCAAGCGCCCCAACCAGACGTCATGTTGCTGAGCAGATTGGCCGGTGTGGCCACAAACACTGCTGCCACCAGCACCAGAAGCACCATGGAGAACACGCGCATGAGGAGCCTGATGCCCGACCCCAGTTCATCGCCCACAAACTCTGGAATGGATATACCACCCTTGCGCAGGCTGATCATCCCGCTCATGTAGTCATGTGTAGCACCCGCAAAGATACAGCCAAACACTATCCACAAGTAGGCTGCAGGACCAAACAGAATGCCCATGATGGCACCGAAGATGGGGCCAGTGCCGGCAATGTTGAGAAACTGGATGAGGAACACTTTCCAAGTGGGCATGGGGATATAATCCACTCCATCCTGCTTGGTAAAACACGGTGTGGGCCTGTCTGGCTCCACTCCGAACACTCTCTCCACCACTGCGCCGTAGAACACATATCCAAGCACAAGGGCAACAAGAGAAATACAAAACGAAATCATGTCTGCTTCTTTTTCTTATAAACTGACGTGCAAATTTACGAAAAAACGATAAAAAGAACTATCTTTGTGGGCATGAATAAGCTCATAAGGACTTGTGCACTGGCTCTGGCAGCCATACTTTGCACCACAATATACGCGCAGGAACTCTTTTCACCTGCCCATCCCGCACCCAAGAGAGAGGTGCGCGGAGTGTGGGTAACCACGCTGGGAGGACTGGACTGGCCTAAGACAAAGGCCAATTCAGCCAACGGTATCGAACGTCAGAAGCAGGAGCTGAGGCAGATACTGGACCAACTGCAGGCCTGCAAGATGAACACCGTGTTCCTGCAGACACGTGTGCGCGGAAGCGTCATCTACCCCAGCCGCATCGAACCATGGGATATCGCGCTCACGGGACAGTACGACAAGAGTCCGGGCTATGACCCTCTGGCCTTTGCCATAGAAGAATGCCACAAGCGTGGGATGGAACTGCACGCCTGGGTGGTGACCGTTCCGTGCTTCAAGACAGCACAGGCCAAGCGCACGGGCAAGAAAGGGCTGCTGCACACCCACCCCTCCTGGCTCAAGCGGCATGCCGACTCCTATTATCTGGATCCCGGACTGCCCGGAGTGGCAGAATACATTGCGGACATCTGCCAAGAGATAACCGAGAACTATGATATCGACGGTATCCACTTCGACTACATACGTTATCCCGAAAACCCAGAGTCTTTCCCCGACGCCGCCACTTACAGGAAATACGGCAAGGGACAATCCAAGCGCCAGTGGCGATGCGACAACATCACCGCCATCGCACGGCTGGCCTACCAGCGCATCAAGGCCGTGAAGCCCTGGGTAAGGGTAAGCTGTTCGCCTGTAGGCAAATACCAGGACGTATCACGCTATTCTGCCAAGGGATGGGCAGCACTCACCACCGTGCATCAGGATGCACAGGGATGGTTGCGCCAGGGCATTATGGATATGCTCTGTCCCATGATGTACTTCCAGGGCGACCACTTCTACCCCTTCGCTGCCGACTGGCAGGAGCAGTCCTACGGGCGTATCATCGTGCCTGGTCTGGGTATTTACTTCCTGAGTCCGAAAGAGAAGGACTGGGAATGGGGCGTCGTGCAGCGCGAATTGTGCTACATACGCCAGCAGCAGTTGGGCGGCCAGGCATACTTCCGCAGCCAGTTCCTCACCGACAACACCAAGGGTATCTACGACTATCTGCACGATTCCTATTACCCCTATCCCGCACTCACCCCCGCGCTCACCTGGCTATGCTGCACTCCGCCAGAGGCTCCCAAGGTGACCACACAAGAGCGGGTGAATGGAGTGAAGGAGCATCTGGTATGGAGCCAGGTGAAAGGAAGCCAAGGTGAAGCATGCCGCTACGTACTCTACGCCGGCAAGTCGTCGCCCGTGGATATCACCAACCCTGCCAACATAGTGACAGTGACCGAACAGACAGAATACACCTACAACCTGCTCTCACGCACCCTCTACGGTCTGCACATGGCGGTGACAGCCATCGACCGGTTTGGCAACGAGAGCCAGCCAACGGAATTCTGATCACATCTTACACATTATTTATATATAAGGAATATGAGCAAGAAGACAATCGTTGATGTATTCGAACACAGTGTGAAAGCTTATGCCAACAACACTTTCCTCATGGAGAAGGTGGGACAGACATGGGTCAACACCACATACAGGGAAGTGAAGCAGATGGTCTATTGGCTTGGAGCGGGCCTGCAGGAACTGGGCGTGAAGAAAGGCGACTGCATGGCATTGCTGTCAGAGGGACGCAACCTGTGGATAGTGAGCGAACTGGCCATGTTCTATGCCGGTGCCATCAACGTACCCCTGAGCATCAAACTGGAGGAGAACAACGACCTGCTCTTCCGCATGCAGCACGGCGATGTGCGCTACATAGTGGTGAGCGGAATGCAACTCAAGAAGGTGCGGGCTATCCGCAAGGAGCTTACTGCCGTAGAGCGCGTGATTGTGCTCGACAAGCAAGACCAGTGGGAGGAGGGCGAAATAGGACTCGAAGAGGTGATGGAGATGGGCCGCAAGCGCCTGGCAGAATGCACTCTGGACGAGTTCAAGAGCGTGGGATTGAGCCTGCAGAACTCCGACATCGCCACCATAACCTACACCAGCGGCACTACAGCCGACCCTAAAGGCGTGTGTCTGACACACCGCAACTACACAGCCAACGTGGAACAGTGCCTCACCAGAGTGCCTATCGACCAGACTTGGCGCACGCTCATCATACTGCCCCTCGACCATTGCTTTGCCCACGTGGTAGGCTTCTACGTGATGATGATGCAGGGAGCATCGGTGGCTACCGTGCAGAACGGACGCTCGCCCATGGAGACTCTGAAGAACATACCACTGAATATCCGCGAGGTGAAACCGCACTTCATCCTCTCGGTACCTGCATTGGCCAAGAGCTTCAAGAAGAACATAGAGCAAAGCATACGCAAGCAGGGAACCAAGGTGCAGCGCCTCTTCGACATTGCCACAGAGGTGCGCAGGCTCTATTATGGTGAGAGCTGTCTCGACGGCAAAGGACTGCGTCTGCTGCTCAAGCCGCTTGTGGCGCTGTTTGACAAACTGCTGCTGAGCAAGGTGAGAGAGAGTTTCGGAGGCGAGTTGCGCTTCTTCATCGGCGGAGGAGCATTGCTCGACAAGGATCTGCAGCGCTTCTACATCGGCATCGGACTGCCTATGTATCAGGGCTACGGCCTCAGCGAAGCCACTCCCGTCATCAGTACCAACACCCCCGAATACTATCGTCTGGGCAGCAGCGGCAAACTGGTGCAGCCCATCCAGCTGCGCATCTGCGACTCCGAAGGCAAGGAACTTCCTCTGGGCGAACAGGGTGAGATAGTGGTCAAGGGCGAAAACGTGATGGCCGGATACTGGAAGAATCCCGAGGCTACAGCAGCCACCGTGCGCGACGGATGGCTCTACACGGGCGACCTGGGATATATGAGTTCCGAGGGACTGCTTTATGTATTGGGCCGCTTCAAGAGTCTGCTCATCAGCAGCGACGGAGAAAAATACAGCCCCGAAGGCATTGAGGAGGCTCTGGTAGAACTCTGCGATACCATCGACCAGGTGATGCTCTACAACAACCAGAGTGCCTACACCACTGCCCTTATAG
>ERZ1034755.328-NODE-328-length-16061-cov-5.404786_pt1 | contig 16061 bp, 14 predicted proteins | sample MGYA00520596_ERZ1034755 | MGnify/ENA primary metagenome ERZ1034755 (study PRJEB33766, sample SAMN09781701) | gut metagenome | biome: gut microbiome | host: Homo sapiens | place: Madagascar | study: EMG produced TPA metagenomics assembly of the PRJNA485056 data set... | reverse complement strand
GACGGTGACTGGTATCAGGTCGTGATTCCGGAGCGAACCGGCTATGTGTACAAGGACTACGTGGATATGCTGAAGAAGGAAGAAGAGAGCGGAACCATTGATGAAGAATTCCTGTCGATGCTCCTTTTCCTTATGATGAACAGCATGGATCAGGCGGTAAACGCCACCCCTCTTACTCCGGATGGCAATCTGACGCTGGTGGATGATATCGGTCCTTCCTCCGGTGCCGGTCAGCAGTTTATCACGCTGGTCACCAAGTCCGGGAACTACTTCTATCTGATCATTGACCGCAATGACAAGGGCGAAGAAAACGTGCATTTTCTGAACATGGTGGACGAGGCAGACCTTTTTGCACTCATGGATGAAGAACAGGTAAAGGCCTTCCAGACGGCGCAGGACGCTGCCAATGCCGAGAAGGAGGAGGCCGAAGCAACGCCTCAGGCACCCTCTAAAACAGAGGAGTCCGAGCCGCAAGAGCCTCCAAAGGCCGAAAAGAAGGCCGCTCCCGTGCTGCCGGTCATCGGCGTGTTCATCATCCTGATCGCCTGCGGCGGTGGATATTTCATGATGCAGACCAAAAAGAAAAAGGCCGCTGAACAGCGACCTGATCCGGATGCGGATTATACCGAGGAAGACGACGATGAGTACGAGATTCCGATGGATGAAAACAACGAAGATGAACTCGAGTATCTGGACGAGGACGATTCTGAAGCGGTTGAGGATTCTCAGGAATAATGAATAAGGGCATGGCCCGGGGTGGCGAAAGCTGCCCTTTTACATAACAAGCGATTGATATCTTGAACTGAAGTTTTTCAATATAGTATTTTATGTGATATAATGATATCTGGGTTATTAGGCATTATTCGACTAATTGATAGCCACGAACTGGTTCGAAAGGAATATAACCATGAAAGATAATATTATCGAAAAAGCTAAGAAGGAAATTACATTCGAAAACGTTCTTGCTACAGCGATAAAAGCACCTGGAGTAAAAGTAAATCGTGCAAAGTTTCTTCAAAAAGAGCTTAAAAAATACTGCTCCGATGATGTGGTTTCTTCAGCTATCAAATCAAACCCGGCAAAAGCTGGTATTCCAAGAGAACTGATTGATAAGATCTCAAAGCAGATTGTCAACTATGAAGCAACAAAAGTGACGGGAATATCTGTGGCAGCAAGTATTCCCGGTGGAGCTGCAGCCGTCGGAGCTGCGGCGGCAGACATCACCTCTTATTTTGCTTTTGTATTAAGAACAGTTCAGGAACTGGCGTATCTTTATGGTTTTGAGCAATTTGATCTGAATGATGACGAAGTAGATGCGGAAACAATGAATACGGTTCTTCTGTTTATCGGTGTCATGTTTGGAGTAAAAGGTGCTGCTTCAACATTGCAGAAGTTTGCAAATGTTCTAGCAAAACATATTTCAAAGAAATTGGCTCAGAAAGCATTAACAAAAGGAACGCTCTATCCAATTGTAAAAAAGGTAGCAACTAGTGTCGGTATCCGTATGACAAAGCAGATATTTGCTGATACAGTAGCTTCGGCAATTCCAATTATGGGCGGTGCCTTATCTGGTGGCTTAACATATGCAATGTTTAGACCTGGATGTATGAAACTCAGGAGAAATCTAAGATCCTATAATTTGTGCGATCCTGAGTTTTACAAGAATGCAAGTGAAGAACCGGATAAAGAAGTAATAGATGTAGAATTTGTAGAAACAGATTCTATGGATAACGAAATCGAATAATCCTTACATACCCCTCCCTTCCTAACGGATCGGAGGGGTTATTCTATGTAAGGAGGAAACCCACAATGAAACTCGTACTTGCCGAGAAGCCCTCGGTTGCCCAGTCTCTGGCCAAGGTGCTGGGGGCAAACAAACGCTGCGACGGATATCTGGAAGGCAACGGATATGTTGTCAGTTGGTGCGTCGGCCATCTGGTGGAGCTGTCTCAGCCGGAAGCCTACAATGATGCCTATGCCAAATGGAGGCTTGAAGATCTTCCGATTCTGCCGACTGCATGGAAGTATCAGGTATCCGCTTCCACGAAGAAGCAGTTCGATATCCTGAAGAATCTGATGAAGCGTGAAGATGTGAAAAGCCTTGTCTGTGCGACGGATGCCGGGCGTGAGGGAGAGTTGATCTTCCGTTTGGTCTATCATCAGGCGGACTGCAGGAAACCGTTTGAACGGCTCTGGATCTCCAGCATGGAGGATCAGGCCATCCGGGATGGATTTGCCCATCTGGAACCGTCAACCAAATATGATGCTTTGTATGAAGCAGCCCTTTGCCGGGAGCGTGCCGACTGGATCGTCGGAATGAACGCCACCCGGCTTTTTTCATGCCTGTATCATCAGACACTGAATGTGGGCCGCGTGATGACGCCGACGCTGGCCATGGTCGTTATGAGGGATGCAGAGATTGCAGCCTTTGTACCGAAGCCTTTTTACACCGTGCAGCTTGGGATGGACGGCATCACGGCAGCCAGCAGGCGTTTTGAGGACAAGGAGGATGCGCAGGAGGTGCTTGCCAAATGCAAGGAGAGCATGAAAGCCATGGTTAAATCCATGGATCGAAAAGAGAAAACGGAGCATGCCCCGCTTCTCTATGATCTGACCAGCCTGCAGCGTGATGCGAACCGTATCCTTGGATTCACCGCACAGCAGACGCTGAATTACACCCAGGCGCTCTATGAAAAGAAGCTTGTGACCTATCCTCGTACCGACAGCAGATACCTGACAGAGGACATGAAGCCGATGCTCCCCGCCCTGATCACCCAGGTAGCCGAAAAGATCGGAGCCGATGCTGCCGACAGGAAGGCCGACAACGGCACAGAACTTTCCGTAGATGGAATGTGTGACAGTCGAAAGGTCAGCGATCACCATGCCATTATTCCGACCGGAACCATGTGTGCGGCGGATCTGGCGGCCCTCCCTTCCGGAGAAAAGGCGATCCTGCAGCTGATCGCGGTGCGGCTTCTTTGCGCAGCCGCTCCGAATCATCGCTATGCGGAGGACATGATCGTTCTGGTCTGCGGCGGCGAAGAGTTTACGAAAAAGGTCAGGACCGTGCTCTATGGCGGTTGGAAAAACATCTGGCGGCACTTCTATCCCTCTAAGGAGAAGGAGCAGGAGCCCTGCGGCGGTCCGACCTTAATCCCAATGCCATGGTGTCTTTTTCTCAAGCGGAGATCAAGGAAGGAAAGACCACAGCACCCAAGCATTTCACAGAGGATACCCTGCTTTCCTCTATGGAAACTGCTGGTGCGGAAGATATTCCGGAGGATGCCGAGCGGAAGGGTCTGGGAACGCCCGCTACCCGCGCAGGCATTATTGAAAAACTGGTGCAGAAGGGCTTCATGGAGCGCAGGGGCGATAAGAAAACGCGCTATCTGATTTCTACAGATAAGGGCAATGCCCTGATTACGGTCATGCCCGAGCAGATCCAATCCGCATCCATGACCGCAGACTGGGAACAGAAGCTTCTCCGCATGGAGCGCGGAGATTGTGAAGCTGAGGATTTCATGAAGGAAATCACGGAGATGATTTCCGGACTGGTTCAGAACTACGATGCTGTGAAAGGGGCCGACAAGGCGAATCTGTTCGGAGAACAAAGAGAAGGCGGCCCGGGCCGAACACTGATGACGGGGCATAAAAGAGTCGGTGCCTGCCCTTGTTGCCAGGCAGATGTGCTGGAAAAGCAGAAGGGCTGGTTCTGCAGCAATCAGGAATGTCGATTCGTTCTCTGGAAGGACAATGCGTTTTTTAAGAGCCTTGGAAAACGCCTCTCTCCCGGCATGGTTGAGAAGCTGCTTGCAGATGGCCGCATCCGCCTGAAGGACTGCAAGAGCCAGAAATCCGGCAGGAACTACAATGCCACGCTGCTTCTCGCAACAGAGGAAAACGGAAGAGCAAATTTCAATCTGGAATTTGAGAACAGCCGCGGCAGTACGAAAGGAGAAAGATCACGATGATGTCTGAAAAGAAAGAAGCCCTTTATCTGGTGGATCACGAATCCTACCTGCATCTGAAGGCAACGGTCACGCAGACGGGGTTTGCGTATGAGACCTTCGATAAAGCTACCGGTGCTGCCCAGCACACCGGTCTGATCACCTATGAGGAAATGCTGGATAATCCAATCCGCAATCCCCTCGCCTGTGCCAGAGTGATGGCGCTTGAGGAGATTGGCCTCAAAGGTGAAGTGGTTTCCGAAGTTGCACTTCGCACGCTGGACCAGATCAAGGAAGCCAGACGCGCCTATCGAAAAGAGCATCCGGAGGATCCTCACGATCACAGCATTCGTTTTATCACCAGCGATTATGAGGAGCTTTTCCGTATTCCGAACGGCGGAAAGGTGCAGATCGATTATCCGGACCGCAGCTTTGTTGCTCCCTGTGAGTATATCGATGATTACCACACCCGGATCAGCGGCGAAACATACCACATCTGTCAGTTCGCAGAAATTCTGGAACGCGGCAATGGTGTGGTCAGTCCGGAACCGGAACTGTTGAAGGATCGGGCCGCATGGCAGATTGGTTACAAGGAGCACCTCTCCATTCAGGCGACAGACGATGGATGGGATTACTCCATCTATGATAGATCCTTCGGTGAAATTGATGGCGGTCAGATCGATCTGGAGAGCATCACCATTCAGGAATGTAGGGATATGATCCTGCAGGATCTTGGATGGCAGAGCCGTAATTTCACGGAAATGGACTTCGATATGGTCGAGGAGCGTGCTGCCGATGCGGCGGAGGAAAAGCTGAATTCCGTGCTGGATCGGCTTCGTGAAAAGCGTGCAGCAAGTACCGCCAGAGAAACGGATGCCGATACGATCCCGAAAGTCGCTGCAGGAAAGAAAAAGTTGGAGGAATGCTTATGAGTGGTGAACAGAAGGCCTACCCTTCTCAGTTTGAGAAGGTAAAGGCTATTACGGATCAGCTGGAAGCGGGAATTCAGGCACTCTTTGAGAGCGACAAATTTCAGCAGTACCTGAAGACCCTTTCCAAGTTCCATGATTATTCGCTGAACAACACGCTTCTGATCGCCATGCAGAAGCCAGATGCCACCTTGGTAGCCGGATATACGGCCTGGAAGAAGCAGTTTGGCCGTCAGGTCCAGAAGGGCGAAAGCGGGATCCGCATTCTTGCACCGACTCCCTACAAAAAGAAGATGGAAGTCGATAAGACGGATCCCATCACCGGCGAGATCATCAAAAATTCGGATGGAACTAGCGCCAAGGAAAGCAAGGAAGTTCTGATGCCCGCATTCAAAGTGGTCAATGTATTTGATGTCAGTCAGACGGATGGAAAACCGCTGCCCACGATTGGCGTAAATGAACTGTCCGGTGATGTGGCGCAGTATGAGATGTTCTTTGATGCCCTGAAAAAAGCCTGCCCGGTGCCGATCGGCTTCGAGCAGATCGACGGCGGAGCCAAGGGATATTTTCATACGGTTGAGAACCGCATCGCCATTCAGGAAGGCATGAGTCAGGTGCAAACCATTAAGACCGCGATCCATGAGATGACGCACCAGAAGCTTCATTCCATCGATCCGACCGCAAAGTCAGATCCGCTGGAGCCGAAGCTCACCAGAAATCATAAGGAAGTGGAAGCGGAATCCGTGGCATTTACGGTGTGCCAGCATTACGGAATCGATACCGGTGACTACAGCTTTGCCTATGTGGCGGGCTGGTCCCATGGAAAAGAAACGCCGGAGCTGAAGGCCTCTCTGGATAAGATCCGAAAGACCGCTTCGGAGATGATCACGGAAATCGATGAACATTTGACGGCTCTGCAGAAGGAATATACCTGGGCTCACCTGACAGCGGATGATGTGAAGAACATCGAATGTACCGGTTCAGAGTATATGCCGTATTCCCGTATGGCAGAGCACACCTTTTTCTGTGAAATCGTTGGTGAACCGATGGTGCTGAAGCTTACGGTATCCCAGCATGATGATGGTGAAGGCTTTACTATTCGTTCCGAGGGAAAGGACATCTGGGAGGCTATGCCGGAAAGTGAGCTCCGGAAGTTGGAACCGGTTCTGACTTCCACGGCTGAGCTTCACTACTGGACATCTCAAGTTGAAAAAGCAGAGACTGCGGAAGCTGTGCAAGAAGTTACCTTCGGATTTATGGAGACGGAAAACCTTGACCTTTCACGAGAGCAGTGCCAGAAATTCTGGGAGGTTGTGGAACAGAAAGAAGCCGCACTATTCCCACCTTCTGCTCTGGCGGATCTGCAGGCAAAGAAAGATGAATCTAAAAAGGAAAAGTCTTCAAAACCGAAAGCAAAGACTGCTCGAAAGAAAACACAGAAACGAAAAAAGGAGGAATCCCGATGATGTTTACCGTAGAAGAAATGAATCTGATTCAGGCAATGGATCACACCTGTCGAAGAATGTCGATTTTTGATATGAAAGCCAGCATCCCGAATATTGAAGACGCCGAGCTGAAAGCACTCTGCGAGAGAACTCTGAGGAAGGTGTCGGCCATGACGGATGCAGATTTTGCGGCGATCGACTTTGCCGTATATGAGGAGGATGAGGAAAATGAGTGATTGGCATGATGAATTTACTGAGCCCATGCATGATACCCCGGCAGATAAGGATCCGTTGATTGCCGCAATGGAGGCCGCCGGTTATACCTACGACGGATTGGAAAGCACCAATGACTATCTCCGCTTCTTCGGTGAAGGCGGCCAGGTCATTACGATGGGCGGCTGGCACGAATGCGAGGAATGGCTGAACGGTGTCGTGTTCGATGATCCGCAGGTAATGGACCGGGTGGAGATCATTCTTCATCCGGAGCGATTCCCCGAACGGGATCCTGGACGAGCGGCGCTTCGTGCGGTCGAGGATGCCGTGGAACAGAACGACAACAATTTTGATGGCATTATCAACAACCTTCCCGAACCGGATCCTGCGCTTCAGGCGTGTAAATGTGCAGATGAGGAATCCAGAGAATCTGTGCTTGCCAGGCTGAAGGAGCAGCAGCTGCAGGAGCCTCCGCGCAGGCCTGAGCGTCCCTTCATCTTATGTGATCCGGAGGAACGAACCCGTGAGTAAATGTAGCAATTGAGGAGGTGTCCCATGCAGCCGAGAGATAAATGGGTCCACTTCGTAATGTCGCAGGATGAACTGGAACGAATGCAGCAAAAGATGGAGGAATTTGGGATCCGAAATAAGAGCTCCTATCTTCGAAAGATGGCGCTTGACGGGTACTGTGTCAATCTGGAACTGGAGGATGTGAAGGAAATGGTCTCCCTTCTCCGTTACTGCAGCAACAACCTGAACCAGTACGCAAAACGAGCCAACGAGACCGGCTCTATCTATGCGGAGGATATCAAAGATCTGCAGAGCAGGCAGAACGAGATCTGGGAAATTGCGAAGGAGATCCTTGCCAGACTGGCAACGATCCAGTAAAAAACGGTGTGGCAGGTTTGCTGTCACACTGGATACATAAGCGACATCCTTGACATGAAATCAATCGCTCCATAAACTATCATTAGAACCTACAAAGGAGGACATATATATGTGGCTGATCAAACTTCCCTTTAGAATAATCGCACTGCCGATTATGGCAATCGTCGCTGTATTCTCGATTTTTTACTCCCTTGCATTGAACATCTCTGCAATGGTCGCTGGCCTTTTATATCTGGTGCTGGGCGTCTGCATTGTGATGCTTTTGTTCCAGCATGCTTGGATCTATGCTGCACTGGTTTTTGGATTTGCAGTCCTGGTGTTCCTGGCAGTGATGTTTGCTGAATTGATTTCTTTGGGACTGGAAGCATTGACCGGCAAGCTTTCGCAATTCATTTTTTCATAATAGTCCAAAACACACCGGACCTGAGGAACGAAAACTCCTCAGGTCTTTTCTTATGCCAAAATTTGAGAAAGGAGCAGATGCCCATGGCAGCAACAAGACTCATTCCCCTGCATGTGAACAAGGGAAAAACCATTGCCCGGAGTCTGGGCGACAGAACGGATTATGCAAAGAATCCGGAAAAGACCGAAAAGGGCGAACTGGTCACCGGCTATCAGTGTGACCCGATGACCGTGGACGAGGAGTTTATGCTGTCCAAGCGTCAGTATGAGCAGATCACCGGTCGGCGGCAAAAGCATGAGGTGATCGCCTATCAGATCCGCCAGTCCTTCAAACCGGGAGAGATCACACCGGAGGAAGCAAACCGATTGGGACATGAGCTGGCCCTTCGGTTTACCAAAGGAAAGTATGCTTTTATCGTGGCAACGCACACGGATCGAGCCCATGTGCATAATCATATTGTTTTCAATTCCACATCCATTGACGCCACCAGGAAGTTCAAAAACTTCTGGCTGTCCAGCTTTGTCCTGCAGCGTGTCAGTGATCTGATCTGTCTGGAAAACGGGCTTTCCGTAATTACCCCGAAGCCTTACAAAGAGCGTACAAAGCGAACCGAGTATCCTCGCAGAGTGAAAAACCGGGATGTTCTGTGTGAAGATATCGATCTGATTTTGCAGAAAAAGCCGAAGTCCTTCGACGCATTTCTACAAGAGCTGCAGCAGCTGAACTATGAGATCAAATACGGAAAACACATTTCGGTCAGAGGAAAGAATCAAACGCGGTTCATTCGCCTGTCCTCTCTGGAGGATGGATATACCGAAGCCGATCTCCGGGCCCATTTCCTTGGCCAGCGGGAACACAAGCCTGCGGCAAAACAGCGCTCTCACACGAACGCCCACCCCTTCAATCTTGTCATCGATATCCAGAGCAAACTGCAGTCAAAAGGTGTCGGATACCAGCGCTGGGCTTCTGTCTACAATCTGAAGCAGATGTCAAAGACGTTGCTGTTTCTCCGTGATCACAAGATCGAAAGCATGGAGCAGTTGGATCAGATGGTAATGCAGCAGCTTGCCAAAAGAGATGCGCTTCTCACCTCCATCCAACAATCAGAAAAGCGCCTGTCGGAGATTGAAACACTGAAAAAGCACATCATCAACTATTCCAAGACCCGGTCAACGTATGAGGAGTACCACAAGGCCGGTTACAGCAAAAAGTTTCTGGAGACGCATCGTGAAGAAATCACGCTTCACAAAGCAGCCAAAGCGGCCTTTGACGAATTGGGCGTAAAGAAGCTTCCGAAGGTGAAGGAGCTAAGCATAGAATATGCAAAGGTCCTGTCTGCCAAAAAGCAGACTTACGCAGAGTACCGTCAGGTAAAAAATGAGGCTCAGGAGCTTCTGATTGCACAGAGAAACATCGCTTCCCTCTACGATGCGGAACGCAAAGAGGAAGAGCAGAAACGCCAGAAGGAAAATCAAATTCATTAAAGTATGATATGGGAAAGGGCTCGGGTAACAGATAAGGTGCTGTTACTCGGGCCCTGTTTTCAGCGTTCCGCAGGAATGCGCAGCCATCACGAAGTGATGATCGATAAGGGTTTGGGATTATCCCAACAAGCAAGTTATCCCAAAAAGGGATAACGCGGTTTTCGCAGGACTTGGCCAAGAAAACATTGCTTGCCAATTAGTGAGGTGCACAAAATATTGAGCACGAGGAAAGGTCTGTGGCTTGATTTTCCGCGAGGTTTGGAGTACAATTATTGTGATTACTTGTGGAAATTGCTCGAATTAGATCGGAGAATTGTATGGGCTATTTATCAATCAGACAGACAGCGGAAAAATGGAACCTTTCGGCAAGATGGATCAGTGATCTTTGTAACGCCGGACGAATTCCCGGAGCAATGAAAATAGGATCATATTGGGCAATTCCGGAAGACGCGGAGAGGCCGAAGGATGAAAGAATTCGAAGCGGTAAATATGTAAAAAGTAAAAACTGACGGTGACTAAAAATGGATAATCATACCCCTGAGCAACGCCGAAAGAATATGCAAGCGGTAAAAAATAAGAACTCCAAAATTGAAATTCTTCTGCGTGAGGAACTTTGGAGCAGAGGGCTTCGGTATCGCAAAAATTCTACGAAGATTCTGGGCAAGCCGGATATTGCATTTATCGGAAAAAAGATAGCTGTGTTTTGCGATAGCGAGTTCTGGCATGGCTATGATTGGGAACATAAAAAGGATGAAATAAAGACTAGACGCGAGTTTTGGATTCCTAAAATTGAACGTAATATGCATCGCGATGTTGAAGTGACTCAGGGACTGGAAGAACAAGGTTGGACGGTTCTTAGGTTTTGGGGAAAGGATATTAAGCGCGATGTGAAGGCATGTGCTGATATTGTTCAGTCTGCTTGGGAGGGTAAACAATGAACAGCTATTCCAGTGATGAATATGTAAATATTAAGAAATGGGCGGCAGAAAAGATTCAGGAAGGCTTCTCATGGGAAGACCTGCTCTATCTGTGCGTTTCACAAGCCGAGGCAGAAACAGAATTTGATAGACTCCAGAATGATGAATTGCTGATTCCGCAAAATATGGAGTACCACGAATGGGTGCAGTTCATTGATTTACTCAGAAATAGCTATACCCCAATTACAGAGCTATACGGAATTTCAAACGGCACATCTAATAGTTTGCCTGTACCCACAGATTCCGGGTCTGCATGGGTGAGATATAAAAACCATCTTCTGGGGAAATATACAGGCAAACGAAAAATGTCCGATCTCGCTGTTGATACATTAGAAAGCAACTGTCATTGGATGCTAAACCATTTAAAAAGGGATACTCGAATAACAGGTGCAGTAAAAGGCCTTGTAATGGGTAGTGTGCAGTCTGGAAAAACTGCGAATATGATCGGTCTCGTCACTATGGCGGCCCATTATGATTGGAACCTCTTTATTGTTTTATCAGGTACTATTGATAACTTGCGAAAGCAAACCCGCGATCGCTTCCATGATGATTTAACACAGAGTGGCGGCGTGAGTTGGCATGTTCTCGATTACACAAGAAATGCTGACTATATGATCGATATCGACAATCAGAAGCAGTACCTGTCAGATGATTTGCAAATGAATCTGTTCCAGGATAACAATTCGACTGGTATGTGGTTACACAGATATGCGATTGTTTGCCTGAAAAATTCGACCCGCTTAAGAAATCTGATCAAATGGCTTCATTCTAATCCTGCTCGAGCTGCACGAATGAGAATTGTAGTCATTGATGATGAGGCAGATCAAGCCAGCATTAACACCGTGAAAATGAAGGAAGGTGTTGATGAGGAGGAAATCGAGCGCACTGCAGTTAACCAGCTTATCATCGATCTTGTCAAGGGAAACGATGATGAAGGAAATCCTTCGAATGCTCCGTTCCAGGCAATGAACTATATCAGTTTTACAGCAACGCCCTATGCTAACGTGTTAAATGAGGCTTATGAGGACTCGCTATATCCTAAGTCTTTCATTTGCAGTTTACCGGAATCCAAAGAATATTTCGGAGCAAAAGCAATTTGGGGAAGCAAAAAAGACGAAAAGTACAATGGATTGAATATTATTCGGACAATTCCTTCTGAGGAAATGAACGAGCTAAAAAAGCTGCACAAAGGCGGTGCGTTCACATTACCTGCAGAGTTCCAAAAGGCTATTGCGTGGTTTCTGTGCGCAGCAGCGATTCTCAGAAGAAGAGGATACAAAAAATCAATCAGCATGCTGATACATACGACAGCCATACAAAATGGTCATTTTGAGGAATACGATGTCTTAAAGAACTGGCTGATTCGGGAGAACAGATCTGGAAAATTAATTCGTCTGTGTGAGGATGTTTACAATGCAGAAAAAGACGAATTCAGGCTGGCTGACTTACAAGAAGGCTACCAGGAATATGCAGCTTTAGCATCTGTAGACGATTCTTTCCCAGACTTTGCACAAATTCAAACCGAAATTGTATTACTGCTTTCGGAGATAGTAAATATTGAACTGGGCGAGGAAAAAAGCCTAATTTACCACACAGATGCAATTCATCTGTGCGTTGATAACTGTCGTGCAAATAAATTTGCTGAGGATGATACATATCTTAGAATTGTTTATCCAGATTCCGAGATACTGAAGGCTATGGAAAAAGCTCCGGTTTTCATCGTTTTGGGCGGAAACACATTGGCTCGAGGGCTAACTCTTGAAGGACTGGTATGCACTTATTTTGCAAGAAATGTTAATCAAGCAGATACGTTGATGCAGATGGCGAGATGGTTTGGTTACCGGCACGGTTATGAACTTCTCCAAAGAATTTGGATGCCGACACTTGTTCAGCAGAAATTTGAACTTATTGAAGAAGTTGATGAAAAATTAAAAGCTGAATTTGAAGATTACATGGTTAAGGGAAAGAGTCCTGCCGAATTTGGCCCGAGAGTAATGAATTCAGCGAAAATAGCTCGCTTTATGCTTACTTCAAAGAATAAGTCTCAGAACATGGAGGCTTGCGATTTTGATTTTAGCGGCGACAGTTACGAGACAACGAAATTCGAAAATGTTGCTTCATCGCTCAGTGCCAATATCGAAATTACTGAGAAGTTTCTTGCTGCGATTGGTACACCTACTATTTCCGATGCTGTAGATGGTTCGTATGTTTGGACAGAAGTTCCTTCCGAAATAGTACTGACGGAATTTCTTGATAAGTATACCCTTTTTGATTGCTCCTCTCTTTCTGTGGATATTCCGATTTTCAAAAATTGGCTTACTCAAGTAAATGCAGAAAATCGCCTGAAGAAATGGAATGTTGTAGTTGCAGGTGATAAAAAATCGGATACCCGTTGGAAAACAGCGTCCTTCGATGTCGGAAAGATCGAGCGCTCTCGTAAAACAAAAGATGCATTCATAGATATTGGTTCTTTACGTTCCGGTAGAGATATTTTGGGTGATGTCTGTGTTGCAGCTTTGGATGAAAGCAAAAAGCAACTGTTTACCCAAGGAAAGAAAAGCGGTAAAAACCTCATTCAATTAAGATATGCACTTGATCTTGGCGATGTTCCGTTGTTGCTCCTATACTGCATTGATAAGGATAAAGGAAAAGAATCTAAATACAGAGCCCCTATACAGAGTGATTACGATGTTATTGGTTTCAGTATTGTTATAGCGGGGCAAGAACAAAGTTCTGATTATGTAAAGACGGTTCATGTAAAAAGACCGGATTGAATATGAAAGGTGATCATTCATGCTGGATCGTGAAATACTAAAGACTAATTATGGAGTTTCCTATGGAAGCGTAACCTTAAAATCGCTTCAAAACGATAATATTCCAGAGCTGGACCTTTTAGTTCGTGAAGCAATTCAAAATAGTTCCGATGCTGCATTGGGTGAGGCGGGACCGTCATATGCTGTGAATTTTCAGTATGGTTCATTTACTCCCGCGGTTTTCAACTCTTTTTTGACCGATATTGAAAACTCACTGAATATCAAATACCCGATTCCATCAGCTGATTTTTTAGAGATTCGTGATACCAAAACTACCGGACTGACTGGATGTATTCGTAAAGCTGATATTAAAAAGGATGATCATGGAAACTTTTTTAAGTTGATTTATGATACTGGAAAGAGACAAACAAAATCATCTGCCGGTGGTAACTGGGGATTTGGAAAAAGTGTTTATTATCGTGTCGGTATTGGAATTGTTATCTTCTATTCAAAAATCAAAACCGAAACAGGATATGATTCTCGCCTGATTATTACACTTGTTGAAGATGAGAGTAAAAAAGATTCCAATGGCAATGACGCAACCATTCTAAATGCGTTAGAACCATTATCTGCAGGTAAAGCCTGGTGGGGAATTCGTGACGGCGAAGATCTTCTTCCACTGCAGGATATGGATTTTATAAAATCTGTTCTGGATGTTTTTGGATTAAAGCCATTTAAGGAAAACGAAACAGGAACATCAATAATAATTCCTTATCTGAAAACAGATTCTTTGCTAAACGGTATTGTTCCTGCGGACGCAGAGATTGAAGCAGGAATCAAAGAACATTTTTCCAGTGTATGGACGGCTTCGATTGCAGACTATTTAAGGCTGTCTATACAGAAATGGTATGCCCCTAAGATTCACAATCGTGAATTGCCTAATTTTTGCGACAAAAAATGGCTGTTGGTATCTGTGAACAGCACACCGATCCGAAAGCAAGATATGTTGCCATTATTTAATCTGGCACAGGAACTTTATACTACTTCTATAGCAAAGACCTACGGTCATGAATATAAATCAAAAACATTTCCGGGAATTGTATGTCTTCCGGTAAATATTAGGGGCTATTTTGACGGCATGACATCAGGATATGTTTCTGTCATAAAAATCAGTAAGCAAGAACTAAACGGCACTCAGAATCTGCTTAGTCCTTACGACTATATTGGAAAATTTGAGGCAGATGGCGGCTTGAATGAACCAGTAGTGATGTATTCCAGAGATCCCGGAATGATAATTGACTATGCAATTACTGGTCCGTGGGTAAAGAATATCGCCCCGCCGGAAAGTCCCGATGATTTTGTATTTGCCTTTTATTTCCCAATCACACACAAGACGTTAAAACAGGATCTTCCTGCGCCAGAATATGCAGGGATGCCTTTAGGTGAATACTTGCGTGATTGTGAAGCTTCCGATCATATGGGATGGAATGACCCGGTAAAGATGCAAATAGTGCAGCGTATCCAAAAGAATACGGTTAATCAAATCAGTGGGCATTTAAAGAAAAGCGAGCAAGTTAACGTGGATGCTACTGCCAGCAAACTTGCAGGAAGATTGGGCCGTAATCTTTTGCCAAGAGTAGGATATGGAAAGAAGCCGGGCGGCTCCGGTGGTTCTGGAGGCTCTGGCGGTGGCGGAACTAAAATCAATAATATTGTTCTGGAAATTAGTTCACAGACGATTCTCGGTAATTCATTAGTGATGAACTACGAACTTCAACTGATGCATGGAAAAAAGGATGCAAAGGTGTCCTTAATGATTGCATCTGAGGGTGGATGGATCGATCCAGAGTCATGGAAAGATGAAATCGGAACGGAATTTCCTGCTGTATTTGATTCTGTATCGGTTGACACGATAAAAACTTCGGTATCAGAAAATACCGGTATCAATCAGACTTTTGGAGTTGAGGTGAAAACGCTTTCTGTAGAAGAAGCGGACTTTACGCTTCAAGCGCTTGAGGGAGTTAGTCAATGCACAACTTTGGCAATCCATTCCAATGTACTAAATCCCAAAATTGCAGGCTCTTTTGTTGTTAAGACGCATGATAAAAAGTACCAGTTCGCCTTTAAGCTGGAGTAAGGAGCAAAAAGATGGATAATTTACAGTTTTACCCTTCACTTACTCCCGGAATGTTGGAAGACAGTGGTTATACTTCGGATAAATATATTTTCACATATGAATATCAGGGCAAGTATTTAGGCCTGCAGCAAAAAGGAACAGCTGTTACTAAACTTACGGACCCATTGGAAATTTGGAATATTGAAACCGAAGGATTGAATATTGTCAAAACAATTCGTTTTGCATATCCAGAATTGCTTTTTGGCCCGAATGGTGTCGCATGTCGAGGTGCAGAGCTTGGCCTTTGTATTATGTGGACCAACAAATCACTAACTCAGACAGGATATATCCTTCCTGAAACGGATATAACAACACCTCAGGGACGTGTTTGTAAGTTTAATTATGCATTTCCCGGCGGAGAAATTTCTGGTGATTTGGAACTTGTTATTAGCATGTACATAAAGAAACCTGCAGAAACAGTTTTAGAGGATGAAACGGATCTGATTAACGAAGCTGGTGTTACCGTTGGTGAAATTGAGAGAACTGTTCTCGATTTTAACAGCATTTATATGGAATTCCCTATCGAAGAATTCAAATCGGAACGCGAACCGCTATGGTGGGTGGAGTTTTCCGAATGGGAAGATCCAAAAACAACAGACCTTTTTACAAAAGATAACATTTGTTTGTATTTGAATCCGTATTATGACGCTTGCCCGTCACCTTCGACCGGAGACGCAGGCAAGAGCATAAAAAATCAGGATTTATTAATTGATATTCTTGCACAGACATATCTTATGATCTTTATGAGACTGAGTGATGATGATCTGAGGGCAACAAAAATGAATATCGGCCTTTCCAACAATTCTATTTGCAGCGTGTTGCACGAGTTCATTGAAAGCTGTAATA
>ERZ1034755.313-NODE-313-length-16356-cov-7.172689_pt1 | contig 16356 bp, 14 predicted proteins | sample MGYA00520596_ERZ1034755 | MGnify/ENA primary metagenome ERZ1034755 (study PRJEB33766, sample SAMN09781701) | gut metagenome | biome: gut microbiome | host: Homo sapiens | place: Madagascar | study: EMG produced TPA metagenomics assembly of the PRJNA485056 data set... | reverse complement strand
GAAGCTACGGCAAACTTTGCGCCAGCCATTGTTCAACTTGTGTACCTAACGCAAGCGCGAGGAGAGGCAGAAGCCCCGAAAACGGGGCTCGTCGACGTACTTTGTACGGCAGAGACCGTTTTCGGGACTAAAGCGCCCGTCGTTCCTTAAAGAATAGGCAACCGACCCTGCTATACCACTTTACGTTGTATAACAAAATCGGTTGCCATAAGCCCTATTTAGGGCGCTTGTTCTGCGCTTCTCCCGCTTGCGTTACAGGAGAATCGGGAGAATGAGGGGAGACCTCTTCGTCAGGCGGTAGCAGTATTTCTGCAACTCGTCCTTCAGCGCCGTCTTGATGGTGTTCTCATCCACCTTCGTGCGGCGGCGACCGAGATAGCGCTCCAGTACCTTTTCCGCAAGGGCGCGGGCGCCCTCAATCATCTGGTTGGCGTCCTTCTCGTAGACAAAGCCCTTCGTCTGCACCTCGGGGCGCGAGAGGAGCGTCCCCTCCTCAAAGTCGACTGCCACGGCGACGACGATAACGCCCTCTTCGCCGAGGGTCTTGCGCTCCCGGAGCACGACGGCGCCCACGTCGCCGACGCCCGCGCCGTCGATGAAGACGGAACCGGACGGCACCGTGCCGTTGAAGTGGAAGCCGTCGCGCGTCACCTCGAGCACGCGCCCGATGTCGCTGATGGCGATATTCTTCGCGGGAATCCCCATGCCGAGTGCGAGCGATTTATGCGCCGCGAGGTGGCGGCTCTCGCCGTGGACGGGCATGAAATACTTCGGGCGGACAAGCGCCAGCATGAGTTTCAGCTCCTCTTGGCAGGCGTGCCCCGAGACGTGTACTTCGAGCGTCCCCGTGTTGTGTACCTCGATCCCGTTCTTCGTCAGGGTGTTGATGACCTTACCCACCAGTTTCTCGTTCCCGGGAATGGGGTGGGAGGACAGCACGACAATGTCCTGCGTCGTCAGCTTGACGCGGTCGCTCTCGCCGAACGCCATACGGTAGAGCGCGGACATCGGTTCGCCCTGGCTCCCCGTTGTGATGAGGCAAAGCTGGTTCGGGCGGTAGCGCTTCATCTCGCTCGTGTCGATGAGCGTCCCCTCCGGCACGTGCATATAACCGAGTTCATTCGCGGCGCCGACGATGTTCACCATACTGCGCCCCATGATCGCCACTTTCCGCTTATGCCGCACGGCAGCGTCGATAATCTGCTGGACGCGATGGACATTCGAGGAGAACGTCGCGATGACGACGCGCTTATCCGCGTGCCGCGTGAAGATGGTCTCAAAAGAGGTGCCGACCGTACTCTCGGACGGCGTATAACCCGGTCGCTCCGCATTTGTGGATTCGCCCATCATCAGCAGGACGCCGGCGTTCCCGATCTCGCCGATCCGCGTGAGATCCATCATGCGGCCGTCGATCGGAGATGTATCCAGTTTGAAGTCGCCGGTATGGAACACCATACCCACCGGGGTCGAAATGGCAAGCGCGCAGGCGTCGGGGATCGAGTGGTTCACATGAATAAATTCCACCGAGAACGCGCCGAGCCGCACGGTATCCCCCGCCTCGACGACGCGGACATCCGCGCGGATCGGGGGTCTTGCCTCCTTCACCTTATTGGCGAGGATCCCCGCCGTCAGACGGGTGCAGTACACGGGCACATTCAACTGCCCGAGAATATACGGAATGGAGCCGATATGATCCTCGTGACCGTGCGTCACGACGATGCCCTTGACCTTCTCGCGGTTCTTGAGCAGATACGTAATATCGGGAATCACAAGGTCGATCCCGAGCATATCCTCATCGGGGAATGCCACGCCGCAGTCGATGATGACGATGGTGTCCTTCCACTCCAGCACGGTCATATTCTTCCCGATCTCGCCGAGCCCGCCGAGGGAAATGACGCGGAGCGGCGCGTCGGCGCCTCCGCCCTCGCGAGAACGACGGCGTTTCTCGGATTTCCGCCCGTCGGAGACTTTGCCGCCGACAGATGCTGCCGGAGCAATATTCGCACGTTCTGCCACGGTGTCGGGGCGCTGTGTGTTGCCGTCCCGGCGAGGGGAGTTACCCGCCCTCGTACCCTGGCGTCTGCCGCGTCTCTGCCCGGGGTCGCCGGTCTTCTTCCCGTTTTCCTGCGCGCCGGCATTCTGTGTGTTTCTGCCGTTCTGCGCATTTCTGCCGTTCTGCGCATTTCTGCCGTTCTGCGCGCCCTCACGGGTGTAACGGCGGGCGCCGGGGCGGGCGTTATTCTGTTTTTTCATCGGCGTTGTGCCTTGTTTTTCGGGCGCCGCGCCGTGATTTTGCATGTTTGTTTCTTCAGTCATTCGTAGCCTTTCTTTAGAAAGCCTTGTCACATGAGAAGTAACGTGAGCGCGGCACCAAGGCAAATGCCGCCCAAAAGGAAGAGTACCGCCACGCTCCACCGCCGCCAGAGTCCCGGCGACTTCTTTTCATCCGTTTCCCGCGTGTTTCTCGTCCCGTCGAGCATCCGCTCGACCTCCTCTGCCATCGTGACCCCGCTCTCCGGCGCAAACGCCCCCGCGCGCACGACGAGAAATGCCTCCTCGCACCACGAGTTCTCCGGATTTTTGACGTGAATCACCTGTTTCTGTATCCCGCGCACCATGATTTTTCCTCCCCTTGTCAATGCAAGAAGTTTGCACCTATGCGCGCGGATTTATACACGCGCGCGTAAAATTTGCAAAAGGGAACTGCCGCCGGGGAAAATTCTCTCTCAGCGGCATTTCCTTGCCGTGTGAGGCGGTTTTTCTCCGGGAGTTGGCGCTTTGTTGACGCTTTTCATCACGATTGCGCGCGGTATGTACTCGGGCGCGCGGGCGCCCGGGCTCGGTGTATCGGGTTCGACGTTTTGACGTCCCGGGGGTCTGACGTCGGGGCTAACCCGTCTCTTTTAACGGTTGAAGAGGCGGGAGAAGAGCCCCTTCTTCTTTTTCTCGGGCTCTGCCGTCGCACGGGGTGTCTCCGTTGCCGTTTCCTCATTCACGGGAGCGGGCGCGGCTTCCGCCGTCGGCACCGGATTCTCTTCCTGTTTTGCCGCCGCCGTGCCGGGCACCGCGTTGCACTCCGTCGGGACCGTCTCGCTCTCGAGACTCTCTTTGTATTTCGCGAGCGTCACGGTGTTGTCGAGCAGAATATCTGTCGGGACATTGAACAGATTCCGCATGGCGAACAGCGTCATCGCTTCGGGATACGACTGCCCGGTCTCCCACTTATAGACCGTCTGCCGCGTCACGCCGAGCGCGGAGGCAAGTCCCGCCTGGGTCATGTGGTTCCCGCGCCTGAGTTCGACCAGTTTTTCGTGAAATTCCATTTTCATTCTCCTTATGAATCACACCCCGTGGCGGGTGTGTCAAGAACATAGTAAATTCTCTGCCGTTACCGATAGGTTTTCTGTCGGCACCGGATGGGCAAGCGCCTCCGTCCGGCTTTTTGTCCTGTTGTTTTTACGTCTCTGTCCTGTTATTTTTACGTCTTCGGTGTTTTGCGGTAGCGGTTATACGTCCCGCCGTCGAGACGCCACACGCCGTCCGACGAGAGCGCCATATCGATCTCGCGCGTGCGCTGCTGTGTCTCGCCATCCGCCGACGTGACCGTGACGGTCACGGATAGGGTCGCCTTTTTCTTGGTACCGCCGACGTACGCGAGCGTCGCCGTATCGTACACCGACGCGTCCATATGCAACACCTCGTCGCGCGGGACGCGCACACGCACACCGAGAAACTCGCCCTTTTCATAGACGTCCGTCACGTAGGCGTACGCCGCCATCTGCCCCCCCGCCGTGACGGAAGAGAAAATCGCAGACTTCTCCACCCCGCTGACATAGCGCTCCGTCCAGATTTCGCGCATCTTCGCTTTGATTTCCGCGACGCTCGCATAGCCGAGCGCGGCAAGTGCTTCCTTGTCCGCGTCCGCGTAGCCGACCTCGGTCGTGTCACCCGGTTTCACCGGTACGCCCGTGACATAGAGCAGGTCGTCGATCTGCTCCGCGAGAGGCAAGAGTTCCCGCGCGCGGTCGATGATCGCCGCCCGGCGTGCCTCCTCCGCCCCGCCGCAGGCGGCAAGGGAGAGGAGAGAAACCGACAGAAGTAAGAGCGTCAAAACGAGTGACAGCCACCGGGCGGTGCCCGGAAAACGGGAGGTTTTACGCATTTTCGTCGTCGCTGTCACCGTCGTCAAAGGAGCCCGTCTCGCTCGCCGCGGCTTCCTTCGCCGCTTCGGCGTCCGCCTCGAGCGCTACTTCCGCCTCTGCCTCGATCTCGTCCTCGCTCGGCAGGCAGGTGAAATTATAGATGACAGAGCCGTCCTTCGGACGCATGACAATGACGCCCGTCGCCGTACGGCTGTACACGTTGATATCCTTCGCCGGGGTACGGATGATCGTACCGTCGGAGGTGATGACCATGATGTCATCATCCTCCGAGACGGTCGCGACCGACGCGAGTTTCCCGGTCTTATCGTTCAGGTTCTGGCAGGTGACGCCCGAACCGCCGCGGTGCAGCATGACGCGGAAGTCGTCGAAGTCGGTGCGTTTCCCGAAGCCCTTTTCGGTGAGCGTCAGGAGCATCTTACCCGGCGTCACGACAGCAACGCCGACCACAAAATCGCCGTCTGCGAGCCGGATACCGCGCACGCCGCGCGCCGTTCTGCCCATGGCTCTCGCACTGTCCTCTGCGAAGCGGACCGCCTGTCCCTCGTGGGTGGCAATAAGCAGCTGGCAGGAGCCGGTGGTATGCCGGACATAGAGGAGTTCGTCACCCTCGTCGAGCGTGAGCGCGATTTTCCCGCTCTTGCGCTGATATTCGTATTCTTTGAGGAGCGTGCGCTTGATGACGCCCTGCTTCGTGACCATGGTGAGGTATTCGCCCTCGGCAAAATCGGTAATCGGAATGACCGCCGTCAGTTTCTCGCCCTCTTCGAGGTCGAGGATATTGACGATGTTCGTCCCCTTGGCGTTTCTGCCTGCCTCGGGAATGCGGTAGACCTTCTTGGTATAGACCTTGCCGCGGCTCGTGAACATGAGCAGGTAGGCATGGGAGTTCGCGACGATCATGTTCTCGACGAAGTCCTCTTCCTTGGTCGTCATACCGATGATACCCTTACCGCCGCGGTGCTGTGCCGTGTAGGTATCGGCGCGCTGGCGCTTGATGTACCCGCTGTGCGTCATGGTGATGACGCAGGTGTGCTTCTCGATCAGATCCTCGATGTCGATGTCCTCGGCGCTCTCCACAATCTCGGTGCGACGCTCGTCACCAAAGCGGTCGCGGATTGCCGTCATCTCCTCGCGGATGATTTGTTTGACGCGCTCGGGGTCGGCAAGAATCTCCTCCAGCGTCTTCACCGTCTCGCGGAGCTTCGCGAGGCGTTCCTCCACCTTCTGCCGTTCGAGCCCGGAGAGTTTACCGAGCGTCATCTCGACGATTGCCTGCGCCTGTGCGTCGGACAGCCCGAAGCGCTCCATGAGTGCCGTCTTGGCGGACGGAATGGAGTCGGATGCCTTGATGAGCGCAATGACCTCATCAATGTCATCGATGGCAATCTGGTAGCCCTCATAAATGTGCATTTCGCGCAGCGCCTTATCGAGGTCGAAGCGTGTGCGGTTGACAATGACCGACTTCTGATGGGCGATATAGTGGTCGAGAATGTCCGGGAGGGACAGAATCTTCGGCTCGCCGTTCACAAGTGCCAGCATGTTGATGGCGCAGGTGTCCTGCAGTTGTGTGTACTTATACAGTTGGTTGAGGATAATCTCGCCCGCGACGTCGCGCCGGTACTCGACGACGATCCGCATGCCGCCGCGCCCCGATTCGTCACGGAGCCCGGTGATGCCCTCAATCTTCTTATCCTTGACGAGATCCGCCATGGAGCCGATGAGCATGCTCTTGTTCACCATATACGGAATCTCGGTGATGATGATGCGGTGATGCTCCTCCTCAATGCGCGCACGCGCCCGTACATAGATACGCCCGCGACCCGTACTGTATGCCTGATGGAGCCCTGCCGTACCGTAAATAATTCCGTACGTCGGGAAATCCGGCCCCTTGATAAACATCATCAGGTCCTCTGCCGTGCAGTCGGGGTTGTCCATGCGGTAGAGCGTGCCGTCGATGACCTCGCACAGGTTGTGCGGCGGGATATTCGTCGCCATACCGACGGCGATACCGACCGACCCGTTCACGAGAATGTTCGGGAAGCGCGAGGGGAGCACGACCGGCTCGTCCCGCGTGTTATCGAAGTTGCGCGTCATGGGGACGACGTTCTTCTCGATGTCCCGCATCATCTCCTCGGACAGGCGGGAGAGACGCGCCTCGGTATAACGGTAGGCAGCGGCGCCGTCGCCGTCGACGTTACCGAAGTTACCGTGCCCCTCGACGAGAATGTAACGGAGCGAGAAGGTCTGCGCCATACGGACCATGCTCTGATAGACCGAAGAGTCGCCGTGCGGGTGATAACGACCCAGCACGTTACCGACCGTGGTCGCGGATTTACGGAACGGCTTATCGTACGTCAGATGATCCTCATACATGGCGTAGAGGATACGGCGCTGACCCGGCTTCATACCGTCGCGGACGTCCGGCAGAGCACGGGAGGTGATGACCGACATGGAATACTCGATGAAGGCGTTCTTCACCTCGCGCTCCATGACGCGGTCTTCAATCTTCTGCTTGGCAATCAGCTCTTCGAGCGAAAGTTTCTTATCGTCTTGTTCTGTCATGGTTCTTTTCCTTTATCCGTATCAAATATCCAGGTTCTGCGCGAACTTCGCGTTCTGTTCGATGAAGGCGCGGCGCGGCTCCACCTGGTCGCCCATGAGGAGCGAGAACACCTCGTCGCACACCATCGCGTCGCCGATATCGACCTTCAGCAGGGTGCGGTACGCCGGATCCATGGTCGTCTCCCAGAGCTGTTCCGGGTCCATTTCACCAAGACCTTTATAGCGCTCTGCCTCGGCGCTGCCGCCGAACTCGTCGCGGATGATCTGTTCTTTCTGCTCGTCGTTGAATGCGTAGCGGACGTTCTTTCCCTTGCGGTGAATCTTATAGAGCGGCGGCTGTGCAAGGAACACATGGCCGTCCTCGATGAGTTTCCTCATATGGCGGAAGAAGAAGGTCAGAATGAGAATTCTGATGTGCGAGCCGTCGACATCGGCATCCGCCATGATGATGATTTTCCCGTACCGCAGTTTGCTGATGTCGAATTCATCGCCGATGCCGCAGCCGAGTGCCTGAATAATCGGAATCAGCGACTGGTTGCCGTACACCTTATCGACGCGGCTCTTTTCGACGTTGAGCACCTTACCGCGGAGGGGCAGGATTGCCTGGAAGCGGGAGTCGCGCCCGTCCTTTGCGGAACCGCCTGCGGAATCACCCTCGACAAGATAAAGTTCCGTGAGTTCGGTGCGCCGCTCCTGGCAGTCGGCGAGCTTGCCCGGCAGGGTAGAGCCCTCGAGGACGTTCTTGCGGCGCGTCAGTTCGCGCGCTTTTCTCGCCGCCTCGCGGGCGCGGTTGGCGGTCATCGCCTTATCGAGAATGATTTTACCGACCGCGGGATTCTCTTCGAGAAATTCCGTGAGTTTCTTCGTGACGGTGGATTCCACCAGCGTGCGGATTTCGGAGTTACCGAGTTTTGCCTTGGTCTGGCTCTCGAACTGTGCGTCCTCGAGCTTGACGCTGATGATGACGGTCAGCCCCTCGCGGCAGTCCTCTCCGGAGAGCGCCTTGTCGGAATCTTTGAGAATTCCCATACGCTTGCCGTAGTCGTTCAGCACCTTGGTGAGCGCGCTCTTAAAGCCCGTCTCGTGCGTACCGCCCTCAATCGTCGTCATGTTGTTGGCAAACGAAATGATTGTCTCGTTATAGGTATCGTTGTACTGCATGGCGACCTCGGCAATCGAGCCGTTGAGTTCGCCCTTCATATAGATGACCTGCGGGTGCAGGAGGTTACAATGCTTGAGAGAGTTGACATACTCGACGAAGCTGACGATACCGCCCTCGTAGTGGAGGACTTCTTCCCGCTCCTGCCCAGGACGCTTATCGGTGAGGACAATCTTCACCCCGGCGTTGAGGAAGGACTGCTCGCGCATACGGGTGAGGAGCGTGTCATAGTCGAACACCGTCTCCTCGAAAATGGTGGGGTCGGGCTTGAACGTCACGGTGACACCGTGCTTGTCCGTCGTGCCCTCACAGGCAAACGGTCTTGCCACGTTACCTCTCTCGAAGCGCTCGGAATAGATATGGCCGTCACGGTGGTTTTTGACCTCCAGCCACTCGGAGAGCGCGTTCGTGACCGACGCACCGACGCCGTGCAGACCCCCCGCCATCTTATACCCGCCGCCGCCGAATTTACCGCCGGCGTGGAGTTTCGTATAGATGACCTCAAGCGTAGGCTTGCCTGTCTTCTCGTTGAAACCGGAAGGAATGCCGCGCCCGTTATCCTCGACGGTCACGGAGTTATCCGGGTTGATGGTCACGAGAATGTGCGTACAGCCGCCGTTCATCACCTCGTCGATCGAGTTGTCCACAATCTCATACACAAGGTGGTGCAGACCGCGGATTGAGGTCGTACCGATGTACATACCCGGGCGTTTTCTGACCGCCTCCAGCCCTTCCAGCACCTGAATCTGGCTGTCGCCGTAGGTCGCGTCGACATTCGTCATCTCTTGTGTTTCCTTGATTTCTTCCATGTTTACTCCTCTGCGCCGTCCGGCGGCGCGTTTAATCTTGTATTGAGTCCGACGGGTGAGATGCGGGAAAGCATCACCCGTGTATTTTTCCCGTGTTTGTCCGAAAGGACGAGGAAGGATCTGGGCAGGTCGCTGTCCGCATAGGTGACGCCGCCCGTCTCCTGCTTTTTTGCGAGAAAGGCACGCGTGACGCCGCTGACCGACGCCGTATCGAGGTCGAACACCCCGACAATATCACGGACGCGCACCGTCTCGCCGTTACCGATATGCAGAAACATAATTGCCTCCCGAGACGCGGATGATATTCTCCGCCGCCCCGCACATTGTCTCTTCGCAGGACGTGACGATGAGCTGTCGCTCTCCTCCGGCGCCGAGCAGGTATGCCCGCCGCGACGCATCGAGTTCACTCAGGACATCATCGAGCAGAAACACGGGGTAATCCCCCGTTTTTTCACGGTTATATTCCCCTTCCGCGAGTTTGAGCGCCAGGACAATCGAGCGCTGCTGTCCCTGTGACGCGTACACGCGCGCGTCAAGCCCGGAGAGGAGAATCCCGATGTCGTCCCGGTGGGGGCCGAACAGCGTACACCCGGCGGCACACTCCCGCTCAAGATGCGAGAGAAAGCACGCGCGATAGTCGTCCGCGACCGCCTCCGGCGTTTCCTTGTCCGTATCCGCCTCGAGCGTGAGCAGGAGCGTTTCCTTTTCGTCGGAGATGGCGCTCATCTGCTCCTCTGCCCGCGGCGCGAAGCCCAGTAAATAGGCACGACGCCGTAAGTACACGTCGGTCGCCGCCAGTGCCAGACTCTCCGACCAGGCGACGAGTTCCTCCCGGTCGACGGGCAACCCTTTCGACGCCTGTTTTAGAAGGGCGTTGCGGTTATCGAGAATTTTCGCATATTTTGTATAAAGCCCGAGATAGGTAGTATCCACCCCGGCGACGGCAACGTTCAGAAATTCGCGCCGCTTTTCCGGCGCCCCCTTGACAATCTGCAGGTGCTCGGGATAAAACAGCACGGCGCGGAACACGCCCAGCATTTCTCCGAGACGCACCGGCGCCCCGTTCTTCTCCCGGCGGCGACTCCCCCCCTCAAACGAGTAGGTCAGCGCCTGTTCCCGTCTTTCATCGCGAAAGGTGATACCGAGCGAAAAACCGTCGGTGCCGAACTTGGTGAGTTCTCTCTCCGCCCCGCCGCGGAAACTCTTCCCGCGGGCAAAGAGATAGATACCTTCGAGGACATTGGTTTTCCCCTGTGCGTTTTCTCCGATCAGCAGATTGACGCCAGGGGTAAAGAAAAGTTCACAGTCTCCGATGTTGCGAAACTGATGAGCCCGAAATGACGAAAGAATCATTTCAGTCGTTCATACGAACCGGCAGAAGCATGTAGAAGAAGCCTTCGTCCTCTTTCGGCTCCGCCGCCTCAATCGTGACCGCCTGCGTGACGGAACGGAAGGAGAGCTTCAGCGTGTCGGCGTCCGCCGCACGGATGCTGTTGAGCAGATAACGGCAGTTGAAGGCAATCATGAGGTCGTCGCCCTCATGCGTACAGGGCATCTCGTCGCTGACTCTGCCGGAGAACGAGGTGGACGTGATATAGAGTTTATCGCCGCGGATATCGAGTTTGACGAAACTCTTGTCTCTCGATTGCATTTTTTCTTCCGCAATCAGGAGCGCGCGGTCAAGACAGGACATCAGGCGCGCACGGTCGCAGGTGACGAAGATCGTCTGGTCGTGCGGGATAATCCGCTCATAGTCGAAATACTCGCCGTCAATCAGGCGCGTGAAGAACAAAAGACCGTCTGCCTTCAGAATCGCATGTTTACGGGCAAGAAGAATCTTGACATTTCCCTTTTTCTCGGTGAGAATCTTATTCATTTCGCCGAGCGCATGACCCGGAAGAATGAAGGAGAAGCGGTTCGTCTCGGTTTCGCCGATACTGCTGATCTCACAGGTGACGAAGCACTTGGAGAGCGTATAGGAGTCGCAGGACACCACGCGCATAACGTTGCCGTCGATTGTGAAGTAGGCGCCGCACAGGCTCGGGCGGGAATCATTTTCCGCAATACTGTGGCTCACCTTACCGATCATGTCTTTCAGCACGTCGGAGGCAATCTCGAATCCACGGTCGCCGGAGAGTTCCGGCAGGCTCGGGAAGTCGGCACCGCTGATGGCATAGAGCTGGAAACTCGCGTTACCGGACGAAATGGTGACGGCAAACTTCTGATCCACTTCCAGCGTGATTTCCCCGTCATTCATCGCGCGGGCAAACTGCATGAAACGCTGTGCATTGATGATGTAACTGCCCTCTTCAATGACTTCGAGTGCCTCAAAAGTCGTGCGCGTACCTTTATTCATATCATAGGTGGAAAAACGCACGGTGTTCCCGCCGAGCGTTTCGACGAGAACCCCCTCGAGGGAGGTAATGGTGTTCTTGGTCGTGACCGTACCCATGACGGAAGTCAGATTTTCGAGCAGGTCGTCTTTCGAGAAGATAATTTTCATGTCTGTTTCCTTTCCGCGCCACGGCGGCGCCAAGACAATTCATTTCTAAATAGGTAGTATTATCAGTAGGGGGTTGTCAGTTTGTCAGTAAACCCGGGCGGTGCCCCGAAAATCGGGCAAAACGCCGAGGGGTATTTTGTCATTTTACCGTCAGTTCTCCTATTGGTCATTGTCAGTAATCGTATGCGACGAAAAACGTGAGTTACTGACAGAGTTACTGACTGTTAAATTAACAGGTTACTGACAGAAAAATTGTCAGTCCTCTTTAATTTCGTCAATCAGGTTTTCGACTTCTTCCCGGCACCGCATGTCCGTCTCCATCATATTTTCTATCTTGTTGCAGGCGAGAATGACGTTCGAGTGCTGACAGGAGAAGAAAGAGCCGATGTCCGATAGCGGATAGTCCGTCATACGGCGGATCAGGTACATACACACATGGCGCGCGTAGACGACGTTCCCCTGTCTGCCGCGCCCTTTGATGACGTCCGCCGGGATGTGGAAGTGCTTTGTTACCGCTTTGAAGATACGGTCGAGAATATAGGAGTTCTCTCCGGCGCCCGATTCCACGTCGGCGAGTGCCCGCTTGGCGCTCTCGAGGGAAATCACCGTCCCCGTCAGCGTGTTCATCGCGTGAAGACGTCGAATCGCGCCCTCGATCGTGCGGATATTGCTCTTGATATGATCCGCCATGTAACGGATGATTTCACCGTTGAGTTGGATTCCCTGCTTATCCGCCTTGGTCTTAATAATGGCGGCGCGCAGCTCGGGCGTCGGCGGCTGGATATCTGCCGTGAGCCCCCATTCAAACCGCGTGCGGAGACGGTCGGCAAGGTTCGGAATGTCGCACGGGGGGCGGTCGGAGGTCAGAATAATCTGTTTCTGGCTATCAAAAAGCGTATTGAATGTATTGAAAAACTCTTCCTGAACGGCTTCTTTCCCCGCGATGAACTGGATATCGTCAATCATCAGCACGTCGGTCGAACGGTATTTTGTGCGGAAGTCCTGGGTGGTACTGCGCCGGATGGCTTCAATCAGCTCGTTGACAAAGTCTTCACAGCGTATGTAAATAAATTTTGTCCCGGGGGAGCGCACCTTGATTTCGTTCGTGATGGCATAGAGCAGATGCGTTTTTCCGAGCCCGCTCGGTCCGTAGATGAAGAGCGGATTGTATTTTTCTTCGATCGGATTGGTGAGATATTCTTCATCGGTCGTAAAAGACATTGCGACCGCAAAACAGGCGGCGTGGGCAAAGCGGTTGGAGTCCCCGACAATGAAGTTTTCAAACGTGTAGCCGCTTACGACGTCGCTCGACTCGATATTGCGCGCAATCTCTTCACTGCGGCGTTTTTCCTCTTCTTTGCGACGGCGCTCTTTTTCCTCCTGCCGTCTCTCCTCTTCCTCTTCAATTCGCCGATCCTCTTCTTCCGAGGCGCGGCGCTTGATTTCTTCCGGATTCTCGTAGCGTAAACTGATTTTGACTTTTACGGGGAAGCCGAGCACGGCTTCAAACCGATTGGCGAGTTTCTCCAGATGATGCTCGGTCAAAATCCGCTGCTTAAATTCGGAATTGATGGAGAGCGTCACGACATTTCCCTCAATGGATTCCAAAACCAGATCTTTGAACCAGAGGTTAAATACAGCAGTTGCTTCATCTTTCTGTAACTGGTCGAGAACAGCGTTCTGTATCTCCTGATATTGTTCCATCGAGCGTTTTCCTTTCGCGTCTTCAAATCCTGTATATTATAACTTATTTATAAATATAATTCAATCACGCGCGCGCACTATATTTCAATTGTTAACAAATCTTTTACTTTTAGAGAGGTAAAAATGAATTCCGTAGGGGCAACCGGTGGTCGCCCGCGTTCCGCCATAGGATTTTCATTTTATTGTTTGCTTCCTTTTAGCATGAAAAAACGGGCGACCAATGGTCGCCCCTACAGAAAGTTCTAAAAAGGTTTTGAAAAAGGGGTGAGGGGGGGAGCCGCTGAAATCCTTTCGGTGAACGGATTTCAGTGAGCGACAAGCCGGAAAACCTTGCCCCCGGGGCGACGACAAAATGAATTGCGCCAGCCATAAAAATTTGCTATAAAGGTTTTGAAGAGGGGGCAGCGGGGGGAGTGCCTTTTTAAGGAAAAGGCACTCCCCCGCAAAAATCATTTACTTTCGTTCAGTCCTGCTTTTTCGGTTTGGAGCGGAATAGAATGGCGGCGAGGTAGCCGAAGACCAGTGCCGCGGTGATACCGGCGGAGGCGGCGGTGAGCGGACCTGTCAGGGCGCCGAGGAGCCCTGTTTCATCGACCGCTTCCCGTGTCCCCTCGGCGATTGTCCCGCCGAAGCCGACGAGCGGAACGCCGGCGCCCGCCCCGGCAAAGTTCTTGAGAGGCGTGAACAGCCCGACGGCACCGAGCAACACCCCGGCGACCACATAAAGCACGAGGATCCGTGCCGGCGTCATCGCGGTGTAATCAATCAGTAACTGTGCGATGATACAGATGACCCCGCCGACGAGCCACGCCCAAAGCAGCGATAAAAAGAAGTTTCCCATGTCTTTATCTCCTCCCGCTTTCGGGCGCGCAGAGTTCAATGACGGGCGCGACCCCGATAATGGATTTCCCCTGCTGAATACTGGTGGGGCTCATCAGCGCCCCCGTCGAGAGAAAAAGAATCTTTCGATACGTCCCGTCCGTGAGCCCGGGGAGAAACTGCAGTGCCAGTGTCGCCGCGCTGCACCCACAGCCGGAACCGCCCGCGTGACAGTCCTTGTTCTTTAAGTCATACAGCAGTTTGCCGCAGTCGAGGTGCTGCCTGTCAATATTGCACCCCTCGCGCTTCAAGAGAATTTTCAGCAGTTCCGACCCCTCGTCACCGAGGTCGCCGGTGACGATCGCGTCATAATCACCGGGCGTCTCCCCGACGAGTGAAAGAAACGACTTAATGGAATCCGCCGCCGCGGGCGCCATCGCCGCCCCCATGTTGAAAGGGTCGGAGATTCCCCCGTCCCGCATGATCCCCGCCATCACGCGGGTCACGCGCGGCACCCGGTCGGCGCCTTTCTCGCGCCGGAGCAGAAAAGCACCGCCCGCCGTCGCCGTCCACTGCGCCGTCGGGGGTCGCTGTCCGCCGTATTCGATTGGGGTGCGGAACTGCCGTTCCGCCGCGCTGTTGTGCGAGGTAGTGACGACGGCGGCGACCGAGTCGTCCTCCGCCGCCGTGAGGACGAGCGATGCGAGCGTCAGCCCCTCCGTGCAGGTGGAGCAGGCACCGTAGATACCGAAGAAGGGTATTTCCTCCTCCAGATGCGCGTGGGAAGAGGCAACGCATTGGTTCTGCAAGTCCCCGGCAAAAAGATAGGAAAGGTCGGCATGTGACAGGTTTGCCCGCGCGAGGGCGAGTGTGAGCGCCGTGTGGGAGAGCTCACTCTCCGCGAGTTCCCATGTGTTCTGCCCGAAACGGTCGCTCTCGTCGGAGAAGTCGAGCCCCGCGCCGAGCGGCCCCCGCGCCTCTTCCCGCCCGCCGACGGCGGCACAGGCAAAGACGGAGACGGGTTTTTGCAGTGTAACGACTTTTTGCATACGGTATTCTCCTCTCAGAACAGCGCCGCGATGCGCGTCACGATAAAATAAACGACTCCGTAGAGTACGCCCGCGAGCGTACCGAACAAGAGGACGGGCCCGGCGACGGTGAAGATTTTTGCCCCCACCCCGAGGATCAGCCCCTCACTCTTGTTGTCGATGGCGGGCGAAACGACCGCGTTGGCAAACCCCGTCACGGGGACGAGGGTCCCGGCGCCGGCAAACCGCGCGATGCGGTCAAAGACGCCGATGCCCGTGAGCAGTGCCGAGAGAAAAATGAGCGATACCGTGGCGAGCGTGCCCGCCGTTTTCGTGTCAAGACCGAACACCTGATAAAGCGCAATCAGACATTGACCGAAGGCGCAGATGCCGCCCCCGACGGTGAATGCCGCGAGACAGTTTTTCAGTGCCGGGGAGCGCGCGGCGCGGCGCTTCACGAGCTTTGCGTATTCCTGTTTTTCCATGTTGCCCTCCTGTTTTTTCAGTATGCGGCAGGCGGCTTTTTTTATACGGGGAACACATACAGAACGGGGCGTTGCCTTATTTTTCGGGCGTCTCCCCGTTGAAACGACCTCTAAAAGCCGAAAGGGCACATTTGTGTTTCTTTTTTGTCGGTTTGTAAATATTTTGTGCGGCACCCCTGGAATTGTTCCGTGACGGTTGATTTTTTTTCGAAAACTTTGTATAGTAATACTGACAGAATCTCATGATAACGCAAGACGCTATGGTGAGACACCTATTTTAGGGAGAAACGGTTATGAGTACATCAAAAAATCCGCGAGACCGCAAGACGTATGACCCGTTCGGCAAACCGGGTGACGGTGGCGAAAACGGTAGCGGGAGCAACCGGGGTTCCGCCGGCGGAGGCGGCTTCGGTTATTCCGGGGGCGATAGCGGCGGCTACGGGCAGGGCGGCTACGGCACAAACGGCGGCTACTCCGGCGGCGGTGCCGGACAGAACGGTAGCGGTCAGGATAACGGTTTCTACGGTCCCGACTATTTCTCCGGCGGGTATGCGAACCGCGGCGGGTACGGAAACGGGTATCCGGGCGGCGGGACACCGAACGCGCCCGGCGGCGGTTACGGCTACGGCTATCAGGCGCCGCGGCGCAGTCCCGGGTACGGGATCTCCCTCGCGTCCATGATCCTCGGAATCGGGGCATTGTTTCTCTCCTGGTCGGTATGGGTGTCCCTTGTCTGCGGGATTCTTGCCGTCGTGTTTGCCTGTGTGGGGCGCGCCCGCGACGGTAAGTTCAGCGCCAGCGCCAAGGCGGGGCTCATCACCGGCATTATCGCCATTGTGGTGGTCATCGCCCTGATCGTGTGCTTCATTTTCTTCGGTGATGAGATTATGGCGTTCCTTGAGGAGCTTTCCAACCGCCTTAAACAGCAGTACCCGAATACGCCCGGCAACGGTTCGGGCTCCGGCACGACGAACCCCGGCTCCGGCTCCGGCGACCGCGCGCAACTCTTTCGTCTGCCGCTCCTTTGGGAGTAACGAAAAGACGTTTTTGTTTTTGCGGGGAGGGCGCTTTTTGGAAAAATTCTGCCGCGCAGGCAACCAAGCCCTCGGCTCCGCCGTCTATCG
>ERZ1034755.308-NODE-308-length-16592-cov-6.272601_pt1 | contig 16592 bp, 18 predicted proteins | sample MGYA00520596_ERZ1034755 | MGnify/ENA primary metagenome ERZ1034755 (study PRJEB33766, sample SAMN09781701) | gut metagenome | biome: gut microbiome | host: Homo sapiens | place: Madagascar | study: EMG produced TPA metagenomics assembly of the PRJNA485056 data set... | reverse complement strand
CTTCCAGTACCACGGCGCCGAGCACAAGACGATCGCCTGTTTCGAGAGCCATCGGGAACTGACCCCTGAGAACGCGAAGGAATGCACGCGTTTCCACCCCCGCTGCGGCACCTCTTTCATGTTCGTGATGATCCTGCTCGGGATCATTCTGTCCCTCGTTGTGCGCTGTGTCCTCGAGTGGGGCTTCAAGATTGATTTTGAGGCGTTGACCGGCAGCCGCCTTTGGGAATCCCTCATTTATACCGGCATCGGGCTCCTGCTCCTGCCGCTCGTCATGGGCATCGGCTATGAATTTCTGATGTATGCCGGGAAGCACAGCGAAAAGCGAATCGTGAAGATCCTCTCCGCCCCCGGGCTGTGGATGCAACGCCTCACCACGCGCGAGCCCAGCCTCGAGCAACTCGCCGTGGCGATCGCCGCCACCAAGCACGCCCTGCCCGACATCTTCCCCGACTTTGACCGCGCCGCCTACGAGGCAAAAGAAGGCTTTGGCACGGCGGCGGCAGATACCGCCGCAAACGGCGATGCCCCCGTGACCGACACGACCGCTCCCACCGAAGCAAATGCCCCCGCCGCAGACGCCGTTCTGCCGGGTGAACCGGGCGCCGCACCGTCGGAACATACCGGTGCGACCGAGCCGGAAGCTGTGACCGGATCCCCCGCCCCGACGGCAACGCCCCACCGTGATGAAACTCTCTGATCTGACGCGCGCGCTCCGCGCGGCAGGAATTGATGACGCCGCCGGGGAAGCACGCCTGCTCTTCTCCTACGTCACGGGCACCGCCCCGGCGTTGCTCGTCGGCTGTGACCCCGTATCGGACGACCCTGCTCTTGCGGACGCGCTTATGCGCCGCGTACGGCGCGAGCCGCTGTGTTATATCACCAGAGAAGTCGGCTTCTGCCATGAGACTTACCGTGTCACGCCCGACTGCCTGATTCCGCGCGCCGACACCGAACTCATCGTCGAGACCGCCGCCCGGCGCCTGCCCCGCGGCGCGCATTTTGCCGACCTCTGCACGGGGAGCGGCTGTATCGCCGTCTCCACTCTCGCCGCCCGCACCGACTGCACCGCCGACGCATACGATATAGCAGAAAAGACACTCGCTCTGGCGGCGGAAAACGCGGCGCGCAACGGTGTCGCCGAACGGATACACTTCCACCGTCGCGACCTCCTCACGGAAGAGATCGACGGCGTGTACGACGCGATCCTCTCAAACCCGCCGTATATCCGCGACGACGTGCTTCCGACCCTCGCGCCGGAGCTCGCCTTTGAGCCGCGCATCGCGCTCGCCGGCGGCAGGGACGGCATGGACTTCTACCGTGCCATTCTCACGCTCGGCGCGGGGCATCTCGCCCCCGGCGGCTTTTTCCTGTTTGAAATCGGCTACGACCAGAAAAAGGCGATCCTCGATCTCGCCGCCGCGCACGGCTACCGTGCCGAAGTGACAGACGACCTCGGCGGCAACCCGCGGTGCGCCTGCCTCCAAACAACAGACTGACAAAACATCGGACGTTCCCCGGAAATCCCCCCTCGAGGTGACTTTATGAAACGTCCGCTCGTCGCGCTCCTCTTCGGAGGCAAAAGTCCCGAATACGAAGTCTCCTGCCGGAGTGCCGCCACCATACGTGACGCCCTGCTCACGGCGGGCTATGAGCTTCTGCCCGTGGGCATCTCCCGCGAGGGTGTGTTCTACCTGTTCCGCGGCAGTCCCGAACGCATTTTTGCCGCGACATGGGAAGCGTCCCCCGGTCTCTCACGCATGTGGTTCGCGCCGGGCGGCGGTTTCTTCACCGACAGCGGGCGGCTGTACCGCCCGGACGTCATCTTCCCCGCCGTCCACGGCACCGGCTGTGAGGACGGGCGACTGCAAGGATTCCTCGATACCTGGGGCATCCCGTATGTGGGATGCGGCGTCGAGGCGTCCGCCCTCGCCATGAACAAATACCTCGCCAAAGAGACGGCGCGCCGCATCGGTATCCCGACGCTCCCCGAGGTATGCCTCACGCGCGATACCTCCGAGGAGACCTTGCGGGGTCTGCACTATCCGCTCTTCTTAAAACCCGCACGCTCCGGCAGCTCGGTCGGAGCATCGCCCGTCCATTCGCCAGAGCAACTGCCGGAAGCCCTCGGGAGGGCGCTCGCCGAAGATACGCTCGCCCTCGCGGAGCCGCTCGTCGCGGCGCGGGAACTGGAGGTCGCCGTCCTCGACGACGGCACCCTGCGCGTCTCCGCGCCCGGAGAGGTGCTGACCGACCGCGCCTTCTACGACTACGAAACCAAGTACCTACGCGGCACGACCCGCCTCGCCGTACCGGCATCACTCCCGACGGCAGACGCCGAAACCCTCTCCGACTATGCCCGGCGCCTGTTTCTCGCGCTCGGCTGTCGGCACCTTGCCCGCGTCGATTTCTTCGCCGTCGGCGATACTTACTACTTTAACGAGATCAATACGCTCCCCGGTTTTACCGAGGACAGTATGTACCCCGCCCTCGCGGGCACGCTCGGCTTCGACACCGTGACGCTCTGCGACACGCTGATACGGAGGGCACTCGCGTGATCGGCGTATTTGACAGCGGCGTCGGTGGGCTGACCGCCCTCTGGGAGCTCCGTCGCCTGCGCCCCGACCTCGACATCGTGTACTTCGGAGACACCGCCCATGTGCCGTACGGCACGCGCTCGCCCGAGATGATCCGGCGCTTCGCCGGGGAGGCGGTCGGATTCCTTTCGGGGCTCGGCGCCGAGGCGATCCTCGTCGCCTGCGGTACCGTCTCCTCCGTCGCACTCCCCGCGCTCTCGGAACACACCGGCTGCCCGCTCTTCGGCGTGGTGGAACCGGCGGCGGAGGTCGCCTACCGCGTCTCCAAAAATAAAAAAATCGGCATTCTCGCGACCGAAGCAACGGTCGGGAGCGGCGCATTCGACAAAGCCCTCCGCCGCCTCGGTCCCGTCGTAACCCGGAGCCTCGCCTGCCCCCTGTTTGTCTCCCTCGCTGAGAACGGCTTCACCGCCCCGGACGACCCCGTAGCGCGTGCTGCGGCGGAACACTACCTTGCCCCGCTCCGCGAGAGCGCACTCGATACCCTGATTCTCGGCTGTACGCATTTCCCGCTCCTCGCGGCACATATCCACCGCGTCCTGCCCGGCGTCCGCCTCATCGGCGCGGGAGAAGCCGCCGCCGCGGTGCTCGTCGAAGAGACCCCCCGTGTCGGGCATGGGAAACTCGCGGTGTTCGCCAGCGATGCACCCGAACGCTTTGAAGCGACAGCCGCAAGGATTCTTGGCACCTCCCTGCCCGTCCACGTACAAAAATATACCCCGCGGCGCATACAGACAGCCGCCGGAAGATACACTGATACTATCAGGAAAAGGAACTGAAAAACATGGCTAATTACAGAAGAAACCGTATCAACGACGCCGTCGCGCAGGAACTGAATCTCGCGCTCCGTGAAGTGCGCGATCCCCGCGTGACGGGCGCGCTCGTCTCCGTGACGCGTGTCGAGGTCGCACCCGACCTCCGGAACGCGACCGTCTTCTTCTCCTGCATGGGCGACGCAAAGGAAGTACGCACCGCGCTCATCCGCTGTGCGGGGCTCCTGCGCCACCACCTCGCGACGACCGTGAACCTCCGCATCACGCCGGAACTCGCCTTCGTCCACGACGACTCCATTTCGCACGGCGCGCGGATTGCCGAACTGCTCTCCGAGATTGAGAAGACAAGCCCCAAAGAGACACCCGACGCCCCGGAGGAACCCAAATGACCGCGCGCCTCTCCCGGAAAGCAGTTCTTGCCCGCCTTGCGGCGGCGCACGACCCCGTCATTCTGATTCACGTCAAGCCGGACGGCGACGCGGTCGGTTCCGCCGTCGCGCTCGCGCACTTCTACCATGACCGCGGACACGCCGTGTCCGTCCTCTGTGCCGACCCGATCCCCGCCCGCCTGTCTTTCCTCCTCAACGGACTGACGCTCACGCCCTATACGGGGCGCGAGGGACGCACCGTCCTTACCCTCGATGTCGCGTCGGAGGGGCAACTCGGGAGCCTTTCTGACGGTTTCGGTGCCGAAACCCCTCCCGATTTCTCGATTGATCACCACGAACGCTGTACCCCCGTCGCCCCCTGTTACTGCCGACCGCACGCGGCGGCAACCGGGGAAATCCTCGTCGATCTGCTCGGGGCGCTGACAGAACCCGCGGGGCTGACGCCTCCCATGGCGACGGCGCTCTTCGCGGCGATCGCCTCCGACACCGGCTGTTTCCGCTTCCCGAACGCGACGGGCGCCACCCACCGTGCCGCCGCGCGGCTCATCGACCTCGGGATCGACGCGGGCAGGGTCAATCACCTGCTCTTTGAGAGCAAGACCCCGGCGCAACTGAAAGCCGAAGCGGCGACCGCCGACCGTACCGTCCTCGCCGCCGACGGGCGCATCGCTTACGCGTCCCTCGACCGCGCGCTCCTCGACCGTTTCGGGGAGGAGAATTTCGAGACTTCGATCGACATTGTGCGCGCCGTCGCCGGCGTCACAATCGCCTTTACGCTGAAGGAACAGCAGGGCGGCTCCCTGCGCGTCTCGCTCCGCGCGACGACGGCAAACGTCGCGGCAGTCGCCGCCCTGCACGGCGGCGGCGGTCACGCCCGCGCGGCGGGCTGTACGCTCCGAGGCACCACCGCCGAAAACGCCGCCGAGGCGCTCGTCCGGGAGCTCACCCCGCTTGCCTGAGCCGGAGAAACCGCCTATTCCCTCACGCCCGTCGGCGCGCCGACTCTTCCAAAGCATCTTTTCCTTCATCAACCGCGTTGTGCCCGAAACATCGGGCACAACGCGGAAGACCCGCCCCGATATACGGGGCGGGTCTTCTCATTGTGTATTCATCCGGCGATGCCGCGGAACGGCGCCGACGGCAGACGGATCATTTCGCTTTTTTCAGTGCGCGCTTTGCCTCTTTGACGGTGAGCTTGGCTTCCTTCACCGCGAGCGCCGCACGATCGATCTCCCGATTGGCTTCCGCGAGCGTATTCTTGAACTCACGCCGCGATTGCCCGGGGGCACGCTCCAGCCGCCAGATATCCGCGGACAGGCGTTTCAGCGTCTGCTGTTTTTCCCGCAGGCTCAGTTGTGCTTCTCGCAGCGCCAGCTCCAGCCGCGCGCGGGTCGGCATATTCTCGGCCGGGGGCACCGTCTCTCCCTCGGGTGCCGACGCGACAAGCGGCACGGGCGCGGCAACGCCGGCGAGCGGTGCGGGAGCGGCGGCAGACGTCTCCTCCACCCCGCGGGGAGCGGGGTTGCCGATGGCTTTCAGATTGGCACGGCGGTATTCCGCCGAGAGGTTCGCCTCCCAGCGCTTCGTCTCCGCCTCCGCCTCGAGGCGATCGCGTTCCCGCTTTTCCCTCTCGCGGTCATACCGCGCCATATAGCGCTGGGTTCGCCTCGTGATCTTCGCCGGTTTCGGTGTCACATGAGCGTCCAGACGCTCGCTCGGCACGGCGGGCGGGGGCGGCATCTCGGCAGGTGCTTCACGCTCGAACTGCGACGGGAGGTCGACATCCCCCTCGGCGGAGCTCTGCGGCGCGAGGTAGACGCGCAGATCATCGTTTTCCGGTGCGGCGCCGAGAATCACCTCGCGGTAGAACCGATTCCCGCACGCGGAGCAGACAAACAGCTTTTCCGCCGTATCGTACGTTAACTTGCCCCCGCATTTCGGACACAGATGTTCTGCCACGGCGCCACCTCCCCCGGCGTCCCACAGACGCCTTTTTCTGTATTATATAGATTCTTCATAGAAAAGTCAAGAATCCCGACTTGCATTTTCCCGCGCGGATATGCTATATTATACATAATCCAAAGAGGAGGCAGTATCATGCAGTCATATCCGCAAGGCGACCCCGGCATGCCGGACATCCGTGAACGGACTTCCCGTTCCACTTCCCGCGTCGCACTCGCTTTCTTTGTCCTCATGGCGGTCTCGCAAGTTGCCGCCCTCATCATTCAGCTGGTCGTCCTGCGCTTTTTCCGCCCCTTGGCGAGTACCGGCTGGTTTCTCTGGACGGTCACGATCGTTTCTCTCTACTGCATCGCCGCCCCCTGTGCCTATCTGATTCTCCGCGACGTCCCGGCGACGGTGCCGGAGCGGCGCTGGATGTCCGTGAAAACGACGGTCATCTTCCTGTTCATGGCGTTCACCCTGCTGATGGGAGGGGCGCTGATCGGACAGGGCGTGAACACCGTCATCGGTTTCTTCTTCGGGAAACAGGACAGCCAGATCACCGAAGCCATGGCGAACTCGACCCTGTGGCTCTCCTGCCTCTATTCCCTGCTTATCGCGCCTCTGCTCGAGGAATTTTTCTTCCGTAAGCTCCTCATCGACCGTCTCGGCTTCCTCGGCGACTGGTCGGCGATGCTGCTCTCCGGGGTGGCGTTCGGGCTTTTCCATGGCAATCTGGAGCAGTTTTTCTACGCCGCTCTGCTCGGTATGCTCCTCGCGCTCGTGTACCTCAAGACGGGGAACGTCCTCTACACCGTCCTCATCCATTCGGTGGTGAACTTTTTCGGTGGGATCCTCCCGACGATCATCGACCACTATCTCCCGCTCGACCTCGCAGGTGCCGAGACGAACGAGCAGTTGATTGCGCTGATCCGGTCGCAACCGCTCTCCGCCGCCGCGCATCTCCTCGCCGCGTACCTGCCGTATATCTTCGCCTTTGTGGGGCTTGTGTTCCTCTGCCTGTATTTCCGGCGCATGACCACGGGCTTCCGCCCCTCGCCCCTGCCGCGTGGCGGCCGCGCCGCCCCGATCGTCGGGAATGTGGGGAGCATCCTCTATCTTGTCGTGTGCATCGGCTCGATGATCCTCACCATTGTGTCGAACGCCCTCACCTGACAAAGCACACCCCGTGTATATCCGCCACGCTTCCGTGCAGACTGACAGTAGTCTTTTACGAAAGCGAGGAATCCTCATGCTGACTCTGAACGATGAGACTTTTGCCGCCCACGTCACCGCGAACGCCGGGAAATCCGCCGTCTGCGTCACGGGCGCGCATTGTCCGCATTGTCGCGCGTTCGCCCCGACCTTTGAGGCGGCTTCGACGGCGCACCCGGGCATCACCTTTTTCCGTCTCGATTCGGGCGCATCGCCCGCCACCTGTGCCATGCTCGGCGTGCGCTCCATTCCGACGACGCTCCTCTTCGACGGTGAGCGGCTGATCGCCCGCCGCACGGGCAACCTCCCGGCGGGAGAACTTCATGCTTTTCTCGACGGGGAAACCTGACTTCCGGCGCCGCGGCAGACGCTTTGCCTGCGGCGCCGAACATACGTTTTCCCATGACCAAGAACCTACGAAAGGAGAACCGAACGATGGATGAACGCGAGACGCCTCCGGCGCCGCAGGGCGGCGAGCCGGACAAGCCCGATTTCGAGGCGGGCGACGTACATCTTGTCAGGAAAAAAGGGCGGTTCGCCATCTGGTGCGAAAATGTCTGGTACCACTACAAGGTTCCGATCATCATCGCCCTCGTCCTCATCGTCGCGCTCTCGGTCTGCATCGTCCAGTGCGCGAAACGAAAACCCACGCCCGATTACATTCTCTGCTACGCCGGAGAGGCAAGCCTCCTGCCGACAAAGAACAACACCATCGCCGCCGACATGACTGCCTCCGCCGAGTCGCTCCTCGAATCGAGCGGTCAGCGGATCGGGAACGGCATCCGCATCGACAGCTTTCAGGTTCGGAAAGACGCGGCGCTCGATTCCTACAACCAAAGCAATATCGAAAATCTGCAAAGCGAACTGAACCTCGCGACCGCTTATCTCTATCTGCTCTCCGAACATACGTTTGATGTCTACACCGCGACACAGGGCGGACGGTATGTCGTCCCCGTCGCGGAATACCTCCCGGCGGACAGCACCGTCGAGACCACCCCGGACGGTTACGGCGTTTATCTGCGCTCCACCGCGGCGGCTTCGCTCCCCGGCTTCCGCGACCTGCCGGACGATACCGTTCTCTGCCTGCGGATTCCTTATGCCGCCCTCTCACACGGCAACAGCGCAAGACAGCATTTCGACCGCAGCGAGGCGCTTTTCCGCGCCATGCTCGGCACGACGTCGGAATAACGAAACACCGCCCCCAACAAAACAGCCGCGACCGATGCCCCTCGCGGGAGCGCGTCCGTCGGACAACACACTACCGAAACACATATCGACTAAAAAAGCGGCAGAATCAACACCGCCGCAACCGAAAAAGAGACACGCCACGCGTGTCTCTTTTGTCATGCAATCGTCTTTCGGCAAAGGCAACGTCTCTGCCCCGTCATGATTGTCCCGCGGTCGCGAGCTCGGCAATCAGACGCTCGAGCAGCCCGTACACGTCAACCCCGAAAGCGGTCTTTGCCTTTCGGTCTGTCTCGGTGCAGAGCGCGAGCGCATAGCGCAGCTCGGGCAGTTTCCGTTTCGAGGCGGCGCGGGCATACAGCTCGGTACGATAAGCATTCATCGACAGTACCCCGGCGATGGCGGCGGGGTTCAGCCCCTCCGCGAGCAGGAGCGCGATGGTCGTGAGATCGGCGAACAGGCGCGAGATCTGCCCGAGAATCAGCGTCGGCTCGACGCGGCGCGCGCGCATATCCGCAAGGTTGCGGAACGCAGCGGCGGGGTCACGGTCGAGCAGGGCGTTGGTCAGCCCGAAGGCGTCCGCCTCCGTCGTCGTCACGGAGACATACCGCACGTCGTCCTCCGTCACGGTGTCCCGTGCGTGCGCGCGGGCATATGCCACCAGTTTGTCCACTTCGTTCGCGAGGACGTCCATTGACCTGCCCGCGCGCTCGAGGAGCAGACGGGGGACGCCGGGTTCCGTCGTGACCCCCTCATGAGTGAAATGGCGTGTGAGCCACCCCGTGAGCTGCGCGTCCGTCGACTTCTCGAAATTGACGGCGAGAAACAACTCGGACAGGCGCTTGAAAGCGGCAGAGGGACGCTTCGCCGTCCCGGCGTCGAGCCCCTCGGGCGTCACGGAGATCAGGAGCGTCACACCGCTCCCCGCACCCGTCGCGCGCACGATTTCCCCGAGCGCCTCGTAGTCGCTCTCTTTCAGAGAGGAGAGGTCGGCGCCGTGCCATTCCACGAGTTTGTTCGGCTCGAAGAAAGGCGGCGTCTGCACGTCGGAAAGGAGCGTCCCGTAGTCTATCGCCGCGCCCTCATGGAGCAGATGATTGAAGGTCTCGAAAGCGGGATCGCCGAGCAGTTTTTGCCGCAAAAGTACCGTGAACGCGCGGCGCAGATACGCCTCTTCTCCGCAGAAGAGATATGCCCCGGCGACGTCGCCGCTTTTCAGTCGTTTGGTCAGTTCCGCTTGCGTCAGGGTCACGGCAGTTCCTCCTCCCGCACCCGTGCGGTCACGGTGAGCTCGACGAGCGCCTCGTCACCGCCGACGTCGCGGGTGTAGCGCAGGTGAACCTCTCCCCCGTTTTCATCAAGGGGGAGCCGGATTTCATGGCATCGCACCGTCAGGTCAAAGGCGTAGGGCGGCACTTCGTAACGGGTCACGGCGGGCGTCTCGGGGTCAAAATCCGCCTCCCACTTCACGGCGCCGCGATGCGTCAGATGGACGCGCGGCGTCCCCGCCTGCCAGGAGAGCGTCGTCATGACGCGAGCGCCCCCTTCGCGCCGTTCGGTATAGGCGAGCGACGTGTGATCCCCCACCTGGCGGAGCACCCCCCGCGCCTCGGTCGAGACGGTCTCGGTCTCCCCGCCCGTCGTCAGACGGCTGTGGATTGTCAGATGCATCGGCGTCTCCAGTTTCATGGGTCGTGCTCCTTTCTCCTGCCGTCGGCAGGTCTGTCCGTTGCAAATCGCCGCCCCCGCGGGCGGTGAAAAGAAAAGGCTGTCTTACCGGGGGCAAGACAGCCGGAGGTTCAGATGGTCGCGTCACCCGCGCGCCCGGAGGTCGGATTGACGAGTTCGCGCCAGTCGAGTTCTCCTCGGTCGAGCGCCAGCACCAGCACCTCGGCGGTCGCAATATTGGTCGCGACGGGAATATTGTGTACGTCGCACAGACGCAGAAGATTCAGTTCCGTCACGCCGGGTTCGTCGTTCGGCTCGGTCGAGCGGAAGTAGAACACCAGATCGATCTCGTTATAGGAGACGCGGGAGAGGATCTGCTCGCCGCCGCCGCTTCTGCCCGCCATCAGGAGTTCGATATCGAGCCCCGTGGCTTCCATAATGTACTTTCCCGTGATCTGCGTCGCGCACAGGTGGTGACGGCTCAGGATCCCGCAATAGGCAATGCAGAACTGCGCCATCAGTTCTTTTTTATCGTCGTCCGCAATGATTGCAATATGCATAGCAGAAGTCTCCTTTACTTTTGTGTTGGGGTCGTGTCAGATATCCAGCAATTTGCGCCGCTTACACGGGATCCCCGTGAGGAGCGGGCAGTTTTCTCCTTCGAGCCGCCTCGCGATATTGGCAAAAGCGGTCGCCACGGACGCCGCCTCGCGGCATCGGATCGCCGGCGTACCGGCATCCTGCATCCGTGCAAAGGGAGGAATATCGGGCAGAACGCCGATGAGGCGAAGCCCGGTCGTGTCAATGACGTTACGGAGATCCGTCGGGTGTTTCGGATCCATGGAGAAACGGTTAACTACCATCTCGGGGTCGTCCATGCCCCACTCATGGAGCGTGTCCGCAAGAGAAGCGGCGGAACGCATCGAAAGATAGCCGTCCGTCACGACCATGACGGCACGGTCACACAGCGCGGCGCCGAGTTTCACAGACGGATCGGCGGCGTTCGAGGTGTCGACGATGATCCGCGTCGCGCCGAGCTCTCCCTCTGCCGCGGACAGAATCCGCGCGAGCTCCGTCTGCGTCGGCGGGCGGCGCAGGTGGTAGGCACCGGGGATGAGATACAGGCGGTCGAAGCCGTCCGGGCGGACGGCGACGTCACGCACGCTCCGCTGCCCCGTGAGCAGGTCGCCGAGGTCATAGACCACGCGATCCTCACAGCCGAGGTACATATCCAGCGAGCGCTCGGAGAGGTCAAGGTCGATGAGGACGACTTTCTCGCCCCGCTCTGCCATGGCGACGGCGAGCCCCGCGGCGACGGAGGACTTGCCGCAACCGCCGCGACTGCCGGTCACAAGTATCTTCATCGCGCCCATGACGACCCTCCTCCGACTATTTTGTTTTATTATACCGATTTTACCCGCGCTTGTCAATCGGTCGGGCAAGAAAAAACGCTTTCGCAACCGGGTAATTTCCGCGCATTTTCCACGAGAAATTCCGCGGCGGGGGCTTGATTCTCTCAAAAATATGTTATATACTTAGTTGAAAAATGAGAAAGAAGGCGCCGCACGATGATTTACGAGGACATACAACGACTGAAAGCACTCGATTCCGAAATCGGAGACGCCATTGAACAGGAGTATTTCCGGGAGGAAAACGGGATTGAACTCATCGCGTCCGAGAACGTGGTGAGCGAAGCGGTTCTGCTCGCCGCCGGCAGTATCCTGACGAATAAATACGCCGAAGGGTATCCCGGGCACCGCTACTACGGCGGGTGCGAAAAGGTGGATATCGTCGAGACGCTCGCGCAGGAGCGTGCGAAGAAACTGTTCGGCGCCGCCTACGCCAATGTCCAGCCGCACAGCGGCTCGCAGGCGAACACCGCCGTGTACGTCGCACTCCTGCAGCCGGGCGATACCGTACTCGGTATGTCCCTCTCGGAGGGCGGGCACCTCACGCACGGCAGCCCCGTGAACCTCTCCGGGCTGTACTACCACTTTATCCCCTACGGGCTCGACCCCGCGACCGAGCGCATCGACTACGATCGACTGGAAGCGCTCGCACAGGAGCACAAGCCGAAACTGATCGTCGCCGGGGCGAGTGCCTATCCGCGCATCATCGACTTCGAGCGTATTGCCGACATCGCGCATCGGGTCGGCGCCTATCTCATGGTCGATATGGCACACATCGCGGGGCTTGTCGCCGCGGGGCTGCACCCCTCGCCGCTGCCCTTTGCCGACGTGGTGACGACGACGACGCACAAGACGCTGCGCGGCCCGCGCGGCGGGCTGATCCTCACGAACAGCGAGGACATGGCAAAGAAAATCAACAAAGCAATTTTCCCCGGGATTCAGGGCGGTCCGCTCCTGCACATCATCGCCGCGAAGGCGGTCTGCTTCGGCGAGGCGCTCACCCCGTCGTTCGCCGCGTACCAGCAGCGCATTGTCGATAACGCCCATACGCTCGGAGAAGCGCTCGCGCAGAACGGCTTCCGCCTCGTCTCCGGTGGGACGGATAACCACCTGATGCTCCTCGACCTCCGCCCGTTCGGTCTGACCGGGAAGGAAATGGAGGCGCGGCTCGACGCCTGCGGCATCACGGTCAATAAGAACACCGTTCCGAACGACCCCGAAAAGCCGTTCGTCACCTCCGGCATCCGTATCGGCACCCCCGCGGTCACGACCCGCGGCATGGGACAGGAAGAGATGCGCACGATCGCGCGCCTCATCACCCGGGTGGCGACCGACTTCCCCGCCGCGCAGGAAGACGTGCGGGCGCAGGTCGCGGCGCTCTGCCGCGCGTTCCCTCTCTTTACAAAGTAAATCGAAAAAAGGAAGATAGATAGGCTATGAAAACTTTCAGAAGAATCGGTGTATTGACCTCCGGCGGCGATGCCCCCGGTATGAATGCGGCGATCCGCGCGGTAACGCGTGCGGCGCTCGACCGCGGCGTGGAAGTCATGGGTGTGTACCGTGGCTACTCGGGGCTGATCGACGGGGATATCAAACCCCTCGGGCTCCGTGACGTCTCCAATATCATCAACCACGGCGGCACGATTCTCTATTCCGACCGTTGCCCCGAGTTCAAGACCGAAGAGGGGATGCAGAAGGCGATTGCCACCTGCCGCGCCATGCAGATCGACGGCATCGTCGCCATCGGCGGCGACGGCACGTTCCGCGGCGCGACTGACCTGACCGCACGCGGGATTCCCTGCATCGGGCTCCCCGGCACGATTGATAACGATATCACCTCGACCGACGCGACGATCGGCTTCGATACGGCGATGAACACCGTTGTCGAAATGGTCGACCGCCTGCGCGACACGTGTGAATCGCACGCGCGTTGCAACGTCGTGGAAGTCATGGGCAGAGACGCCGGTGACATCGCGATCCAGACGGGTATCGCCACGGGCGCGACCGGGGTTGCGATTCCCGAGATCCCGTTCGATACCGACGCCCTAATCGCCAAGATCAAGCGCGACCGTATCGCCGGTAAGCGTAACTTTATTGTCATCGTATCCGAGGGCGTCGGCCCCGACTTCTCGCAGGAACTCGCCGAAACCATTCAGGCGGAGACGGGGGTCGAGACCAAGTTTGCACGTCTCGCGCACGTTGTCCGCGGCGGTACGCCGTCGCTCCGCGACCGTCTCATGGCGTCCCGCATGGGTGAACTCGCCGTCGACAGCCTGTTCGCCGGTAAGTCCAACCTCGTCATCTGCGAATACAAGAGCGAGATCGTCGCGACGGATATCAACTTCGCACTGATTCTCGACCGTATGTATAAGGGCAAACTGAAGCCCGGCGATCTCGATCCCTACACGGAGGAGCAACTCGCCGATATGCGCGCCCGTTGCGACCGTAAAGCCGCTTCGATCCGCGCTCTCTACGAGACGAACAACCGCCTCTCCCTCTGATGAAGAAGCATATTCCCTACCTCATCTGGATGGTCGCGGGGATTCTCCTCGCCGTCTACGTCGCGCGTGCCTTCGGAGATGTTCCGAAGGACAGCGCCTCACAGATCGCGCTCCGCTACGGCGCTGTCTATGTTTTCATCGGCGGCATGGTCGCCCATACCGTCCTCAACCGACGCGAGAACGTCTGCTTCACCAACTTCGGCTTCAAACTGGTCGCCGAGGGGATTCTGTTCCTCGCCGCCCTCACCTCCATGCTCCTGACCGTTCTCTTCTGACCGCAAACGGTCTTTGAGGGGAGAAAACTCTCTTCCGGAAGTTTTCTCCCCTCTTTTTTCTTTGCGTTTCATGGAATGGGCTGTCATCTGCCCCGGAACCAAGGCAACCGACACCGGCTCTCATCTTTTCCGATGAAAAGCCAATATCGGTTGCCCATTTCCATTTACTTTGGGGGCAGTCCCGGCAAACTTCCTACCTTATCGGAGAAACCGTTTGTTTGCCTGATGCATTTCCGCAGTTGCGGAAATGCCGCCGCTTTATGCTATTTTTCGCCAGCTGTTGTAAAACCTCTGTACCCGGGTCGCCCACAGGGAGATGCAGAAGCCTCGAAAACGGGGCTCGTCGCACATACCAGCGAACACTATGATTTGTTCAGAGAAACCGTTTGTTCGCCCACACATTTCCGCAGAGCGGAAATGCACTCGCTTTTTGAATGATGATTGCTTTACACTGTACGGCAGAGACCGTTTTCGTGGCTAAAGCGCCCGCTGTTCCTTAAAGAAAAGGCAACCGCTCCTGCTGTACCCTTTTTTCCGCACAACAAAATCGGTTGCCTATTCGCCCTATTCAGGGCGCTTGGTCTGCGCTTCCTGTGAGCGACCCGACACACGACGGATCTGATGCATCAACACCAACCCGATCTGCGCCGGCGCCCCGATGATGAACAGCGCCCACATATGGTAATCGAGCCACTGTAAAAAGATCGCCGTGATCACGCCCCAAAGAAAAATCGATGCCACGGGGAAAGACAATTTCCCCCGGAAATACCGACGGTCAAACACGGCAATCACGACGGCACTCGCCGGGATCGCCCAGATGAACGCCGTCCAGAACCCCTCGCCCGCATTGAGCAGAGAGTATGAGAAAAGAGCGGTCGCCGCCAGCCATACGATACATACGGCAAGCAATGTGACCCATATCTGATAGCGCAGTTTGGAGGCGGGCGCCATATACGGCGCCGGATCCTCGGCGGCGCCCTCGGTCAGAAAGCAATCCACTGTGACACCGTACAGTTCCGACAAGGTTTTTAACACCTTTAAGTCGGGGAGCGCCTCTCCGCGTTCCCACTTGGAAACCGACTTGTCCGAGTAGTGAATTTTTTCCGCGAGTTCCGCCTGTGTCCAACCGCGGCGCTTGCGCAAAGCGGTCAGATTGCTTGATACAATCGCTTCAAGTTCATCCATAGCAGTATTATTATATCACTTTCCGCAAAAAAATCAATAGCGGGTGTTTTTACGTCCGCGCGCCTGTCATAAGCGCCACCAGTGCCTAAAATGCAAATTAAACCATACATTTTTGCCAAAATCCGCCCGATTCTACCATTCGTAGAGCCCGTTTCCCGTCACAGGAGAATTGGGCGGACAGGTAAGAGAGACGGTGCCGCCGGGAGTAGGTTGCCTTTGGCGGTTTCTTTGCCTACAATAAACACGTAACTTTCCCGCCCGGAGCCGGGCAAAAATCCCCGAAAGGAGAGCGACCGTGGAAACCGCGAAACCGAACAAGAACACCGCCTCTGCCGCCCCCCGAGGGGACGAGCCGGACATCTTCCGCCCGGAGAGTAGCGGCTGGCGCCGTCTCGGCTATCTGCTCCTGCGCCCGCGCGTCCGCCTGATGCTCTCGTGGGGCTATCATTGGCGCGCACACGGAAAACGCAATCTGCGCGGTTTCCGCCACAGCGGTATGTTCCTCTACGGCAACCGCACAGGCACGCCGCTCGACGCCCTGGTGCCCGCGTCCCTGACAGACAAGCCGATTCTTGTCCCCGCCCCGGCGGATATCCTCGCCGCCTACGCGCCCCTCATGCGCCATTGTGCGGGGCTCCCGACGCCCGAGACGCACCGGGACGTCCGCCCGTTCCTCGAGCGGCTCGAAAAGCATACCGTGCGCCGCGGCGCCGTCGCCGTTTATGCGGAGGATACCGCGGGTGATGCCCCCTACCTCTACCCCGTGCGATTCGACGAACCCTCTTTCGTGTTCTACACCGGCATCTGCAAGACCGACGGAGGCGAGCGCTATGCTGTCACCTCCGTCGCCGGACCGTTTTACCCGGATATGGCCCTCCCGCACCACCTGCGGGCGCATGAACTCGGAGAGCGCCTGCGCGCCGCCATGCGCGATCTCGCCGCGGTGCCCGAAAAGGAGGCGCCTCCCCGTGAGTAAACTGCCGAGTATCATCTACTACGAGGACGAGCGCAACGACGAGTTCTCCCCGGCGGTCATCACCCCGAAGCGTATCGACGGGAATTGGGTCTACATTCACAAATCGCTCTGGAAACGCCTGACCCACTTCTTCTGGTACCGCATCGTGGCGACGCCGCTCGCGTTTCTCTATCTGAAACTGCATTTCCGCCACAAGGTCATCGGACGGAAAACCCTCCCACGGGGGAAGAAAAACGGGTATTTTCTCTTCGGAAATCATACCCAGCCGGTCGGCGACGCCGTCCTGCCCTCCATGCTCACCTACCCGAAGCACGCCTACACCATCGTCCACGCGAACAACGTCTCGATGCCCGTGCTCGGGCGCATCACCCCGAGCCTTGGCGCCCTGCCGCTCCCGGACGATCTCGCCGCCGCACGGAATTTTGCCAAAGCCGTCGAGACGCGCACCCGCGAGGGGCGTGCCGTCGTCGTCTACCCC
>ERZ1034755.307-NODE-307-length-16595-cov-7.005804_pt1 | contig 16595 bp, 16 predicted proteins | sample MGYA00520596_ERZ1034755 | MGnify/ENA primary metagenome ERZ1034755 (study PRJEB33766, sample SAMN09781701) | gut metagenome | biome: gut microbiome | host: Homo sapiens | place: Madagascar | study: EMG produced TPA metagenomics assembly of the PRJNA485056 data set... | reverse complement strand
ATTTCATACTATCTACAATAAATACAACTCAAATTGGCGTCAAAAATGGCTGTTAGGGTGCCAATGCCACTGTCCTTGGTGAGCAAGACATATCTATCAAATGTCTTGCTTAATATATATTGCTTAAATGCTGTTTTCTGTTTTAAATCTTGAATTGACGCACAATGTAGTGTAGCAATTACTTTGACCCCACTATTTGTGGCGTCATTGACGTATGGCATATCTTTTTCAACATCTAGTTCGTCAAACACAAAAACGTCCGGACTCATACTGCGAATGCCGTATTTAAAAGCGAACTCCTTTGACGCGTAACTATACACATCTACATAGTCGCCCAACTTAATTTGCGCATTGCCGTCCACTACGCTGGCAATCTCCCCGCGTTCATCGGCGACGAGCAGATTGAGTTTTGGCTTTTTACTAGACAACTGTCGTACAAAGTCGCGCAAGAAAGTGGTTTTGCCCACGCCGGGAGCGGACAGAATGAGAGTGTTCTTGACTTCATTGCCAACAAGGTAATCATAGGCGAACAGACTGCAATTTTTTATATCGTGCGGAATGCGAATGTTGACCGCTTGAATGTGTTTGATTGTACGCACCGAACCCGCTTCGCTCACCACCTCGCCACACAGACCGACGCGAATACCACCTTTTAGCGTAACGAAGCCTTCCTTGACGCTGTCATTGATTGCGTACATTGAGTTGTCGCAGATTTTATAGACAAACTCTTCCATCATCGTGCGGTCGCACACCAGTTTGTCCCCTACGAAATATTTGTCACCGCCCGCGCAAACAACGACCGGACAATTTACGCGCAACCTTATCTCGTTTATTACCCCAAAATTGAACTGCTCCTTGATGGCAGACATTATTACGCTTGGCAAATACTCTTCAATCATAAAATTCCTTTGTATAGTCTATTATTCGGGCACAAAAAAAAGAACTCGCAAGGAGTCCTTTTTGAATAATTATACTCTTTCCATATATTCGCCAGTACGAGTATCTACGCGAATCTTCTGGTGATTGTCCACGAAAAGTGGGACTTGGATTTTGTAACCAGTTTCCAAAACGGCAGGTTTGTTACCAGCCTTTGAAGTGTCGCCTTGAATTCCTGGTTCGCATTCTACGATTTCAAGTTCTACAAATAGTGGTGGGTCAACTGCGAATGCCTTACCATTGTAAAGTTGAACTTGAACGTTCATACCTTCAATGATGAAGTTGAGCGCGTCAGCAACTGTTTCCTTATTGAATGGGAATTGCTCATATGTTTGAGTGTCCATAAAATAGTACAAGTCGCCGTCAGCGTACAAATATTGCATTTCTTTGTGCTCGATGTGAGCCAATTCAAATTTTTCACTTGGGTTGAATGTTCTTTCCAAAACTTGACCAGTCATAGCATTCTTAATCTTTGTACGTACAAATGCTGCGCCTTTACCTGGTTTAACGTGTTGGAAATCTACGATATAATAAACTGCGCCGTCCAATACGAATGTGACGCCTTTTCTAAAATCTCCTGCTGTAATCATATTTTCTCCTTAAATTAATTTCTTTTGTATTTTAGCATAAACGTTGTATTTTGCCAAGCATTATGCATACAAATATGTTTCCAATTTTATTTTGTTTGCGCTCACAGTGGCAATGCCGAGGAGCGTGTTTTCAAATTTGACCCTATATTTTCCGTCCGCAATCTCTTTGTTTAGGATTTTGCCGTCTTTTAGGTCATAAAATTCTTGCTGACTGACTGCCAATGGCTCTATAAACGAAATGGCTTCATCAATGGAAATGAGATTGTTGGCAATCTTCTGCTCATCAAGGTCAACAACTGAAATGCAATCGTCAATCTTAAATTCGCCCGACTGAATGCGTTTGAGAGCACTCATTGCCACCATTGCACCCGCGTCCTTCGCGATGTCCACGCCCAGCGTACGAATATATGTGCCCGCCGAGCAAGTGATGTCAAGTGTGAAATGACTGCTATCAAATTCGAGCAATTTAATGTCGTAAATATTGAGTTTTTTTGGCTTTAATTCAAATTCTTGCTTTAACCTAGCCAGTTTATAGGCTGGCATTCCATTGACCTTTTTTGCGCTATATGCGGGCGGAATTTGACTAATTTCTCCCACAAATTTGGTAATAGATTTTTCCAAATCTTCACGTGTTGGTACAAAATCACTCTTGTCGACGATTTCGCCAGTGACGTCTTGCGTGTCATAAAGCGCTCCAAAATCGAAACTGCCGATATATCGCTTCTTTTTGGTCAAAAAGGTGTCAAACAGTTTAGTCGCCTTACCCAACGCAACGGGCAATACGCCCGTCGCCATTGGGTCAAGCGTTCCCATCTGTCCCACTTTCGCGTGGGTTAAACGCACCACTTTTCGCACAACGTCCGTGCTCGTCCAACCTTGCGGTTTGTCTATAAGCAAAATGCCGTTGTAATTAATCATCGTCTTCCTCTAATGGTGGAATAACGATTGACTTGAAAATCTCGTCAATGCGCTCAACATTCTTTTGACTCTCGTCTAGTCTAAACACTAGTCTTGGAGTAATGCGAATCTGGATTTGACGACTAACTTCACCACGGATTAGTCCGCCTGCACTTTGCACGGCGCGGAGCATCTTTTTGCGTTCTTCGTCACTGCCAAGGCAATCTACGTAAACGTGCGAAATGCTTAAATCTGGTGTAGTATCAACGCTAGTGACACTAACGCTAGTAGGAATGTCGGGGTTGTCGAGTCGCGTGTTGATGACTTCAAGCACGACGCGTTTGATTGACGAATTGAGTCTATCTAAACGATTGTTTCTCATATTACACCTCATCTCGAACTAGTGTGTAGCATTCGATTGTGTCACCTTCTTGAATGTCGGTAAAGCCGTCAACCTTGATACCACATTCAAAGCCCTTGCCTGCTTCTTTGACGTCGTCTTTGACAATCTTGACTGATGAAATGGTTAGGTTTTCCGCCAACACTTTGCCGTTACGCAAAATGCGTGCCTTTTCGTTACGAACGATTTTGCCGTCCTTGACACTACTGCCCGCAACAAGACCTGATGTCGATAGTTTAAATACTTTCAAGACTTCGGCATAACCAAGTTTTTGTTCGCTGTAAGTTGGGTCTAGCAAGCCTTTGAGCATTTTTTCCATATCTTCAATGGCTTCGTAAATGATTTTGTATGATTTAATTTGAACGTGTTCTTTGTCTGCAATATTTTTGGCTTTGGAGTCAATCTTTGTGTTGAATGCCACAACGAGTGATTTTGACGCTTGTGCCAAGACAACATCGGTTTCAAACACTGGTCCAACACCCGTAGAAATGATATTGATACGTGTTTTGTCGTTAGAAAGTTTGTTGAATGACTGTTTGATTGCTTCAAGTGAGCCGTTGACGTCAGCCTTGATGATGACATTTTGCACTTTCGCTTGTGCCATTGAGATTTGGTTCATCATCTCTTCTAGGCTGGTGGCTGATGTGCTCTTGGTCATTTCTTTCTTAATCTTGTCTTTACGTTCTTGAATAATCTCTTTTACGAGTTTCTCGTCAACTGCGGTGAATACGTCACCAGCATTTGGCACTTCATCAAAACCAACTACGCGAACTGGCATTGATGGTGTGGCTTCTTTCACGATTTTGCCGTTCTCGTCCATCATTGTTTTGACTTTACAATAAGTTGTGCCGGCTACGATTGTGTCGCCTTTGTGCAATGTGCCGTCCTTCACGATGAGTGACGCCATAGCACCACGACCTTTTTCAAGGTCGGCTTCAATGATTGTACCGATTGCATTAACCTTTGGATTGGCTTTGAGTTGTTGCATTTCTGCCACCAAAGATATCATTTCGAGCAATTTATCTATGCCCTTACCAGTGGCTGCCGAAATCTTGACAACGATTGTGTCACCGCCCCACTCTTCTGGCAAAACGTCATACTCGGTGAGTTGTTGCATAATTCTGTCTGGGTCGGCTGCTGGTTTGTCCATTTTGTTGATAGCGACAATCATTGGCACTTTCGCGGTTTTGATTTGCCTAATGGCTTCCACGGTCTGTGGCATAATGCCGTCATCCGCCGCCACAATAAGCACTGCAATATCTGTCACCATTGCACCACGCATACGCATTGCTGTGAACGCTTCGTGTCCTGGGGTATCGATGAATGTGATGTATGAGTCGCCCGACTTCACTTGATAAGCACCGATGCTTTGAGTGATGCCACCGGCTTCGCCACCAGCGACATTGGTCTTACGAATGTAGTCCAAAAGTGTTGTCTTGCCGTGGTCAACGTGACCCATAATTGTAACGATTGGCGGACGTACAACTGCTTCGCTGTCATCGTATGCCTTGATATTGGTTTGAATCTCGGTCAACTTCTCTTCGCTAGTCTTTTCGAGTTTTTGTTCAAGTTTAATACCGAGTTCGTTGGCTACTAGTTCGGCTGCATCGAAATCGATGTTCGAGTTGATAGTAACCATCATACCGAGCAACATAAACTTCTTAATAATCTCGCTAACTGGCTTTGAGATAATTTCGGACAATGACTTAACGGTAATATTGTTGGTCGTAATAACCGCAGAAGTTGGAGCAACCACCTCTTTTGGTGATTTAGGTTCTTCTACGCGCTTCTTAACCTTATATTTACGTGTAAGCATTCTGTCTTCGATGTTGGCTTCTTCGATAAGTCCCCTACGCAAAAGTGTGCGCTTGTCGTAGGTCTTCTTCTCGTCATATTGTTTGCTCTTACCCTTGTTTGCGAAATTCCTTGTTGGCTCGGCTACTGGTGGCTTTTCAAGTGCGATTGGACGCACTGGTTTAGCACCGAATGGTTTTTGACCGAATGGTTTGTTGCCGTTTGGACGATTTACGCTGAAATTAGGATTGTATGGACGGTCGCCAAATTTGTTGAACCCATTGCCACCATTACGGTTGAAGTTAGTGTTGAACGGACGTTGACCATTAGGATTGCGGAAACCATTGTTATTGTTGCCATTGTTGAATGGACGGTTACCGAATCTTTGACCTTGCTGTTGCTGACCCATTTGACCGCGTGGGTTGAATGGCTGGCGATTGCCTTGCGGGCGTTGCTGATTGTTGTTGCGCACTGGCTGTGTGTCAGCCTTTTGTACTGATGCAACTGCTGGCTTAACTTCTGCTGGCTTTGGTTCAGCACTCTTCACAGCGGAAACAACAGCAGACGCTTCAATAGAAATTTTCGTCTGTTCCATTTTCTGCTTTTTGGCAGTGTATTCACGCTCACGTTCACGCACAGTCTTTAAGTAAGCGTCTACTTCATCTTTTACTCTACGCACATTGGCGGACAATATGGTAACTGTTTTGTTGCCAACGATTTGAGACAACGTCTTGATGTTATCAAAAATTTCGTTGTTTTGCTTATTCTTGTTTTGCTCCAATTAAATTCCCTCTTTTTCTTTTAACTGCTCGTACACTTCATTAGAAATGTTGCATTTTGCTATCTTAGATAATATTCTTTTGTTGATTGCCTTATCCAAGCAATTTTTGTCGTGACACAGATAAACGCCACGACCTTTTTTGTCGCTGAATGTCAGTTCGCCATTTTGTCGGTCAAGCCTGATAAGTGTGTCCTTATCAAAGCGCTTGCGACAGATGGCGCACATTCGCGTTGGTTTGTATTCTGCCATAATTAATCAAGGTCGGTGAACATATCTTGGTCGCTATCGTCCAAAATGATGTTTGAACCCGACACTACTCCTTGTTGTTCTACTGGGCGAACTTCTTCTGCCTTGACGTCAAGTTTCCAACCAGTAAGTTTGGCTGCCAAACGCACATTGTGTCCGGCTCTGCCGATTGCGAGTGAAAGTTTGTTCTCTGGCACTAGAACCTTTGCAGATTTTGTGCTTTCGTCAAGTTCCACGTCCAAAACAGTGGCTGGGCTGAGCGCGTTGGAAATGTATTGCGCTGGGTCGTCCGAGTACAATACGATGTCGATTTTTTCGCCGTGCAATTCTTGAATGATGTTATTGATGCGCATACCCTTGTTGCCTATGCAAGCGCCCACTGCGTCAAGATTTGGGTCTTCTGCCTTGATAGCCATTTTGGTGCGCATACCCACTTCGCGTACGATGTTCACAATGCTGATTGCACCGTTGGTGAGTTCTGGCACTTCTAGTTCAAAGAGTTTCTTAACAAAGCCTGGGTTGGCGCGTGTCACTTGCAAAATGCTGGACTTGACTTCATTCTTGAAATGACGAACATACACTTTGACTCTTTCGCCCACTCTAAATGAGTCAGTTGGCAAGCAGTCACGACTAGTGAGCAAGCCTTCGAGTGTGCCGTTGATGTCAACATAAATATTGTCGCCATCAATACGCTTAATTGTGCCTGTAACAAGGTTGCCTTCCTTCTCTGCAACGTTAGTAAGCATTTCTTGGCGTTCGGCTTCCTTAATCTTTTGAGTCATTACTTGCTTGATAGTCTGCACAGCAATACGGTTAAACTCTTTCACTTCCAATTCGCGAGATACAACGTCGCCCACCTTGTATTTAGGATTGATTGCCTTGGCGTCTTCTAGTGAAATCTCTTTTTCGTCGTCTTCCACTTCGGCAACAACGTTCAAGTTGGCGAAAATGCGAATAGTATTGTCTTCTGGGCGAAGGCGAACTTCTGCTGAGCCTTGTCCCAAAGCCTTGCGACAAGCAGCGGTCAATGCAGTTTCAAAAGCATTGATGATGTAGTCTTGGTCAAGGTTTTTGCTCTCTTGCAAATCTCTCAATGCGTTAAAAAACTCTTTATTTTTCATTTTTTTCTCCTATATAATATCAATAATATAGGAGTGCGAATCTCGCACTCCTATGTCTAGCGTCTTTATATTAACATAATATTATGCAAAAAGCAATAGTTTTAATACATTTTTTGTGCCAAATTGCGTGATTTTGCGCAACAAACTACTTAAATATGTATAAGTTAAATGCTTATTGATAGATTTTTATAAACAATCTGGCTGTGGCAAGTGCGTCTGCCCACGCGCGATGGGCATTGACGAGCGGAATGTTGAAGTGCGATACAAGTGTGCCGAGTTTGTAATTATTCACCCCGCGAACAGTGGCACGCGCAATGATAAGCGTGTCTTTGCGCGGATTGTCAAACTTGTAGAGCAATTTTTTCGCAGCCTTGTCAACGAATTTAAAGTCGAAGTCTTCGCAGTTGTGACCCACCAAGGTTGCGCCCTCGCAATATTTGTAGAAGTCAGGCATTATGTTGTTAATTGTCTCGCAATTCGCCACCATATCATTGTCAATGCCGGTGAGTTTGGTAATTTCTTCCGGAATTGGACGGCTTGGCTTGATGAGCGCATTAAAGGTGGAAATGATTTGGTCATCGTGAAGTTTGACCGCACCTATTTCGATAATCTCGTCATTCTCCCAACTCAAACCGGTGGTTTCGATATCAAAAACGACATAGTCGCCCTTTAGTTTGTCATTTTTTATATCATTCTCGCCGAATAAGTCAACTTGCGTATTGTCTTCAAATGGCTGTGGTTTTATGATGTGGTAATCTTTGTTCGCAGTCTTGTAGATGATATTGTCTTTCATCTGCGAATAGGTGCACAAGCAAATTTCGTTGGCTGTGAACGATAGTTTCTCTTGATACTCTCTAAACTGACCGCGAAGAGCAATGCTGTCACCCGCTTTGAGTTTGGACAGGCTCTCCACGTCTTCGGCACGGCAGAAGATGCTGGTGTACATCATTTTGTCCTTTTCGGCAATACCAATCGTGAAGAATGGTCGTTCTTCGGTGGTTTCGTTGCCGTCCTTGACAATCTTTTTGTTGTACTTCTTCTGCTCGATGAACCTAATCTTGCCACAAATAACAATGTCTTTGATTGGCTCTTTAACGGCTGTGAAGTCGAGTGCTGTGTTGTAATTATTCTTGCCCACCACATTGATTTTGTCCGTAATGTTGTACATAACAGTCTGCGTTGGCGTGATGGTGCTGTTTATGAACTCTTTATTTTTCTCAATAGCGTCTGTGCTGTCGGTAATTTCTTTGTCTATGAAGCCCACACTAGCCGTGCAAAAATGCTGTTTTTCTAACATTGTTTTGATTTCTTGGGCTTTGTTCGTTTCTTCGGCAAATTTGCGAATGTTGTCCGGCAGAGCGATTGTCACGGAGATGTCATTGCCACCCACATTCTTGACATTGATGTCAACCATATTAAGTGTGCGCGCAAGGGTTGGCATTTTGTTCTTGATATCAACGTACAAATGCGAAGCAATCACTTCATTATTTATGACTGATTTCTCGAATTTTATGTCAATATTAGCGATTTTTAGTTCGTTTTTAAGCGATGTTTTTAACCTTTCAACATCGTCGCCTTCGAGCGAAAAAAGTGCTGGCGAATACAAAAAACAGACGCACAAGGTGTTTGTGCGCTGATTATATATTGCATTTTTGTATTTTAAACCTAAAAAGTTCTCATTTAAATAGTCTTGTATGTTTTGCATAGTTACATTTTAAACCAAAAAGTGTAAAATGTCAACAAGAACTACGAAACCGAGCAAGATTATGAGCCCTACGTTATTGATTGTGTTCTCAACCTTGCGGTTGATTGGCTTGCCACGTATCCATTCAATAGTTGTAAAGACCATATGCGAGCCGTCAAGGGCTGGGAATGGTAACAGGTTAAACACTGCCAGGTTGGTGGCAATCACAGGCAAGAGCAAAAGCAAGTTTGCTGGGTTCAAGCGCGAGTATGTGGCAATTGTGGTGACCGTTGTGATTGGCCCGCCAACATTGCTGAGCCCTAGTTTGCCCGTGATGAGCATCCAAAGGATTATCATAATCTTCCAGCACCAACGCAAAGTGAATGGAACACACAATGCGAGTGATTCAAGGAAGGAATATCTATAAGTTTTAAGGTTGACGCCGAGTTTCAATACTGGTTCTTCTGCCGTACCAACGTTTGCCAGTTGCACATCGTCAATCGTAACCATTTTGCCATTACGCTTGACAGTGACTTGAATGCTGTCACCTAGTTTATACTCACTAATTAGTGCGGTGAATGTGCGGTCATACACAAAGTCGATATCTTTATCTCCAACCTTATATACTACGTCACCTACTTCAAATTTGCCAACGTTTGGCGAGAAGTCTGCAAATCCCGTGATTTGCACGTGCTCATAGCCGAACGATACGAGCAAAATGAACGAGAATATAATCGCAGACAAGAAATTGAAGAATGCACCCGCGAAAAATACGATTAATCGTTTCCATGGCTTTTGCGAATTGAACGAACCTTCGCTCGAACCGTCTTCATTTTCGCCAGCAAAGGCACAATAGCCACCAAGTGGGAACAGTCTTAACGAAAAGACTTCGCCCGTCTTTTTGTTTTTCTTTTGGAATAGCGCTTTGCCAAAACCGACCGAAAATTCGTCGATTTTAAACTTCAACATTTTGCCGGCGCAATAGTGTCCAAACTCGTGTATGGTGACCATTAGTAGCAAAATAAGAATGGCTACACAAAGGTAGCCAATGTAACTCATAACTGAACCGAATGACAAAAGTTGTGACACAACCGCTCCTATAAAACGATTATGAAAAAGATGATTACGGCAACACAGTTAAACAACTCGCTATCTACCCTATCAAGCATTCCGCCGTGACCTGGGAAAATATTGCCCGAATCTTTTACTTCAAATCTACGTTTGAGCCAAGACTCAAATAGGTCGCCAATTTGACCAAAGATTGAGCAAACCGCGCCGATAATTATAAATTTCCAAATGGCAAGGTCATAATATAAAATTATGTCTTTGAATGGTTTGATAGCACAGCACAAGCCAAATATCGCAAGTGAAGCGCAAATTCCGCCAATTACGCCGAAAACTGCGCCTGAAATGGATTTGTTTGGGCTGATTTTTGGTGCAAGGCGTGGTCCACGAATAAGCGAACCGAAAATGTATGCAAAGGTGTCTGTGATGGCGCTAACAAACAACACTAGTGCCAACATAATATATGACAACTGCAAATATTTTAGGTCAATTTTCAATATTGTTTCGAAATTGTTGACAACGAACAACATACAAAACAATAAGCCAGGATAAAGCATTATGCACATCGTGTTGAGCATATTTTGTGCGCTATATTTCGCACCTTGTTTAATTGTTGCCAAAAATGAGACAATTAACAACACTACAAACAAAATTAGTTGGCTCAAAACATACCAAAGCACGCTGGCACCCGTGAGCATACATATCGTGAAAACCACATAAAAGTACACTGGGTAAAGCGCGCTAACGATAAGCGTGTTGTGCTTGTTTTTTAGGTTGTACATTCTGCACATTTCCATACAACCAATCATCGCCACAACACCAAGACCGACGTCAAACACCCCCACATATAGTAGTCGTGACGCCATAAATACCAAAACTGTGGCTACTATGAAAAATGCCGTCTTTGCTCGTGTTTTCATATTATTTTCCTTTTATTGCGCCGTGACGACGGTCACGTTTAGCGTAAGAATTGAGAGCCTTTTCAAAGTCGCGACGAGTGAACGCTGGCCACAAAGTCTTTGGGAAGTACCACTCTGCATAAGTGGTCTGCCAAGGCATAAAGTTGCTGGTGCGGAGTTCACCCGATGTACGAATTACAAGGTCTGGGTCAGGCATACCGGCGGTATAAAGGTTGTTGGAAATGTCTTCCATTGTAACGCTCTTTGCCCCACTGGCAATGAGTTTGTTGACCGCTTGAACGATGTCTTGTCTGCCACCATAATTGAAGCAAAGATTTAACACAAGACCGGTATTGTTCTTTGTCTTGTCGGTGGTTTCCTCCCATACTTGTTGAAGTTCTGGAGCAAGGCGCGTCTTATCGCCAGAAAAAACTACTTTAATATTATTTTCTTGGCATTTCAAAACATCTTCTTTAAAAGATGTCTTAAATATATCCATAAGTCCGTCAACTTCTGGCTTTGGTCTATTCCAATTCTCAGTCGAGAAACAATAGACGCTCATATATTTGATTCCAGATTTAGCAACGTAATCAATGGTATTTTGCAAATTTTTGAAGCCGAACTTGTGACCAATCATACGTTCAAAGCCACGCTTCTTTGCCCAACGACCGTTGCCGTCAATGATGAATGCAATGTGTACCGGCAATTTGCCCATTTCACGCAATTTTTCAATTTTCATATTATATTTCCATAATCTCGCTAATTTTCTTTTCGCAAAGAGTTTGTGCTTTTTCAGTCATATTATCAATCATTTTCTGCACTTCTTTTGACTGGCGTTCAACTTCGTCTTCGCTGAGTCCGTTATTTTTCATAGACTTCAAGCCGTCCATTGCGTCACGACGAGCGTTGCGCATAGCGATTAAGCAGTCTTCAAGCATTCTACGCACGTCCTTGCCGAATTCTTTACGTCTTTCTTCTGTGAGTTCTGGGAAGGATAAGCGAACGATTTTGCCGTCGTCCCCTACTGACAAGCCGAGATTGGCTTCTGCGATTGCGCCAGAAATCTTTTTGACCATAGAAACGTCCCAAGGTGAGATGATGATTGTTCTAGCGTCTGCGACGGTGATGTTTGATGTCTGGTTGAGTGGCGCACGAGTGCCATAGTAATCAACAAACACTTTATCTAATATGTGTGGATTGGCACGGCCAGCACGCACAGTGGCGTAGTTGCCAACAAGATTGTCGTAAGCCTTGTCCAATTTATCTTCGTATTCTAAAAATAGTTCTTCTAATTCCATAAAATCTCCTTGCATATATAATAACTAAAATACAAAAATTAGGCAAGAAAAAAAGCACTAAATGTGCTTTTTCTTTAATTCTTCTTTGCTTGTGCAGCGACTTCGGCAGCGAAATCGTCATTACGCTTTTGCAAGCCTTCGCCCATTTCGTAACGAACGAAACGACGGATAGTGATTTTCTCGCCAATCTTTTGGATTGCTTCGTTGATGACATCACGAATAGTTTTGCTGTCGTCTTTGATAAATGGTTGGTCCATCAAGCAAACTTCTTTGTAGTATTTTTGAATACGGCCTTCAACCATCTTCTCAACGATTTGTGCTGGCTTGCCTTCGTTAAGGGCTTGTGCGCGGTAGATTTCGGCTTCGCTCTCAACCAATGCCTTGTCCAAATCTTCTTCGTTGACAACCAATGGTTTAGCAGCAGCAATTTGCAAGCAGATGTCTTTTGACAATGCCTTAAATGCTGGACTTTGAGCCACAAAGTCTGATTCGCAGTTCATTTCGAGCAATACGCCGACTGAACCATTCAGGTGAATGTATGAGTCAACGATACCTTCGGCTGCGATACGGCTAGCCTTCTTTGCAGCGGCTGCCATACCTTTTTCTCTCAAAAGTTCAACGGCTTTGTCCTTATCTCCGTTTGCTTCAGTCAAAGCCTTTTTGCATTCCATCATACCAACGCCAGTCATATTGCGCAATTCTGCGACGTCTTTTGCTGTAAACATAATATATAACTCCTTAAATTTTTATTTGTTTTCTTCGTTTGAAGTTGCTGATTCGTTCACTACTGAATCCATAGTCATTTTCTCTTCACTGTCTTCCAAAGTGTGAAGTGTAACGCCGTCTTTTGCTTCGATGATAGCGTCAGCCAATGCGCCAAGAATCAACTTAACTGAACGGATTGCGTCGTCATTTGCAGGAATGCAAACTGTTACGTCGTCTGGGTCAGCGTTTGTATCAACCAAACCAACTGTTGGAATATTGAGAATGCGTGCTTCATTTACGCAAATGTGCTCTTCCTTAGGGTCAACCATAATGATAAGGTTAGGCAAACTTGTCATATCGCGGATACCATTTAAATATGTTTGCAATTTAGCAAGTTCGTTTTTAAGTACAACGACTTCTTTCTTTGGCAACAAATCAAATTCGCCACTCTTTTCCATATTTTCAAGTTTAATCATACGTTCAACGCGTGAGCGGATTGTCTTGAAGTTAGTAAGAGTGCCACCCAACCAACGTGAGTTAACATAGAACATACCGCAACGAGTTGCTTCTTCCATAACGGCGTCCTTAACTTGCTTCTTTGTGCCTACGAACAATACCTTTGCTCCGGCATTAACGGCGTCCTTAACAAAATAGTAAGCCTTATCAATTTGCTTGGAAGTGTCCTCCAAATTGATGATGTGAACCTTATTTCTGTCTGTGAAGATATATTTCTTCATTTTAGGGTTCCATTTGCGAGTTTGGTGACCGAAGTGTACACCAGCCTCCAATAGTTGTTTCATAGAAATTATTGACATTTTTTCCTCCTTGTTTATTCCACCCCAAAGGCGTCACTTTGTCGCCCCACTTGTTACCAAGCAACAGGTACGTCAATCAGCCTAAGGTGCTTCTATTCTAATGAACTCTTTTATAATACACGTTTCGTAGCCGTCTGTCAACTATATTGATAAAAATTTACTATTGACAAATATTATTTATAAGATACAATAAGGTTATGGAACAAGAAAAAACCGCATTGTCGCCCGACATTCTATACTCACTAAAATCATTCGATAACTTGTTTAAAATGAAGTTGAAACAGCCTATCGAAACCGACCACGCCAGTTTCTACAACTACCTTATGGAGAACCTAAGAGATTATCACGAGCAAGGTTACAATTTCGACCAGATTATCGAAGGTATTATCTCATTCAACCCACTCAGCAGACTTGCTGCCACCCTATTCAATTTTAAGGAAAGCGGGTTTATTGACGAGCACTTCAATGACTTGAACGCGAAGTTTAATTTCAACAACTTTGACGTGAGCAAAAAGTATTTCGGCGTGAACTTGGACTCACCAACTGAAGACTTCGAGTTGTACAGAAAATTGTGCAACAAATCTTTCAATATTGAAGGTTTAATTATGCCCAACGGCGACTACTATTTCGCGGGGCTGGAACACAGCATATTGTTGCAGTGGCTCAATTATCACAATGTAGATTGTAGTGGTGCGATTAGAACAGCAATCAAGTACAACAGCAACGCGACGAAGGAAATTATGACATTGGGTGGTTGTTCATTCTATCGTGACTTGAACGCAAAAACAGACAGTCGAGGCACTATCATTCGTATCACGCCCGAGCAAGTGAAGGTCATTGCAATCATCGACAAAGCCGTGGCAGAAAGACAAAAATCTAGCCCAAACGCAATCAAAACATATCTTTACCGCAGTGAAGATTTGGGATTTGATAACCCACAAGCGATTAGTGATTTCAAAAATAATCTAATCACCATTAATGACGTATTGGGTGATGACGTGTTCAATTACAACGAAGCCAAAGACATCTTGCGTGAACGTACATTTGCCAACCGCGCTGGAACTGGAGAATCATCGTTTAGACAATAAAAAAGAGCAAAAATTGCTCTTTTTTTTTATTCTTCTACAATGGCTACGCCGACTGTTTCGGTGACGACGTCTTGCTCTGGTGGTAGTTCGTCGCCGTCCATTGACTCATTCTGCACGCTACCCGATGTGGCGCGTGTAGGAAGTTTGCTGACGTCAATTTTGGCGCTTTCGAGTTTGGCAATGGACTCTTCCATTTTGCTATTATCTTCTTGATGTGGAAGCATTTGTTCAGCGGTTAGGTCTGTCATTTGAACGTCGTAATCGCGATACAAACCATCGCCCGAGTTGACAACTTGAATGCGCTCCAAAAGTGTTTCGTAATTTGGCAAATCGCTAATCTGCGTGAGTCCAAAACGCTTCAAGAACTTGTCCGTTGTGCCGAAAAGCAAAGGTTTACCGATTGCGTCCTTTCTGCCTACCACTTCGATAAGATTGTTGCTCTCCAAAAGGTCGATTGCATAGTCACTATTGACGCCACGAATGTGCTCAATTTCGGTACGCGTGATTGGCTGTTTGTAGGCAATGATTGCCACTGTTTCAAGCGCAGCCTTGGTTAGACTACGTTCGCGGATTGGATTCAAAATTTCGCTGATTTGGTCTGCGAGCGCAGGATTGGTTGAGAACTGCACCTTGCGTTTATAGCGCACGACATTAATACCGCACGCGTCGTTATATTTCTTCGCAAGAGCGTCGATTGCATCGTTGATGTCCTTTTCCGTTAGGTCAAAATGCCCTACAATGTCGTCAATGCTAACGCCGTCGCCTGCCAAAAATAAAAGTCCTTCCAAAAATTTAATTGTCTCATTCTTGTTCATCTTCGTCATCGTCCTTATTTTTTCTTCTAATGGTGATATTTTCGTATTTCTCGTCTTGTACAACAGTAATTTCTTGACGTTTTACAAGTTCCAAAATCGCGCTAAATACGGTAATAATTTCTAGCAGAGCGAAATCGTCATCAAACAGTTCAAAGAAAGTGATTTCATCGTTTTCCTTGAATATTCCGCGGATAAATTCCATTCGGTCTTCGACTGTAAAGCGGTCTTTCTTGATTGTCTTGGTTTCTGCCTGACCTTCTTTTTCTTTGACCCTAGACACAAGGAAGGCAAAAGCGTCAAGGAGTTTATCATAGTCGAAGTCTTTGAGCACAATTTTTGAACTGGTCGCCGACTTGGATTGCTCCCTATAAAAGCGGTTGACGTTCTCGATGTTTTTGAGTTGTTCAGTTTGCTCTTTAATCATCTCATATTCCATCAACTGTTTACGCCAATACTCTGGGTCGTCTTCTGGGTCATATTCGTCGCCGTCGTCAAGTTGTTCGAGTGGCAACAGACTCTTAGATTTCTGCTCCAACAAGAAAGTGGCATACGCCAAAAACTCGGTTGCCTTTTCCATATTGTGCTCCAAGTCCATTGATTCGAGCGCCTTCAAGTATTGCTCGGTGACCACAGCAACCGGAACGGTGGCAATTTCGAGTTTGTTTTCTTTAATCATCGAATAAAGAAGGTCGAGCGGGCCTTCAAAATTGTCTAGGTGAATTTTGGGGGTGTTTTGTTCGTCTTGAACTTCCCCGTCTATTTTTATTACATTTTCTTCATTCATTTTACACACCGAACATCCAACTGAAAAGTTTGATAAATGGATACAACAGCCAGTCCGCGCAGAAACTTACATATCTCACTGCCAGCGTTGAAGCGACCAACAACAGCAAAAGCCAATAGCCGTATTTGTAATTGAAATCGACATATTTGCTGTTTGGCTTGAGTTTGGTTGACAGCCAATTAAACCCGTCGAGCGGATAGATTGGAATAAGGTTAAAGAATATTAGCCAAGCGTTGATGACCATTCCATAATAGGCAAAATGGTTAAAATACTGCGATATGATTAAGGTTGGGTCGCATTTGAGTGACACGCAGTACAGCGCACTGAATATGAATGCCAAAATCAAGTTCATCGTCACGCCCGCGAGCGATACTTTAGCAATGCCCGACCTATACTTCTTGAATTTGAGCGGGTTCACTTCCACTGGTTTAGCCCAACCGAAGCCAGCAATCAAGAAACATATAAGCCCAGCAAGGTCGATATGCGCAAACGGGTTGACAGTGAGTCTGCCTTGCAAACGCGGGGTATCGTCCCCTTGCTTGACTGCGACGAACGCGTGACTAAACTCGTGCATTCCTATTGCCAACAGATACGCCAAAGAAAAGGTAATGAATACCATTACAGCAGTTGCAACTGGGTAATTTCCTGTCAGCAAGTCAAATATCATAGTATTATTA
>ERZ1034755.304-NODE-304-length-16677-cov-6.266635_pt1 | contig 16677 bp, 11 predicted proteins | sample MGYA00520596_ERZ1034755 | MGnify/ENA primary metagenome ERZ1034755 (study PRJEB33766, sample SAMN09781701) | gut metagenome | biome: gut microbiome | host: Homo sapiens | place: Madagascar | study: EMG produced TPA metagenomics assembly of the PRJNA485056 data set... | reverse complement strand
GGGCAGGGAAGAGCGAATCGTGCTTCCACATCCGCACGGTGCAGATGCCGAGCAGCAGCGCCGTCACCGCAAGGCATCCGAGCCCGGCGGGGAGCAGGTGCGAGGTCGGGTCGCTCGAGCGCAGGAGGATCGCCGCCACGCAGAATACCAGCGCCGCTCCGATAAGGAGCGCGATCCCGCCCCCGATAAGAAGAGACTGTAAGAGTGAGGATTGTTTTCTGTGCCTTTTTTCCACGGTACACCTCCGGCATCGGTTGATGCTTCACTCTATGCATTCGGCGCCCGGGATATGCCGACGGCGGATGCATCATCCTGCAAGAGGGTATCCGTACAGCCACCGAAAAGGAGTCGGCGTCACATGTCGGGTGAGACATGAGACGCCGATTTTGCTATAAATGGTTCTTTTTGCTGTCGAAAATGCAAATTTGAGGTGCTGCCGGCATACATGCTCATTGAAAAATGACAAATTTGAAAGAAATGGACTAAAAAAATTCAAAAAACACTTGACAAGACGCCCCGAGTCGAGTAAGATATCACTATATAAAAAAGTCGCGGCTCCGAACGGTAGCCTGACGGCACGGGGAATCCCTCCCGATTGTCGGTGGGACGGTGCCGTGGATGACCTCGGTGGCGACTCATACCGACGAGGCTTCGCCTCCGAGGGCGCTTTTCGCGCCCTCCGCCCCCCACGTGGGGGGCGAGCAAAGGAATAAACAAGCGGATTCAGTCAACACTACATAAAGGTTGGACATGGCGACGCGTTTCGCTGTTCTGACACCTGTCCGCGGGTTTCCTGCCCCCGTGGGGGAAGGTGGCAACTCCGTTGCCGGAAGGGGGAGGGGATCCTTCACCGTCGGTTGCTTTTCACGATTTTGTTAAATCCCGGGTTCCCCGGTAAAAATATGGAGGTTTTCTATGAAACGCGTATTTCCGAAACTGATCGCGCTGGCGCTTGCTTTGGTCATGGTATTTGCGTTGCTCGTTTCCTGCAAAGACAAAGGTAACGACAACAAAGGCAATGATAGCGGCAAGACCCTGACCGATCCGTATGCGGGCAAGACCCACGCGCAAGTCTCCGAAGAACTGTATAACAAAGTTCTCGGTGAATTCTACGAATATTATGATAAGGCGACACAGGCCAAGACGGTCTCCGAGCGCTATGCGCTGATGGCGATCGCCGAGGCGAAACTGCTTGGCGCCGGCATTATGCTCCCCTCGACGGCGAACGGCGGCAGCTACGCGATTTCTCACGTAGTACCTCGTACGGTTTCTTCCGTCCTCTGGGGCACGGATGAATATCGTTTCCACAATGCGCTGGTCGTCAACGGCGATCCGCTGAAGATCGAGGATATCAACGCGCTGAAAGCGATCTGGGCGGAGACCAAGGGTACCGGCACGTATGAAGCCAAGGCGAAAGAATACCTTGCCGCACACGGCTACACGTTGAAGGATACTTACGGCTACGGTTATACTTCCGATCCCGTGACTTGGGACTGGCTCAACACCTATCAGGCTGCGGACTTCCGTGCGCTGGTCAACCTGTACGACGGGTTGCTTGAGTACAATTCCGAGAACGTTCAGGTGCCTGCACTGGCAACGTCCTATACGGTGTCCGATGATGGGTTGACTTATACGTTCAAGCTCCGTGAGGGCGTCAAATGGGTGGACTACCAGGGTAACGTGCTCGAAGAAGTCACGGCGAACAGCTTCGTCAAGGGGCTGCAGCACCTGCTGGATGCCGAAGGCGGCGTCGAGTACCTCGTAGACGGCGTCATCAAGGGCGTTTCCGAGTACCTCTCGGATGAAGATGCGGATTTCTCGCATGTCGGTATCAAGGCGAAGGATAAGTACACGCTCGAGTATACGCTGACGGCTCCGTGCTCCTACTTCATCACCATGCTCAGCTACACCGTTTTCGCTCCGATCAGTGAGGCATTCTTCATCGCGAACGGCGGTGCTTTCGGCCGTGATGCTTACAAGGAAGCCGCGGCGAAGGAAGGGTACACCTACGGTACTTCCTTCGAGAAGATCGCTTACTGCGGTCCGTATCTCGTGACCTCTGCGACGGCTGAGAACTCAATCGTCTTTGAGGCGAACCCCGCCTACTGGAACAAGGATAACATCACGATCAAGAAGATCACCTGGACGTTCATCAGCGGGCAGGATAAGGCAGAAACCTATAACAGAATGAAGGCAGGCGAACTTGCCGGTGCCGCATTGAACGCGAACACGCTGGCAATGGCGCGTGGGAACGGCGACTTCACTAAGTACGCGTATGTCTCCGGTCTGGATGCAAGCTCTTTCCCCGTATTCTTCAACCTGTACAGAAAGCAGTACGGCAACTTTAACGACGCGACGGTCGCACCGACCACGATGAGCGACGTTGATAAGATCCGCACCAACCTCGCGATGCAGAACAAGAACTTCCGCCTCGCACTCGTCACCTCGCTCGACCGCGCGGCAGAGAATGCCGTTCTGACGGGCGACGACCTGAAGTACACCAGCCTTGTGAACTCCTACACGCCCGGCGACTATGTCAGCCTGACGGAGGAAGTCACCGTGAAAATCGGCGGCGTAGATAAAACGTTCCCGGCGGGCACTTACTACGGTGCCATCGTCCAGGCACAGCTCGATGCCGACGGTATCAAAGTGAAAGTCTGGGATCCCACGGCTGAGGGTGGCATCGGGTCCTCCACCGGCTTCGACGGCTGGTACAACGTGGATTACGCCCGTGAGAACCTGCAGAAGGCGATTGCCGAGCTCAAGGCGCAGGGCGTGGAGATCACGAAAGAAAACCCGATCATTCTTGAAATGCCTTACTACGATATCAATGAACCGTACGCAAACAGGTCGAACGTGCTGAAGCAGTCGATTGAGGCATCTCTTGAGGGGTATGTGAAGATTGTGCTCGTCAAGACCGGCGGTTCCAACGCACGGAACTGGTACAACGCGGGTTACTTTCCGACCTCCGGCGACCTGATGAACTACAACATCACGGACGTCTGCGGCTGGGGTCCTGACTACGGCGATCCCGCGACTTACCTCGATACCATGCTCCCGCAGGGCGGCGGTATGGCGAAGAATATCGGTTTGTATTAATCGGCAAACCAAACTAAATGACTGCGCGATAAGGGGACGGCAAGCGATTTCTGTCCCCTTATTGTGCATGTAATGAGAGAATGGGCTTATGACAAAGTATCTGTTAAACCGACTGCTGCGAGGACTTGTATCGGTGGTGATCGTGGTCACCATCGTCATGTTGCTCGTCTATACGCTGATGGATCGTGAACTCATTTTTGCAAAGGACAGCATGATCTCCAAAAAGAGCAATAACGATCGCGTCATCTACAAGTACGCGCAGTGGGAAAAATACGGGTATCTCGACTATGTGACCTATGCCGAGTATCTTGGAGCACTCCAAAAGTCCGGGGAGATCGACGAAGATACACGTGCGGCGGCGGTCTCGATTGGCAGAAAAACAGAGAACGATACCGACCTGACCCGCGAGTACGTGCGGAAATTTACGGAATACTACGAGTCGCAGGGCTATACGGTCGAGCGGCTCGATGCCGTTATGCTGAACAGGAACCGCCTCGATGTCGGCGGTAAACAACAGCTGTTCGCCTATAAGAATAAATCCGTTTTCAAGCGGTTGCTCTCCTTCTTCGGGGGAGTTGTCCACATTGATAACATTCATTACGTTGAAGATGAGATTGAGGACAGAGGACTGACCTTTACGTTCTTTGACCCCGTTTACAATACAGAGGCGGAGACCGGTCATCTTGTGAAGAAGAAGTTTTCGCCTGCCATTATCGGGAACGGTACGCAGTACAAGTACCTCCTGTATTTTGATTCGCAGTTCCCGTTTGTGCATCAGAATCTTGTCAAGATCAATCTCGGGCTCTCGTACACCGTCAATCAGAACGTCGACGTGTTCGACACGATGACGAAGTCGCAGGGCGCCTATATCAAGTCGACGGTGACCTATCCGACGGGTCTTGTAGAGGAGAGCGCGAACGACCTGCATTCCGCCACTTATTCGTCCGCCGGCATGAAAGACATCTCGACGCTGTATTCCGATCGCTACACGGACGACTATATCAACGTGACTGCCGTCAAGGGCAATAAGTCCAAGCTAAGTTATTCCTTCACCATCGGTATCATCGCGTCGGTCGCGGCGTATCTCATCGCCGTGCCGTTCGGGATCCTCATGGCGCGTAAGAAAGACAAACTGATTGATAAGATCGGTACCGTCTATATCGTCTTTATCCTTGCCGTTCCGTCGCTCGCGTATATCTTCATGTTCAAGGCAATCGGCGGAAAGATGGGGATGCCGACCTCGTTCAATATGGACGGGGAGACAAAACTTATGTACCTGCTCCCGATTATCTCCCTGGCACTTCCGTCGATCGCGGGACTTGTCAAGTGGCTGCGTCGGTATATGATTGACCAGATGAACTCCGATTACGTGAAGTTTGCGAGGGCAGGGGGGCTTTCGGAGGGCGAGATCTTCCGTAAGCACATTCTGAAGAACGCGGCAATCCCGATCATTCACGGGATTCCCGGCAGTATTCTCGGCTGCCTTGTCGGCGCCATCATCACGGAGCGTGTGTATCTCGTCCCCGGCGCCGGGAACCTGCTCACCACCGCAATCAACTCTTACGATAACGCGGTCATCGTCGGTCTGACGATGTTCTATGCGGTCATTTCCATCATCTCGATCATCCTCGGGGATATCCTGATGGCATGGGCAGACCCGCGCATTTCTTTCTCCAGTAAAGCGAGGTGACAAAAATGAATCAGAATCTAGTCGATCTCGGGGAATTCGGACTGACGGACGAGGAACTGTTCGCGCACGTGGACAACAACGCCGTCGACGCGGAGAAGATCACGGCGCCCCGCTATTCTTACTGGAAGTCGGTTTTGCGTGTATTCTTCAAGAAACGTATCAATATTATCATTCTGGCGCTGCTCGCATTGATTGTCGTTTTCGCGTATATCTACCCGATCTTTTCGCATTACGATAAGTACGCGAACGTCCTCGTAGAGGGCGGGAAACACCTGACCCCTTCGGCGGCGATGGATAAGTATGGTCATAATATCCACTGGATTTTCGGCGCCGGCAGTATCGGTGAATCCACGTTCGACGCCCTGTGGAGCGGCGCGCGCATTTCGCTGACGCTCGCGTTCGTCTGCGCGGTCATCAATCTGACGGTCGGCGTCATCATCGGCGCGATCTGGGGATTCTCCAAGCGGGTGGATATGGTGATGACCGAGGTGTATAACATTGTCGGTAACGTGCCGTATATCCTGCTCATTTCCGTCATCGTCATGATCCTGTCGGCGAACTTCTGGTCGATGGTGTTCGCCCTGACCATCACGGGCTGGCTCTCCATCGCCTACTTTATCCGCACGCAGGTCATCATCATCCGCGACAGAGAGTATAACCTCGCGTCGCGCTGCCTCGGTACGTCGACGTTCCGCATCGCGATGAAAAACATTCTGCCTTTCATGGTGTCGGTCATCGTCACGCTGGCGGCGACGGAGATTCCCTCGTATATTTCCTATGAAGTGTTCCTGTCTTATATCGGGCTGTCCATGTCGGATATGTCGCTCGGTAAACTGATTTACGCGGCGGAGGGCTCCATGCTCACGCCCGGCTTCCAGATGGAATTCTGGTGCCCGGTCGCCGTCGCCTCGGTCATCACGGTCGTGTTGTACGTCGTGGGGCAGAACCTCGGTGACGCGTCCGATCCCCGGACGCACATGTAAGGGGGACGCCGATGGAAAACAAAAAGGTACTTTTGTCGGTCGAAGACCTCGAGGTCAAGTTCCGCGTCCGCGGCAGAATCCTCACCGCTATCCGCGGTGTCTCGCTCGACATTTATGAGAACGAATCCATCGCCATCGTCGGCGAGTCTGGCTCGGGTAAATCGGTCTTTACCAAGACGTTTGCCGGTATGCTGGACGAGAACGGGTTCATCAGCCGGGGGAATATCATCTTTGAAGATGAGGAACTGGCGGATACCTGTGTGAAAAAGGGGCGCATGACGCAGCTCCGACTGAACTTCTTTAAGAAGCGCCTTGACGCCTATGCACGCCTGCTCGCGGGCGCCGGGACGTACCAAGCGCTCCTTGACCTCGACCGCGAAATCGAGGAAAAGAAGACCCTGCCCGAAGAGGCGGCAGGGGAGATCCGCGCGAAAATGGAGGATCTCCGCTTCCGTATGACCGAGGCGTATAACGAGAAGATGACGCTCGACAGCCATAAGGACAAGGAGAAGATTCATACCCTTTCGGCGCAGATTGCGTCCTGGAAATCGGAACTTGCCGGTCTTAAGCGTGAGGAGCGGGCGCTCATCAGAGAGCATAAGCGGTCGTTCCGGAATGATGCGGCTCTCTGCGCGGAATACGCGGAGCGTCGTCGCGCGCTGAAAGAAAAGTACGCCGGGGAAATTTCGGGAGACATCTCCGATGAGGTTCGTCAGCGGAATGAACGGATCGCCAAGGAGATCTGGCTCTCCGTCGGTCGTATCGGCGCTTTCCGCCGGCTGAAACTCGCGATAGGGCTTCTGCGCGCACTGAAGAAAGCCATGCGGCTCGGCGTAGACCTCTCGGACGAGGCGGCGCTGAATGCGGTGTTCGATAACGTCATTTTCCGCGTCCGCTATATCGATGAGAACGAGGAACGCCTGCACGGCGTGTGCGTTCTGAACCTTGCGAAGATCAAGTACGAGAAAGACTGGACGCAGATCCGCGGCAGTCGCATCGCGACGGTGTTCCAGGATCCGATGACGTCGCTGAACCCGATCATCACGATCGGGAAACAGATCACGTCCGTTATTCTCCGGCACCAGAACTGCTCGGAGGCAGAGGCGCGTAACCGTGCGCTCTCGCTCATGAAGAAGGTCGGGATCCCGAACGCCGAAAAGCGTTTCGACGACTATCCCTTCCAGTATTCCGGCGGTATGCGTCAGCGTATCGTCATTGCAATCGCGCTGTCCTGCCAGCCGAAGATCCTCATCTGCGATGAGCCGACGACGGCACTCGACGTGACGATTCAGGCGCAGATCCTCGATTTGCTGAAAGATCTGCAAAAAGAGTTCGGCTATACGATCGTGTTCATCACGCACGACCTCGGTGTCGTCGCGAATATCGCGGATCGTGTCGCCGTCCTGTATGCCGGGCAGATCGTCGAGGTGGGCAAGGTCGAGGAAGTGTTCTACGACCCCCGCCACCCGTACACGTGGGCACTCCTCGCATCGCTCCCGCAGCTTGCGGAGCGGAATACGAAACTGTATTCCATCGAAGGGACGCCCCCCTCGCTCTACAACAAGATCGTCGGCGATCCTTTTGCACCCCGCAACCCGTATTGCCTGAAGATCGACACGCTGAAAGAGCCGCCCATGTTCGCGGTCAGCGAGACGCATTTTGCCAAGACGTGGCTTTTGGACCCGCGCGCGCCGCAGGTGGAGAAACCCGAATCCATTCGCGATATCCACGAGAAACTGCGCAACGCGTACCATGTATAAGGAGGAATGACTGTGCAAGAGACTGAAAATACCGAAAAGCGGGTCACGCAGTTCCCGGAGCACGGCCCTGTCGATGAGACGGGGAGAGAAGTCCTGCTGGAACTGAAGAACGTGGACATCACGTTCGGTAAAGGTGATCGCGCCGTCAAGGCGGTCAAGAACGCCTCCTTCAATATCTACAAGGGCGAGACTTTCTCGCTCGTGGGCGAGTCCGGCTCGGGGAAGACGACCGTCGGACGCGCCGTGATTCGCGTCAATCCCCTGTCTGCGGGCGAGATTCTCTATAAGGGCGTCCGCATCTCGGGTGCGATCCCGCACTCCCTCGACCGTGAGGTCATTCGTAATATCCAAATGGTGTTCCAGGATCCGGCGGCGTCGCTGAACGAGCGCGCCACGGTGGACTATATCGTCTCCGAGGGGCTCTACAACTTCCATCTGTATGAGGACGAGGCGGATCGTGTCCGCAAAGTCGAAAAGATCATTGAAGAGGTCGGTCTGCTCCCCGAGCATCTGACGCGTTACCCGCACGAGTTCTCCGGCGGTCAGCGTCAGCGGATCGGGCTGGCGCGTGCCATGGTCATGGAGCCGGAACTCGTCGTTGCCGACGAGCCGATTTCTGCCCTCGACGTGTCGATTCGCGCGCAGGTTCTGAACCTGCTGAAGAAATTCCAGCGCGAGCGCGAGACGACGTACCTCTTCATCGCGCATGACCTGTCGATCGTCCGTTTCATTTCCGACCGTATCGGGGTCATTTATAAGGGTGATATCGTGGAGGTCGCGACGGCGGAGGAGCTTTTTGATTACCCGCTCCACCCGTACACCCGCTCGCTGATTTCCGCGATCCCGATCCCCGACCCCCTGCTCGAAAAGCATAAGAAACTCTTCACCTACGACCCGTCTGTGCATGATTACAGCAACAGCACGCCGTCTCTTGTCGACATCGGTCACGGACACTTCGTGTTCGGCGATGAAAAGGAGATCGAGGAATACCGTCGTATCCGCGAGAGTGGGGAGCGGATTCAGTCCATCACGATCCTCTCCGACGAGGAAATGGCGGCAGAGGCAGCAAGCCATATGGCGGACACCGTCGAGTCGACGGAGTCCATTCTCGAGACGCCCCCGCACGATACGGGGAACGTCGGCTATTCGATCGGCTCCTTCTTCCTGCCGATCATCGGTCTTATCGGCGGCGGTATCTTCAAGCGGCATCGCCATATCCGCAACTATAAAGCGTGCAAGAAAGGCGGTATTGCCGGACTGATTTTCCGCGGTGCCGTCCTCGGCCTGTTCCTGCTCGCGCTCGGCATCTCGCTTCTGTGATGAAACGCCGGGGAAAGAATCCGAACGAGAATCCGGGGGTCAAACCCCCGGTACAGGTGGAGCTGTCCGAGAAACATGTCGGGAAGCGCACCGTGCTCATCATTGTCCTCATCGTGCTTGCCGTCGTCGGGATCGCCGTTGCGATCGCTTCTGCACTTTCGCAGGACGACGGGTGGACGACCATCACGGCGGACGCCTCGAATGAGGCGAACTGCAGCGCAGACTTTATCTTCCAGTATGAGATCGGCAGGGGCGGCACTTCCGCCACCGCCGAGCACAAGAAGGTGACGCGCCTGTACACCGAGGCGTGCCGCGACGCGTACCGCATGTTCCACGCCGATGCCGCGTTTGAGGACGTCCATAACCCCTATTATATCAACCGCCATGTAGGAGAAGAAATTACCGTACCCGATGTACTTTATCGCATGTTCGAGCTGTTCGATCGGACGGGAAACCGCCTGCTCTATGCCGCCCCCATGTACACGGACTACCGCAATCTTTTCACCGTGGAGAGCGACGCCGCGACGAAGGACTTCGACCCGTATACGAACGCAGAGGTTGCCGCCTATCTCAGAGAAGTCGCGACATACGTCTGCGACCCGGGTGCCGTGCGGGTGGAGCTGCTCGGGGAGGGGAAGATCCGACTCCTCGTCTCCGACGCGTACCGCGCGTTTGCGGCGGAGAACGGTATTACTTCGTATATTGACCTCTATTGGATGAAGAATGCCTTCATCGCGGATTATCTTGCCGATACGCTCGCTGCGGCGGGCTACACGGCGGGGAACCTTACGAGCTTCGACGGCTATGCGCGGAACCTCGATGACAGCGGGCTCGGTTATTCCGTTGACCTGTTTGATCACCGTGGCGGGAAGACGTATGCGGCAGCGCGTCTCGATTATACCGGGGCGAAGAGCATGGTGTTCCTGCGCGCGTACAGCATTTCCGCCTACGACGAGACGTATTACACGTTTGCGGACGGCACGGTGCGCCATGCTTACCTCGACGTAACGGACGGGCTGTGCAAGAATGCGCTCGAGAACCTGTTTGCCTATTCGGAGAGCCTCGGTTGCGCCGAGACGCTCCTGCATATCGCGCCCGTATTTATCGCCGATACCTTTGACGTGACACGCCTTGACGCGGCGGAGCGGGCGGGCGTCCATTCCGTCTTTTTCGAGGGGACGACGCTCATCGCGTACGATCGAAACGTCACGTTCTCGCACCTCTTCGAGGATGAGAGCGGCAAGTATACAGTCACGTACCGCGAGGCGGAGTAACCTTTCACATGCGCGTCCGCGCGTCGGAACAGTTACCGTTATTTGCCCCGCGCTTTCGACGCCGACCCCCTCACACGCGCGTCTGCGCGGTTCCGCTTGCCCGACCATAGGGGCACCGTTCCGCAAATCTCAATGAAAAAGCACCCGACCTCGGTCGGGTGCTTTTTGTTTGCTATGAAAATTACTTTGTTTCGTTGTCCGCAGTCGTTTCCGGGGCGATGTCCGCGGCAGCGGCCTCGGCGTTGTCTGCCGGAGCGGGGGCGACGGAGGTCGCTTCGGGCGCCGGTGTCTCCTCGATAACCTCTTCCGGGGTGGGAGCGGCTTCTGCGGTCTCGGGCGCCGGCGTCTCTACCATAGCGGCAGGCTCGACGGCGGGTTTCTTTTTGCCTTTCTTGCCGTTCTTTGCGGCGGGCTCGGCAGGGGTCTCATGCACGATCGGGTGCGAATCCTCGGCGACCACGTCGACGGAGCGGATGGCGGCGCGCAGGAAGCGGATGTGGGTCTTGTCTTTGGTGGTCTCGATGACGACCGTCTCGTCTTTGAGCGAGACGATTTTGCCGACGATACCGCCGATGGTCGTGACTTCGTCACCGACCTTCATGTTGTCGCGCATTCTCTGCGCTTCTTTCTCCTGCTTCTTCTGCGGACGGATCAGCAGGAAGTAGAAGACGACGACAACGAGTACCAGCATACCGATGGTAAGCAGACTCTGCGGGTTAAACGCAAGTGCAAAGGGGAAAAACTGCATCTTTGGTTCCTCATTTCCTAGTGTTTTTTCTCATTATACCCATTTTTTATGAACAATTCAATACCCATTGTACCTTTTTTCACATTTTGATTGATTGACAAGCCGCCCGAGGGCGTGCTACAATACTTTGAAGACAGTGAGAGGAGTGCCTCTTTTTATGAAACTGAAAGCGCAGATCATGGACGCGGCGGCGGTCGGCCGCTGTATGACCCGCATTTCCTATGAGATCGTCGAGCGGGAGGGCGACCTTGACGGGCTGGTGCTCGTCGGGATTCATACCCGCGGAGTTCCTATGGCGGAAATGGTCGCCGAGCGCATCCTCGCGCACAGCGGCGTGTCCGTCCCCGTCGGGATTCTGGATATCTCGCTGTATCGTGACGACCTTTCCACCATCGGCGAGTTGCCGGAGGTGCGTGGGTCGGAACTGCCGTTTGACGTGACGGGGAAGCGCGTAGTGCTGGTCGACGATGTGCTGTACACGGGCAGGACGGCGCGCGCCGCGATCGACGCCCTGTTTGCCCTTGGCAGACCGCAGACGATCCGCCTCGCCATTCTTGTGGATCGCGGGCACCGTGAACTGCCGATCCGCGCCGACTTCGTCGGGAAGAACATGCCCACCTCGCAGCGGGAGGTCGTGGCGGTACACTTTGACGCGACAGACGGCGATACCGGCGTCTACCTCTACGAGCAGGAATCATCTTACTGCGATCAGGAATGATTTTACCGAAAGCCGGCACGTGCGCGTGCCGGCTTTGATTGTACAGTCGCCCGGCAACGCCGAACGGTGCCTTTTTGCACAAAATGAGCAGAATCGAGGACGGATTTTTATCATAGTGCACAAGAATATCTTTTTTCGGAGAATCCTCTTTACAAACCGGTCACAATCTGCTAGAATAACGACAGTCAAAAATCTTTAAGCGCGGTACAGAGAGACCGGGAAGATTGTCATAGAAGACGCACTGCGTCGGTTTGTGGTACATCTTGCTCGGGCAAGATGTATTTTTTTTGGCATCGACGGCGTGAGCCGAGTAAATAGATGTAATTAATTTGTACAGGAGATGCAAAATTATGAAACTCGTCTACAACGTTCAGGACAGACCCCCGTTTGCGCGGGTGTTGGTGTTCGCTCTGCAGCAGTTGCTCGCGATCCTCGCGGCGACCATCGCAGTGCCGACCATCATCGGTCACGGTATGTCTCAGTCGGCGGCTCTGTTCGGCGCCGGCGTCGGTACCCTCATGTACCAACTCTTCACCCGGTTCAAGAGCCCGGTGTTCCTCGGTTCTTCCTTCGCATTCCTCGGTTCCATGGCGGCGGCATTTGCCGGTGCCGCGACGATCAACCTCGGCTTTACCGGTCTTCTTCTTGGTGCCGTGTTCGCAGGCCTTGTCTATGTCGTCATCGCGATCGTTGTCAAGTACTGCGGGACCAAATGGGTCAATAAGCTGATGCCTGCGGTCGTCATCGGGCCGACGGTTGCGATCATCGGTCTGTCTCTCGCAGGGAACGCCGTCGGCGACCTGACGAAGGGCAACGGCTCCGCTTCCGTCAACGCTTATGTTGCACTCGTCTGCGGTCTTGTGACGCTCGGCGTGACGATTGCCGCTTCTGTCTACGGCAAGAAGATGATGAAGATGATTCCGTTCATCATCGGTATCTGCGCCGGCTACGCGGTTGCCGCGGTGTTCACCGTGATCGGCAACGTCGCTGATGTCGATGCACTCAAGGTGATCAACTTTACGACTTTCAAGCAGCTGACCGAAGCAAGTGCCTGGTATCCGGACTTCACGTTCGTCCATGCCTTCAAGGGCTTTAAGGACATCACCGGTTCTTACATCGCGACGGTCGCGGTTGCCTATGTACCGGTTGCCTTCGTGGTCTTCGCAGAACACATTGCGGATCATAAGAACCTCTCAAGCATCATCGACCGTGACCTCCTGACGGAGCCCGGCCTCGATAAGACCCTGCTCGGCGACGGCGTCGGTTCTGCGGTCGGCGCATTCTTCGGCGGTTGCCCGAACACCACCTACGGCGAGTCGGTCGGCTGCGTTGCCATCTCGGGTAACGCCTCCGTCATCACCATCACGGTGACGGCCTGCATGGCGATCCTCGCTTCCTTCGTTGCTCCCTTCGTCCTCTTCCTCGCCTCCATTCCGTCCTGCGTGATGGGCGGTGTGTGCGTCGCTCTCTACGGGTTCATCGCCGTCTCCGGTCTGAAGATGATCCAGAAGGTCGACCTCGGCGATAACCGCAATATGTTCACCGTCTCCGTGATCCTGATCACCGGTATCGGCGGACTGGTGCTGACCTTCGGTAAAGTCACTATCACCTCGATTGCCTGCGCGCTGATCCTCGGGATTCTGACCAACCTCCTTGTCAACCTCAAGAAGGATAAGACGACGGAGAACGCCGGCACGACGGCGGCTGAGGCCGAGACGGCAGAGACCGCGGAAGTCGAGACCAAAGAGCCTGCCGGGAAGTAATTTCCGAACAGAATAACGTATCCTAAGCCAAGGGTACTCCCCAAAGGGAGCCCAAAAGCGAAAAGAGCGGCGTGCCCTCGGGCACGCCGCTCGCCTGTTTGTACGGCATTCGTTCTCGTTGAGATTGATATTTGCTGTGTAAAAACCGGGCGGGGAATTGCTTTTGCGGATTCCGTGTGATACAATAAATTGTTTGATTGCTTTGGCGGGAGGTGCCGGATGAAAGAGAAGATACTCGTCAGCGCGTGCCTGCTCGGCGCCCCCTGCCGTTATGACGGAAGAGCCAAGCCGTCCCCCGAGGTGATACGCCTTTCCGAGCGGTTCGATCTGGTGCCGATTTGTCCCGAGGTCGCGGGCGGTCTCCCGACGCCCCGCACCCCTTCCGAGTTGGCGGGAGAACGTGTGGTGAACCGCGCGGGGGAGGATGTCACGGCGGCGTTTGCCCGCGGTGCCGCCCTGGCAGTGCAGACCGCGCGGCTCCTCGGCATTACGCGCGCGGTCTTGAAAGCGCGCAGTCCTTCCTGCGGGCGGGACGCCGTCTATGACGGCACCTTTTCCGGCACCCTCACGGCAGGGGACGGCGTGACCGCCGCCGCACTCCGTGCCGCCGGAGTCAGGATTTTTACGGAAGAAGAAACGGCGGCGTTGCTCACCGCTACGGAGGATACCGAATGAAACGCGTTTTTTCCTATCTGCGCCCCTATGTGAAAGAGTGCATTCTGGCGCCGCTCTTCAAACTCCTGGAAGCGGGGTTTGAACTGATCGTTCCGCTCGTTATCGCGGCGATTATCGACACCGGTATCGCCGCGCGCGACACCGCCTATGTTTTGCGTATGTGCGGGATTTTGCTTCTGCTCGCCGTTGTCGGCTTGCTCGCGGCGGCTTGCGCCCAGTATTTCGCGTCCGTCGCGGCGACCGGCTTCGGTACCGCTCTGCGCGGCGCTCTGTTCGGGAAGATTCAGAGCCTTTCGTACCGTGAACTCGATACGCTCGGGACGGCGACGATGATGACGCGCATGACGAGCGACGTGAACCAGGCGCAGACGGGCGTGAATCTGACGCTCCGGCTTCTGCTCCGCTCTCCGTTCGTCGTATTCGGTGCGCTCATCATGGCGGCGACGATTGACGGGAAGCTGTCGCTGATTTTTGCCGCCGTTATCGTGCTCTTGCTCATCGTGGTGTACACCATCATGTTCCGCACCCTGCCGCTCTACCGCCGCTCGCAGGAGAAGCTCGACAGAGTCCTCGGACTGACACGTGAGAACCTGACCGGCGCGCGCGTCCTGCGTGCGTTCTGCCGTGAGGAGGAAGAGGAGAAGCACTTCGACGAGGCGAACGAGGCGCTCACCCACTCACAGAAACACGTCGGGCTGCTCTCCGCCCTGACGAACCCGCTCACCTATGTCATCATCAATATCGGTGTCATCGCCCTCATCTGGGGTGGTGCTATCCGCGTCGACCACGGGGATCTCACACAGGGGCAGGTCGTCGCGCTCTATAACTACATGTCGCAGATCCTGGTCGAACTTGTCAAGATGGCGAACTATATCGTCACCGTGACCCGCGCCCTCGCGTCGGGGAAGCGTGTGGCGCGGGTGCTTGAGATGGAGACCAGTCTTGCCGCCCCGGCACAGCCCGGAAAGCCCGTCGAGGGTGCCCCGGCAATTGTCATGACGGACGTCTCCATGACCTATGCGGGGAATGCGGCTCCCTCGCTCTCCCACGTAACGTTTGCGCTCCCGCGCGGCTGTACGCTCGGCGTCATCGGCGGTACCGGATCGGGGAAGACAACACTCGTCGATCTGATCCCGCGCTTTTATGAAGCGAGTGAGGGGGTCGTATCGGTGTTCGGCACGCCCGTCGGGCAGTATGACCTCGATACGCTCCGCGGCATGATCGGCGTCGTGCCACAGCGCGCCGCCTTGTTTTCCGGCACGATCCGGGATAACCTCCTCTGGGGGAACCCGGACGCCACGGACGACGATCTGCAGAGCGCGCTCCGTACCGCGCAGGCACTTGACGTCGTTGCCTCGAAACCGCTGGGGCTCGACGAACCTGTAGAGGCGGGCGGGAAGAACTTCTCGGGCGGTCAGCGCCAGCGTTTAACGATTGCCCGCGCGCTGGTCGCGAAGCCGGAGATTCTGATTCTCGACGACAGCGCCTCTGCCCTTGACTATGCGACCGACGCGCGCCTACGGCGCGCACTCCGCGAAGATCTCGCGGGCATGACGGTGGTCGTTGTCTCTCAGCGCACCTCCTCGGTGCGGCACGCCGACCTGATTCTGGTGCTCGACGAGGGGAATGTCGTCGGGATGGGAACGCATGACGAGCTGCGCGAGACCTGCCCGGTCTATCGTGAGATTTGCATGACGCAGGAGAGAGGAGGCGAGGCGAAATGAAAAAGAAACTCGGAAAAGGCGAGACAAAAGCCGCGCTCCGCGCCCTTGCCCCGTATCTGAAACGTCATATTCCCGCGATGATCCTTACGCTCTTTTTTGCCGCTGTGTCGGTTGCTCTGACGCTCCTGCTCCCCATTCTCATCGGGCGCGCGATCGACTGCATCATCGGCGTCGACCATGTGGATTTTGCAAAGATCGCGCGGCTCCTCCTTGCCGTCGGGATTGCCGTCGGCGCGACGGCAATCGCCCAGTGGCTCCTCGGCGCCTGTAACAACAAGATCGCATTTGAGATCGTGCGCGATCTGCGGCGGGATGCCATGCACCGCATCCAGCGTCTGCCGCTTGCTTACCTCGATACACACCCGACGGGGGACATCGTCTCCCGTGTCATCGCGGATGCCGAGACGGTGGCGGACGGCTTGCTCCTCGGCTTTACGCAACTGTTCAGCGGGGTTCTGACCATTCTCGGCACACTTGGGATTCTGATTTATCTTAATGTTTGGATTGCCCTTTGCGTGGTTGTTCTGACGCCGCTCTCCCTCTTTGTCGCACGCTTTATCGCACGGCGTACCTATGCGATGTTCCGCCGCCAGAGCGAGACGCGCGGCGAGCAGACGGCACTCATCGACGAGATGATCGGCGGTCAGCGGGTCGTACAGGCGTTCCGCTACGAGAAGCGGAGTCAGGCGCGGTTCGATGAGGTCAATGAACGGCTGCGCCGTCACTCGCTACGTGCCACCTTCTTTTCCAGTCTGACCAACCCCTGTACGCGAGCAGTCAATAATCTGGTGTACGCCGCGGTCGCTCTGCTCGGCGCGCTCCTGCTCATTTATCCGGGAGGAGCCTTGTCTGTCGGCGGCGCCTTCACGGTCGGCACGCTCTTCTCCTGCCTGTCATACGCCAACCAGTACACCAAACCGTTC
>ERZ1034755.291-NODE-291-length-16924-cov-6.877527_pt1 | contig 16924 bp, 20 predicted proteins | sample MGYA00520596_ERZ1034755 | MGnify/ENA primary metagenome ERZ1034755 (study PRJEB33766, sample SAMN09781701) | gut metagenome | biome: gut microbiome | host: Homo sapiens | place: Madagascar | study: EMG produced TPA metagenomics assembly of the PRJNA485056 data set... | reverse complement strand
AAAATTAGTTTTTCCAGCGGAAACGGTATGCATGAAATTTTTTTGCATTTGTTCCAGAGCCGCCTGTACGATCTCGTGAAGCGGTGATGGAAACATTGCATTCAATGCTCCTAAGATCAGTAACATTAAAACTGCAGACAGGAAGAAGATCACGCCGGAACCGAGCAAAAGCGGATTTTCTTCCACGCCCGGAAAAAAATATAGCAGTACGTTAGGCAGCACAAATCTGTTGACCAGAAAAGTCAACAGATATTCCACTACTCCAACAACTGCTAGTATTTCAATAAATTTTTTGATCAAAAACCACTGTAAATCATTCTGTTTCTTCATTTACTTCTCCAAGCGATATCCCAGACCACGGATTGTCTGAATATAAGCGGAAGGATTATCATCCAGTTTTGCCCGCAGCTTACTGATGCAGACCATAATGTTATTGTCTGCCACAATATAATCTTCCCCCCATCCATGTTCATAAATCTGCTGTTTTGTAAAGACTTTGCCCGGATGCTGCATGAACAGTTCCATGATGCGGTATTCCACAGAGGTCAGCTGTATGATTTTGTCTCCTTTTTTCAGAGTACACGCGTCCTGATTCAATACCAGATCCCGGACAGATAAATACCCCTCCTGAACCACTTTTGTTCCAAGAGAATAAAAACGCCTAATGTTGGAATTCACTCTGGCAACCGCCTCTAAAGGATTGAACGGTTTTGCCAGATAATCGTCTGCTCCCAGATTTAATCCCAGGATTTTTTCCGAATCTGCGTCCTTCGCTGACAAAATGATCACTGGAATATTACTCTCTTTGCGAATCTGCTGCAATACATGATAGCCGTCCATCTTCGGCATCATAATATCCAAAATACATAATGCCGGCTGCTCTGCCCGCAATAAATCGAGTGCCCGCTGTCCGTCCTCCGCTTCTATTACATGATAGTTTTCATTTTCCAGATAAAGCCGGAGAAGATTTCTGATCTCCGGCTCATCATCTGCGATCAAGATTTTGTAATCCATCCGTAGTCGTTCTCCTAATAATCCGTTCTGTCCTCAAACGGCTGATCCATATTCCGATTTTCAAATCTATTCGGCATCTCTGTTGTCTGCTGATCCATTGCAGCATTCTGCTGATAAGGTGCCGGATCCTGAATCGGCTGATACGGAGTTCTGTATCTTAAAGCTTCATATAATGCGGCATGTGTTCCATCTTTGTATGGCTGCACATAAAAGATTCCAAGGATTCCCATTGTCATTCCAGATAAAATATCCCATCCAATGAATGATAAATCCAAAACAAATGCATTCCATTTCTGTCCCTGCATCATTCTCTTACTCTCTGCAAATGCCTCCTCTTTTGTCATCTGTGGATTGTCTGCCAGCAAATATGGGATCATCTGGTATTCATATGACTTTACAATGCCAGGAATAATAAAAAGCATTGACCACAAAACAGTATACAGATCACGGAAAAACATTGTCTTTGCAATATTTTTATAATTGTTATCAAATGCGTATCCGGCATTTCCCACTAAAGCTGCCTCATTGAGGTTTCTTAAATAGAAACGTTTACATCCCACTTCCAATGGATTAAAAATAAATGCATCCAAAAGAATCGTGATCGCCATAATAATCACAAATACAATCATGAAGATCACAACAAAAATGACTCCTGCAAAAAGAAGTGCTGTATGATCTGTATTGTCATAGACATCATTCATCCCATACCAGATGTCATCTGCGTCATCATAAAAATCATCATAGGAGTCCGAGGTAATATCACTTCCGTCACTTCCTAAAGCTGATGACAAAGCCGAACCTGCACTTCCTGCGCCACTGCCGCCTCCTATCAAAAACGCCAGCAGTAAACTGATCAGCACACTTCTCCAATAGTTTCTTTTAAATGCAAACTTTGCTCTGTCTTTTAATTCCGCTCTCGTCCACATATTTTTTCCTCCTCTTATCTTTGATGATGCCATCTTAACACGTAAATCTTACTTTCCAACTCGAATAACCTTAAGGTTACCTTAATTGTATCTCCTTTATCTAATACTGTTATAATTTCAATAGATTCATAAATAGATTTTATCGTATTTTTCAGATCCAGTCCATCTTTTTTCTTAAACAATGGATTCCAAACATAAAAACAGCCCTAAACCCCTATTTTATAAGGATCTAAGACTGTTTCTCAATACGTGCGCGAGAAGATTCGAACTATTTACGTAATTTAAAACCCAGTAAAATCAAGGGTCTGCGTCTTTCAATTCTCAAAGTAAACAAAATGTTCACAACACACTATATCTCACTATATATCTACAATCTTTTCCTAGAATAATATCAAATCACAGATTTTGCAAGTATGAATTTTCAATCATTTAATCTCCGGTTATATTTCTGTACCGCTCCGAAAGCCACATGGTAATTGATGCCACACTAAGCTTTCTTGACAGCTTCTAAAAATACAATGAGCCACGAGAACAAGTCTCTTGGCTCATTTAAATCTTTGCAATTTCCTATGCCATTGCAGGCTCTTTCTTCTTAATAACTGCTTCCACAACAGCCACGCTTGTTTCTGCTACATCAGCAATCTGATCTAATGTATAACCTTTCTTATACATATTCAGAATAAATTTTTCTGTAGCTTTTTCTTCAATTCCTGTACTCAGATTACACATAATTCTCACATCCTCTCTTAATTCATTGCTAATTGGGATATTATACTCATGCTCTATGATATCCAGTTTTTCCTGCTCTTTCAATTCAGTCGAAAGAAGTGCCCCAATCAGACGGTGCATCTCATAATTTTCGTCATGTTCAGGAATATCATTCGTAATCCCAACTAACACGATATTCAACAGGTCAATATTTCCCTTCCAATCATACGGTCTTAACATCTCATCCTTCGCAAGATGAATATGGCTTAAACTGTTATACTCCATATTCATACAAATCCAAATGCTGAACACTTGTTTTATGTCATCATAATTCGTGTTTACAAAATCTCTCTCTTTTTGTGATGATACAAGCCTGCTCACATAAAAGATTGCCCGGTTTAATATCTTATATTCAGTAGGTTCATCCTTTTGAGCCTCAATATTCACAATAATCTGGGAAAGTCCATTTTTCATACGAACATAAAAAATAATATCGAATCTGACCAATCCCTCATTGATCTCGGCGTTCTCTGTGTTAAGTCCGACGATTCTCTGTCCTGTGGCATCTATTTTTTCTATATTAGACAATCCCGGTTCAACTGGTACAATCCCAACTTTTGGCTCCCCCTCAATGTATGTTACTACATCCTCCGGCTTCATTCCCTTGAACTCATCAACCGTTTTTACCAGAATGTGAGCTAAGATATTCTTTTGTGCTAATATCCTTTTAACACGGGCATCATACTGTGCTTTGTCTCCCGCTGCATTCACAGCATTTGTTATTTCGGTATTCAAATCGGCATTCCTCCTTTTGTACTGTGCATAGCACCTTTCAGTTTCCTCAAAAGGCTCTCTGCCTCAATATCATTATAAGTGAGAGTCTGCACGGAATCAACTGAATTTTCCATAAACTTTTTGCAAGCTTTCCATTAATTTTATTCCAATCCTATTCCACCATCGAAAGATATTTATATATCGACACTCTCGAGCATTTCATCAATCTCGCGAACTCAGCCACATTGATTTCCCCAGCCTGATACTTCTGGTAGTATTTCCAGAATTTGTCCGGCAGCCTGTCAACCGTTGTCGGCGGTCTTCCAATCTGTTTTCCCTTAGCTCTGGCGTTTCTCATACCCGATTTCACACGTTGGGAAATGATATTGCGTTCCATCTCAGAGAAGACACCCCACATCTTGATCATTCCCTCCGTCATCGGATCCAAGTCTCCTTTTGAGCAATCGACCACAAAAGAGCCGCCAATGTTTAAGATCAGTTTCTTATCCCTCACAGTCTGTAAAATCTCGCATAAGTGCTTTGTTGACCTAGTCAGACGTGATACCTCTGTCGTCACGATGGTATCTCCCTTAGTGACAATATCTAGCAGCTTATTAAATTCAGTTCTATCCTCTTTGGTACCGCTTTCGTATTCCCAGTAAATACACTTCTCTTCTGCGACACCCAGTGTATGCAGTTCCCTCTTCTGCCGGTTAATATCCTGCCGTTCCTCATTCGTACTACATCTCGCATATCCATAAATCATCTATTTTCTCTCCATGTGTTAAAGAAAAGGTATACCAAATATCTTTTACAGAAATCGGTATCTTTTCCTATTTATATACTGTCTTTCCCGGTGTAAAGGAAACCAACTGTTTTTGTTTACAGCCTTTTTTTATTCGCAGAGCACCCAACCGATTGTGATTGTCAGATGCTCTGATTCGTACTACCTCAGTTTTATTCGTTCTTAAAGCAGATTCCGAGACCGAAATTAGGTGTATTTACAGAAATAAACAACAGAGTCTGTACCGTGCATTCCGCAACCATCTCTTTATACGCATGCATCAGACGATCCAATTTCACCTGTTCTTTGAATAAATAGTAATTCCAAACACGATCAACCAACAGCTCACTAAATCTCGAATACGCTTCCGTCATCTGCTCCACGTAGGCATCGCTCTCGGATAAATATTTCTGGATATCTTCATATACCATATCTTCCTGTTCCGTCAGTTTATCCAGTCTCGTAACTTCCAGATAGGCATTGTAAATCGCGTCATCTGGAACCGAATATATCGTTTTCCCGATTAAATTTTCAAAGTCAGTGTCTGTAATCCCGCATGCTCTTAAGTCGTATAACAACCGTTCCCGATTAGTCTCTTCCTTATACAAAAGCGACGGTGAATTAAGCCACTCTTCTGTGATCGTGATTGGAACCGGAAGCTGAATGTATCCGGCTTTGACGAGCTCGTGGTTGTCTGCTGTGATGTTTAATGCGTTTCTCATTGTTTTCATACTGTTTCTCTCTCCTTCGTTTAAAAAATGTTGCGTTTTTATTTTACATACATGATAAGGCTCACATTTCTGAAAACTCGTCAGGTATTTCATATTTATTTTAAAAAGTTTATGTTCCATGCCATTTTAATCAGATTGTTAATTTCAGATAGTTTTTTTGTCTGTCATCTCGCTATCCATATTTAGTACGAGCGCAAGGAAGGACTACATAGAACCAGTTCACCATGACTGTCAGTTCAATAAGGTTTCCTTTCTCCGCTACCACATGAGCGTAAAGCACATATTTTTATACGACTTAAAGAAAGGACTCACCGTAATCGTGAGATAGGTACTTAATATGGAAAACCAAAAGACATTGCAGAACGACAGCATCGATAACCAGAAATCGGTAACCACAGAAGGAACAGGTACAGTACTTAAAGAATTGAATCTGGAAGAGATTACACGCATTGTATCCCCAGCAGTTAAAACATCAGGTTGGAAACAGTTCAGTACCGGAGAGTCTTCAGAAATTGATTTTAACAAAAGATTTGATCTCTATATTAGAAGACGAAATCTTTCGGAACTGATGATGCAGAATGACGATATTTTTAAAAAATCGTCAAATGAGGTTGATACAGAAAACCGGTCCAAAGCCAGTAAAATCAACGGTTTCGAGACTTTTCCGGACACGGTGTCAAATCCCCCTATGGGAAACCCAAAGAAAGATTTGACACCATCGAAAACAAAATCGAAAGAACAGGATCGGTCAGTTATCAGACCTGGTAATAATCTCCCGGTTCTGTCTGCGTTTTCTAATTATCAGTCACTGTCAGCTATCAGACCTGATAGTCCAGCTCTGATAATCAGTTTCGATAGCGAATGGTATTATCTAGACCCTGAAAATAAATCTGATCGTATCCTTCTGTCTTGGCAGTTTTCTGTAATCGATGGAAACGACCTTGTGGAATACGTTTTTATTCGTAAACACGAGAAATACCGTTTGAACCTTGAACTCGCAATCGGTCGGATCTTAGACGATCTCGGTTATCACTGTACCGATAATAGAAAAGTCCGCAAGTATGAATCTCAAACTGGTAAGAATCTTAGTACCGGTGATTACACGACTACATTATATGATACCGATAAGCAGGCTCTCGAAAATAGCAGATATCCATATCCTGATGGTAAGAAAACTCGTATCCGCTATGACTGGTCTAAGACTCCTCATATTCCAGTCGTTCTGCTCTGCCATACCGGCAAGGTAGACATTTCTGGATTCGACCAGAGTGGAAAACGGAATAAGGATATCCTGAAATACTGTACTGAAGTTCAAGGTGGTCTGATTACCATGCAGTCTACCCGGTTGTATGCGCCTAGCCTCAAACCTAAGTATGCTTACGGGCGAAATCCGCATACCTACCCGATTGAATTCAATATAGCGGATACGATGTGCCATGCGCCTGCAAAAATGAAATCCTTAAAAGACCTCGGTGAGGCTGTTGGTTGGCATAAAGTCGAGCTTGAAAAGGGTGTTATCAATCATATGGATCAGCTTCTTATGGACGACCCGTGTAAATATTTTGAATATGCTGCCAACGATAGCACGGTCGCTCTTTTATATGAATCCGCCCTTTACGGATACAACAACAAACCACCTGTGACGATTACATCTGCAGCTGCTCACGTTATGAAGGATTCCATGATGTCATATCTGGGTTGTGATAATACTGCCGAATTTGACCGTAAATACCGTGGTCTCGAAAAGATTGGACACGGATTGGTTAAAAGACCTAATAAGCCTGGCTATGTTGAGAGTTCCAGTCTTGAACCTATTTCAGACAAGGCGAACACGATTCAATATTATGCATCACAGGCTTATCATGGCGGGTACAACGGTAGTTCTGATATCGGGTACTTTTTTCAGACGACATTCGACTATGACTTAAAAAATGCGTATCCAACCTGCATGTGTTTAGTGCCAGATGTCGACTGGGAGAATCCTATTAAATCAGAAATCGTAAACCGGGAACTCACTTTACAAGATTTTGTGAACCCGGATTCTGGTGGATATGCATCGTTAACTATGATGTTCTGTTATGTTCGATTTGAATTCCCGGAAAACGTGAAATATCCATGTATCCCGGTCAACGTTGAAGGGGTACCGATTTATCCGTCCACATCCGAAGGGCTTGATGGTGTTTATGCCTGCGGACCTGAACTCTTTCTGGCATTGAAACTCGGTGCCAAGGTCTTCGTTGAGCAAGGTTATGTTTTAAATGCGATCATTAATCCTGAAAACGGTAAAATGTCATACTCGCTCCGTTCTGCAGTGAAACAGCTTGTGGCTGACCGTGATAAAGCCAAAGCTGAGCATGGAAAGAAATCTCTTGAGGAACTCATATTAAAAACGATGGTCAACAGCGGATACGGAAAAACAGCTCAGAATGTCGTTGAGAAATCCACTTGGAGTGCATATAAAGACGAGATGGAAAATCTGGGCTGCTCGTCAATCACCAACCCGGTTGCCGCATGCATGATTACATCAATCGTGCGCGCGGTTCTATTGGCAACGCAGAATCAATGCCACGAACTCGGATACATGACCTGTTCTGTCACAACGGACGGATTCATATCGAATGTCCCGGAAGACACTCTGAAATCACTCAATTTATTCGGATTCAGACACTCCATGGAGCAGGCAAGATTATTCTTAACTGATAATAAGAATCCTGAAATTTGGGAGATTAAACACTGTCAGGACGACCTCGTTAATTTCACGACGCGTGGAAACGTATCCTTATATTGCAAGACGAATCCTATGCTTTTTAACGGTAAGGAATACGAAGGCGTGTGTGCTCATAACAGCACGAAATCTGGTTACGATTCTGACACTTATAAGGACAGGCTCTGGTTGATGACACAAGTCTTAAGTCGTACCAAAGCTGTTGAGTATAAGAATGAGGAGTGGACAACCTTTAAGGAGTTAGCTCAGGGAAAGGATTTCATTGTCAAAAATACTGTAAAACATATCCGTATGGATTTTGACATGAAACGGAAACCCGACAGAAAAAGCTTTTCTTCAAGCACTGTTACCGTGGAAAACAGTACATATGAAATCGCTAATTTTACAACCGTTCCTTTCCGTTCTGTTGCCGAATTTAAGGAATATCGTGAACGAAAGGCAACCGCTCCATGTCTTCGCACAATGGACGACTGGAATGCGTTCTGGTTCAAATTCGATGTAAAAACCTCAAAGAATAAACCTCGTGACATGGATTGGGCTATATTAAATTCCTGCATTATAGGACACCGCGCTGGCTTCTGGACGATTCCGAAACTTAATGAGTTATCCGGTTCTGAGAGAGATGCTTGGATTAATTCTCATAATGCTTCTTCTAAAGTGTGGAAATCTAGTGACTGGAAAAACGCTGGTCGAAACGCTCGTCAGGTAAACATGCTCCAGCGTGAACTGATTACAGATAAGCTTCAGGAGCTTATGGATGATAAATAATTTCGTTTACAACACAAGGAATGCACTAAAAATGCATTCCTTTGTAATTCACTCACACATATTTAATTATAACAAGCCTATGTTATCTTGTATCGTCTAGTATAACAGACTGATACCGGATGTCAATAGGTTTGTAATCAAAAACTTTATCGACGCTACATACCCGTCAGAAAGGATCCGCTTATGAACATTTATTCTACGTCACAAACTCTGAATCAGCTTATCAACGCCTTAAAAGCATTCCCGCGAATCGGTCAAGAAGATTTCGCACATCTGATGTCGGAAGCCTTTAATGACTTCGACTGCCCGGTTAAATACGAGTGTGACCTGACCACAGGACGCCACTCAGTATGGATGCCCGTTTGTCCTCAAGTTGCAGACGACATCGCATGGATCAACGCAGCCGAAGCCGCACGAGAGCTCACCTGGTTCTTGAACAAGTTCAATGAGAACTGCACCAATCTGGAAACCGCAATCAATTAACTATTAACCAATACTTATAACATTTAACAAAAATTGGAGGAATTTATTATGTATGGATACACTTACCGCCCATCCGCAGCCAAAAGAAAAGAATTTCATGAGAAGATGCTCGAAATCGAAGCATTCTGTAAAAAGCATGGCATCTCTGCAAGCCGTAATAACGATAGCTATTATTTCAGCATTGAAGGTCAGCGATATCGGGTGAGCAACCATTCCGTCGAAGCAAGCAACCGAGCCGCTTTCGACGAATACACAGGCGAACAATTGAGAGAACTTTATCATGACCCGGAACGTGAAGAGGATGTTATCGAAATCCTGGCTGGCAAAACTAGGATTATCGATATTTATAATGATCTGGTTGCTGGATATGATCTCGATTATCGTGGCCGTAGAGTCGAATAAATAGCTTTCCTGAATCCTATAATCACAAACTTGAAAGACAGCATGCGGAGACCTATCATCGGGTCTCCTGCCTCTGCCTTCAATGACAGTCTATTCTATAATTCCAGCCGGATACAGATCCCCGTTCGGCAGGCTCGGTGTCTCAGATTCGGCATTCTCTTTTATGACCTCTTTCCGCTCACCCGGATTCAATTTAATGGTACCAACAGATGTTTTCGCATACAAAGTGACATCTCCGACATTTTCAAGAAACAGCGGCATCCCTTCTGTATGCTCGGAGTAAAATTCGATATTCTGAAAATGCGGGAAATAGCGTAAATCGATACGTCCGTGATCGGCTTCAACCAAATAGCTGTCCTGAAACATTCCTATATGAGCGTCCCCGCTGTATTCACATGGTTGGTCAGCTCCTTCTGGAATGCAATATAAGGAATGAAAATAATAATTACTGAAGTTCGAAAGTACCAGCAGTACCTTACCCGGCTCGATTTCCGGTCTCAAAGCCTTATCTTTATATTCTGCCTTTATCTTCTCATATTCTGGAATCATATCCGGGTACTGATCTTGTTTATTCCAGTCGCATGAATTCAGCGGACAGTGATATTCCGTATTCATAGTCCGAATCACCAGCTCGCCCTCTCCATTTACATAAGTTTCTCGGATCTTGGACGTATGACAAAAAATGGAATCTGGCAACCGGGTATGCCCTGTCACGATTCCGTGTGCAAGAGCATATCTGCCATTTCTTTGAGATAAATGGTCTTCTATATACCAGTTGTGCAGCATCACGTTTCGATCCTTTGAGCTTAAATTTTCAATATAGGATTCCAAAATCTGGCGTCCAGTCTGTGCATAGTCTGTGTCCATCAGTGGATTGTTATGAATTCCGACTTCTAAATCCTTTCCATCATAACTAAACACAAGTTTTGTGACCACACCGTAGTCCATCACTTTTCCGTGAACACCATACTTTTCTGAATAAACTGGTATCTCTTTTTTTAATGCATTCTTATTGTCTATTGTTTCCTGTTGTTTTTCATCCATAGCAGTATGTCTCCTTTTTTCTGCTGATTATTTTATCCATATCTTTTAAGAAATCTCTTTAATCCTATCTCAAAATGGCTTTTGCCGCTATAGCAAAAGCCTTATTTTTCAAGGCTTCCAGACACCTAAAACATCATTCTTATCAGTGATTTCACTTTGTTTACGATTCAATGACCATCCATTAATCTGTCAATAGGTTTGTCCGCTGTGAACAAAGCCTTATATTTCAAGGTCTTCAGATATCTAAAACACCTTTTCTACCTATGTTTTCGCTTTTTTCAATTTTATGCGTATATAGATAATCCGACTACAAATAGCTTTTAGTGCTACACTAAAAGCCTTATTTTTCAAGGCTTTCCGGCACCAAAATCTCTGTAATCCTACCATTTCTCTCCGCGCGCAAGTGCCTCTTCACGGAGTTTTAACATTTCATTTTTAAACTCTACCGCTTCCTTGTGCATTTGTGTATGATCCGGCATCGGAGCCGAGTCAAACATATCATTGATTTTGTTTGCCGTTTTTCTCGACATCCAGCGTCCATGCCACGGTCTCACTCTTTTCATGATTCCATCTCCTCTCACATTCTATCCATCCACAAGCGGCACCGATAAAAGTACCGCCAAACTATTCCTGTTGTGTTTGTGCCCGAATTAATGCTTCCATCCGCTCTTCGAAACTCATTTTCTGAACCGTTTTCTCTTTATGGATGCTTCCCAGTTGGAATGCCTCTTCAAGTTCAATCTCTTCTTCTGTATACTCTCGGAATCCAAATGTATAAGAATCGAGTGTGTCTATATTAAGATCCATAACATCCCAGGTACCGTCTTTCTGCATAGCCTCACTGTAAGCTTTTAAGACCACTTCCCGAATTTTGCTTTCAATCAAACGGCATCCGAACTTCGAGTTAGCGCTCTCAATTAATTCAGCCACTGCCTCCCCTTCCAAATTAATGTCGCAATGGAATTGATCCGCAATATCTTCACATGCCTTCTTAATAATATTTAAGATTGTCTCCTGATCCAGCGAATGATAGTTTTCAATATACGAGAACCGCCCGATCAGCTCATAACAACCGCCTGCTGAAATCATGTCCTCTCTGGTTATCGGAGCCGCATGTTCAGCTTCCATAATTTCATCACTTCCACTTGCTCCGAATCCAATCGGCTCCTTGCTCTCGTTTTCCCTCTTTTTTCGAAACTGATCAAAAGACCCCATACCAATGAACAGCAGCTTATTTGTGTTGACATATCCCTGTTTCGTTTCAACACGCGATCCCTCAACCAGCGTAAGCAGATTATGCTGCACCTCAAGGTGGACATCTCCATGATTAGCGCTGTATGATGGAGTGCAGATCTTGTCGAACTCGTCCATGAACACAATTCCAATAGGTTCCAATCCGCATCCGATAAAAGGCTCCACAATGCTCGACGGCTCAGCTCCCCGATACCCGGTCGCTGTCAGATTGCTGACGTCCGAAATACTAAGCCGAAGTGCCGGGATGCGATTTTTAAAGTAATCCTTAAAAGCTCTGTAGGTCTCCGTTTTCCCGCTTCCAGAAGGTGCTGCCAGAATCATGTTATTACAGTTTCCGTGGCTCTGCATTTCCATGCCTATGTCAGAAATACTGACATTTTTCAGGTAATTGTATACATTGGCAACCACGATAGCTATGTTTTCCTGCCCCATGACTCTCGACTTCATATACTCTAATAACTCCTGATACGGATTGCCTTCGAGCCATTCCTGAATCTGTCTCTTGGTCTCCTGATTAACTAGAACAGCATTTCGTTGTCGGATTTCATTTTTTAGATTATTGTTCTGATTATTCATTTCTTCCGTTTTCGGTACATTCTGATTTACTGTTTCTGTCATACGCTTTACCTCTCTTCTTATGTGTTTGAACTCCTTAGTATTTACACATGCAACAAGGCTCAAAATTTCATTTGCTCGTCAGAAATCAGAACATTTTTTACGTATTTCAGTTTATTTTTGTTATATTTATTGCAAATAGTGCTTTCACACTACCATTTCTCACCGCGTGCAAGCGTCTCTGCTCTCTTTTTTAACATATACTCCTCAAATTCATCTGCTTCTTTTTCGAGAGCCGTTCTGTCTGGAACTACTGCCGAGTCGAGCATCTCTCTCAGTATTTTTGCTTGTTTGCCAAAAACAACATTGTGCCTGTGTCTTCCTATTTTACAAATCATTCTGTTAATCCTCCCCAGTAATCTATCTGTCTTTCGAAAACCATTTTCATCATGACGATTCAGATTTCTTATAGATACATTTTCATCAGTGCCGCTCTCTCAAGGCTCTCCTGTACCAGATACTTCCGCTTGTAATCCTCGTATTTCCTCACGCCATCTCCGGCGCCGTTCTCCTGAAACCGTTCTTTAACAGACATTACATAGATTTCCTCAAAGGTTTCAAGACAAAAGGCGCCCAACATAACCGGATACTCTGGATACGCCTCCTTATAGACGCAGCCGCAGTCCACGTTAACATCGTTTTTGTGATAACTAATGAGACCGGGACGAATATTATAGGTTAACGAATCCCCGGCTGCCAATGCGATAGTAGGCGTATGCCCGTGCACAACAATCTCATCACTCTTATAATTGCCATACTTTCTGGCATACAGATTTGTATAGTACTGCTCTAATTTTGGTACTCCCTCATCATACTCATAAAAAGCGTGCACGATCCTGTAATCCACTGTCTTCCCGGATGCTGTTTCAACTGTCATTTTCCGGTTGTATGGCAGATGCGAAAAGAAATCAATATATGGTTTCAATCCATCCGGTGTCAGTTTTCCCATTGCATCCATCCACCTTGAAAAATCATAATAGGTTTCAGGCATTGGTTCCCGACTCGAATAACTACCGGCATTGTCATACCAGTCCATAAACTCTTTATACCATTCAAGTACCATCTGCTCATGATTTCCGCGGACCGCCTTATATTTTCCGTCTAATTTGATGTTCTCTAAGCACCAGTCCAACACCTTGTCAACGTCCGGTCCTCGGTCAATGAAATCGCCAACGAAGATGATCTGTGCATCCTGATCCTGTGACTCGATTTTATTTAATAATGCGATCATATCCTGATAGCAGCCATGTATATCCCCGATTACATAATGCATCCGTTCTCACCCGCTTTCTGTAAACACTGTTATAGCCGTCTCTTTTTATTTTGTATATGGTTTAAGTACCCTGTCAAATATCCTGTAATTTGTGTCGTCACTTGGGCTACAGTATACTGCAAACTCAATATTCCTAAACGCATACAGATATTCATTCACAATATTTTTGGATGCAAGCGCAACTACATTCGGATTATTCATGAAAGCCCCGCATCCAAACGCACCGAGAACAATCGTTTCGACTCCATGATTCAAAGCCACATCCAGAATCCTCCGAAGCCGTTTTTCATGAATCGCCAGCAGCTCTTTATCTGTAATCTTGATCGCATCTTTTCCGTCACCAGTATTAAACGCATTGCTCGGTTTTTCTCTCAGATTCGGAGCCGCACACGTGATAACATCAACGGTATACCAGTCCGCTTCATCCATCAGCTCCGGCTTTACGGTATCGCTTTTGAAAACCAAAACGTCTGGTGTGTAAATGATATCATCATTGTGGATTGGATTATGTTCTGCCCGGTGTGTCATATAGAATCCACTCCACGCATCCGGAGCATTCAGACATTTAAACAACCCGGAGCATCTGCACAAGCACTCTTCCTGAGCATTCGCACCGCGTTCCACTCCGCCACCCGGATTCGAAGCCGATGCAAAGTTATGAACCGCTGTTTTCGTGTCTTTGTATGCAGACGCAGCTTCAAAGGTTCTCTTTTTTGATACTGTGATCTGTGCTTTCTCTTTATATCGGTTCTTGTCTGGCCCTACAATCGCATCCCCTTCCAAAATCAATTTCTGACCTTCTGCAGAGTTATGAACAGATTCCCGGATTCTGCCATTGTTTTTGCACAGGTTCATTGTATCTTGGAACACGTTGATATTCTCTGTTCTTCCCATTGTAAATCCTTCTTTCTACTGCTTTATGAATCCCTATCTTGAAATAACTTATTGTTCCGTATGAGTTCATTGAACGATACCGGAGTGTAATTGTTTATGCAGGCACCGGCATTCAGGGCACGTTCTCTGGCTTTCATAAATTCGTATACCTCATCCCGTGCCCCATGGATGTGCCCGTAAATCAGCCATGATCCATGACGGCTCTTATACCATTCTGCCAATGGATAATGGCACAGGCAGATCTGCTTGTCTTCGTCTGTGACATGTTGCATTTTTTCAGCGCTCTCCAGATACTTTGCAGCGTTTTCGCAGTCCAGTGTGACCTTGTCATGGTTTCCGATAATCAAATGCTTATGACCCTTGAGCTGTCTAAGGTACCAGTCCGGTGTCCGTCCTGGCCGGTAACAGAAGTCGCCCACGATATAAACATCATCATCTGCGGACACTCTTGAATTCCACAACTGAATCAGGCAGTGATCCATTGTGTCGACATCTGAAAACGGTCTGTGCTCAAACAGTATTACATTTTTGTGTCCAAAGTGCAAATCGCTAATATATAAATTCATGATGCACCTCCCTCAATTTATTCCTCATCGTCTTGCAATCTAAACCTTTGAATCAACTCTTCCTCAAATGCCAGCGATTCCGGTGTCTCCTGTACCGCTCTTTCATACTCAGGCTCACCTGGTTCATAAGGTCTCCCACTTTCGTCCATAAAAAACCTCAGATTCTCACTCATCATCATCGCTGCCTTCGTATTCAATCAACTCTTCATAGTCGTCTTTGCTTCCGACTCTGCGAAGGTAATCTTTTCCGCCATCGACCGCAACCGCACCGCATTTACAGAACTTAAAGTCATGCCTGCTCATGCTCTCAATAATCTCTCCACATTTTTTACACTTGATCCGATTTCTAATAATCTTTTTCATGATGTTGCCCTCGCTTTCTATCTTTATTATTAATTATAATTGGATTTCCTATCTGCCGCCACATGAAATTATGGTGCTGTTTTCTTCGATATTTTCCAAAATGTCATCGTTTTCTTCGATATTTTAGATTTTGTCACGGTCTCCTTCGATATTTGCAATTTTGTCACGGTTTCCTTCGATATTTCGTATTTTGTCACCGTTTCCTTCGATATTTCGTATTTTGTCACCGTTTCCTTCGATAAACGCTCATCTGATTCGATAATTGCACATCTGTTTCGATAATCGCTTATCTGATTCGATAGTTGCGGATTCCATTTTGCAGCACCAAAACATCATTTATCCTATTCAGCATCCATTGTGTATTAATGCTCCGTAATATATTAATATCCTCGTCAATGACGAGGATATTCTCAATACTGATATTCAATAATTTGCTTAAAATCAGGAGATTTTCGAGATTTGGCAGCGATTTCCCGGAAAGCCATTTATAGACAGCTTGTGGATTCTCGAATCCCATGACTTCCTGAACATCTTTCACCGTATACCCATTGCTTTTCAACAGTCTCCGAATGTTTTCTCCTGTTTCTTTTTGCTGGATCGACAAATATATCGGTTTCATAAGCGCTTCCCCCTTATTTATCTGCCGTTTTAATATGTAGTAGTTGCATTCTAGCACCTTTTGAATAAATCCGCCAGTATTTTATTCTTCTTTTTCGCACACACGGATTCCTAATGCTTCGCTCGCCCAGTCGATATAGATTTCTGTGATAATCAAGGATTTTATATCATCGGGAATCTCATTTTCGTAGCCGAAGTATATCGCTTCTTTATTTTTACGAACATTTATCATAAAATAATCATCCGCTGAAGTTATCTTTAAAAAGTCTCCCAATGTCTGTCCCATAATGCAATCCTCCCTGTTATATCTGAATGAAAAGTGGTTTTAATAAATGTCTATTTTCCTTCATTAAGCATACACTGGATAGCAGATTATGTCATTCAACTGATGGTTTAAAGCGTCTTTTATACTCTATATTCAACGTATAGGATCTCATAATACCCATCAGACTACAACTCTATCCGCCTCCAACACTTCCGTATTTCTTAATTATTCTACTGCTTTTAATTTCTTTACATCAACTACAATAGCTGCGGTTCCGGCAATAATAAACAGAATATTCATAATCAAAATACTGGTTGTAGAATCACCAAATGCAAATACCAGAAGCAAACCAATTGTTCCAAGTATTTTCCACTTGATTGCGTTAACTTTTGTCCAAAGCCAAATAAGCGCGGTCACGACAGCATAGATACATAATGGGCTTCCAATCAGGTTAACAATCGCTGCTAAAACTCCTACTCTACTTGCATATCCAGGAAATTCCGCAATGCTACTGATCAGAAATACTGCTGCTAAGACTGCTTTTACCACCATCATTGTTAATTGTTTTTTGTTTGTGTTGTTCATTTTGTTTTCTCCTTTTCGTTTCCATAATGTTATATTTTTTTTGTTACACTTATTAGACAGTGCCATTTACAAACAGGTTTTAGAAATCTATAAATATTTTTATCCAATGAATATATTTTCAATATCATGCAA
>ERZ1034755.289-NODE-289-length-17041-cov-6.583068_pt1 | contig 17041 bp, 16 predicted proteins | sample MGYA00520596_ERZ1034755 | MGnify/ENA primary metagenome ERZ1034755 (study PRJEB33766, sample SAMN09781701) | gut metagenome | biome: gut microbiome | host: Homo sapiens | place: Madagascar | study: EMG produced TPA metagenomics assembly of the PRJNA485056 data set... | reverse complement strand
AGAATAGCCGTGGAACTTAAATGAAATTATAGCTCAGATTCCTTGAAATTGAGTTTGGATTATTTTTTGTGGGAGTGAGGAAAGCGTAGATGAGAAAGGTACTTCTTGTGACATTCTCGGACAATGCGTAAGCGATGAATAACACACCGCCTACCATATTCCTAAATTCAGTTAAATCAGTAAACGACTACCGTTTACTTTCACTTCTTCTGCTACCTATGCGACAGGGGAATTCTGTGATTTCATCCCAGTCTTTGAGATAACAAGGCGGATATGAGTATCTCATGTTTACGGAGATGCTCCATAGAAGCAGCGTGTAACTCACGCAGCTGAGGACGATTAGTAGAGCTTTATAAGGAAAAACGACTCAGACTCTTGGAGATTGAGTCTGGGCTGTAATCTTTGATATGCGGAGAGGAGTAAGGACTAAGGAAGATGTTACATAGGGAATTCGGCTTGGTAAGCATTATCATGGCTGCTTACAATGCGGAAAAGACAATAGAGCAAGCGATTAATTCGGTGTTGAGCCAAACCTACACTAATTTTGAGCTTCTTGTGGTTAATGATTGTTCGAAGGACAGAACTGTGGAATTGGTCAAAAGTATTGCAGCGAAGGACGGTCGTGTGCGACTCATTTCTAATGTGAAGAATAGTGGCGTGTCTTACACACGCAAGCACGGTTTGGAAGAAGCAAACGGCTCGTGGATTGCAATACTTGATAGTGACGATGCGTGGGCACCGGAAAAGCTAGAAAAGCAGATCGAACTTCAAGAGAAAGCGAATGCTGATTTGCTTTTCACGGGTTCTGCTTTTATGGATTCGGAAGGACAACCAATTGACTGGTACCTTCACGCTCCGGCAGAAGTCACTTATCGTCAGTTATTGAAGCAGAATGTTTTATCAAATTCCTCTGCGCTTGTTCGTAAAGAGCTATATGCGAAGCACTATGCGGTAGGTGACGGAATGCACGAGGACTTTGCAACCTGGCTGAGCATTCTAAAAGAAGGCCGTAAAGCTTATGGCGTGGATGAGCCGTTGCTTATCTATCGCATTGCAAAATCATCAAAGTCAGGCAACAAAGTCAAGGCTGCGAAGATGAACTGGAATACATATCGGTATATCGGATTGAACCCATTGGCAGAACTTTATTATGAGTGTTGGTATATGGTAAGAGGTCTGCTTAAATACAAGAACTTGAAAAAAAAATAGGAGAATCAAAATGAAAGTATGTTTTATCAACCCTCCGTTTAAGGCTGAATACGGCAAGTTTTCTCGTGAATCCAGAAGTCCTTCCATCGGTCATAGTGGTGTTCTATATTATCCCCTTTGGCTGATTTATGCAGCTTGTGTTGCGGAAAAGAATGGTTTTGAAGTGGCATTTATTGACGCTCCTGCTAAGCAGATGAATAAGGAGCAGACGATGGAGCGTGTGAAGAAGGAAGCGTCGGATGCTAAGCTCTTTGTGTTCGACACCAGTACGCCTTCTATTTATAGTGATATAGAGTTTGCAGGTACTATCAAAAAGATGTATCCGAACGCTTTCACCATGTTGGTCGGCACTCATCCTTCTGCGACACCGGATGAGACCATGGGCATTAGCGAACTGATTAATGGTTTGGCTCGCCATGAGTACGATTACATAGTGCGTGATACGGCTATTGCTATTCGTGATGGCGCAGATCTTGCTACTGTTCGTGGTTTGACTTATCGCAAAGATGGTGAAGTAGTCCATAACCCTAATGCAGAGCATATCACTGACTTGGATGAAATTCCCTACGCAGCAGAGTTTATCAAGCGTAGGCTCGGTGTGACTGATTATGTTTTCCCGGCGGCTGCTTTCCCGTCTATTCAGATATTCACCGGACGCGGGTGCCCGGCGCAGTGTAACTTCTGTGTTTATCCGCAGACGCTGCATGGTCATCGCTATCGTCTGCGCAGTCCGGAAAATGTCATTGGTGAAATCGAGTATATTGTAAACAACTTCCCGGACGTGAAAGAAATCGTGTTCGAAGATGATACCTTTACTATTAATAAGCAGCGTGTTTCTGAAATTTGTAATATGATGATTCAGAAAGGCATCAATAAGAAGATTCGCTGGCTGTGCAATGCTCGTGTGAATCTGGATTATGAGACTATGTGTCTGATGAAGAAAGCTGGCTGCCATCTGATTATTCCCGGTATTGAGAGCGTGAACCAGCAGATTCTAAAGAACATTCATAAGGGTACTACGGTCGAGCAGATTGAAGATTACGTTGCAAATGCTCGTAAAGCTGGTCTGATGATTCATGCTTGCTACATGGTAGGAAATCAGGGTGAAACCCATGAGACTATGAAAGAAACGTTAGCCGCAGCTATGCGTTTCAAGACGGATACGGCGCAGTTCTTCCCGCTGATTCCTTATCCGGGAACGGGTGCATATAACTGGGCGAAGAGCAACGGCTATATTAATGGTAAGTACGATGAGTACATCCATGAGGATGGTACTTTGAACTGCATTATTAACACTCCGGAACTCTCTGCTCAGGAGTTGGTTGACTTCTGCGCTTATGCACGAAAGAAGTATTACATGCGTCCGTGGTACATTGGACATCGTCTTGCTCGTGGCCTGCGTGATCCAGAGGATTTGAAAAGAAGCTTGAAAGCATTCTGGTGTCTGAAAGACAGTTTACTAAAATAAATGGGTCTCGATGTGGAGAAAAGGTGGGTTTTTATGTGCAGTGGGGATATGAATTTGTGAAAAAATCGGAGGAAAAAATGATTGAGAAGACAGCAGTTATAGTTTCAGCCAAATTTACGCCGGGACATATTTCACATCTGAAAGCGTTTTATTTCCTTTTCAATAAGCTCGGCTACAAAACAATATTGTTGCTGAACGTATGCTATAGAAACATATTTGACGAGAATGTCTGCGTAAAATATCTTGATGAGGAGTGGGAAGAGACACGAGCAGATGTCATTTTAATATATAATATGTCGCAGATTGATACAAAGATTATTAAAGCTTTAAAAGGGAAATCGGAAAAGTGTAAAACGCTTTTTGTTTATCATGAACCTTGGTACGGCATAAAAAAATGGGTTATGGATGTGATGAGACGAAAAGTCAAACTAATGGTTTTACTAAAAAACATTGTGATACATTATTATGCAGTTAAACTAATCAGAACGGTGGACATTGTTTTGCTTCCATCTGAAAAAGCAATTGATATTTATACAAAATGTGATGTGAAATATAATCGAGAATATAATGAGTTTCCGCTTATTTTTACAGATGAAACGGTAGGTAGTGCAAAAGAAAAAAGATGTTATTTCTCTTTCATTGCAACGGCAGATAAAGAAAAAAACTTCCCGCTGTTTATTGAGTTCATTAAGAGTACATTGAAAAATGATTCGGATTTCATGAGTCAAATTGTGACAAGAAGCAACATCTCGGAATTTTGGGATAAGAAACTGGATAAATATGTAAAAGAGGGTCGACTTGTTGTTCAGGCAGGAAGGAATCTAAGCAATGAGGAGATAAACAGCGCACTAGAACGAAGCATCTGTACATGGTTGTATTATTATCATTCTACCCAAAGTGGTGTTTTAGCCAGAGCTTTTATGTGTGGCTCACCAGTGCTTTGCAGTACATCTGGGTGTTTTAAGAATTATGTCCACGGGAATAACGGCGTAATCTGCAAAGGAAATTCAATGGAAGAACTTTATGATGCTTATAAAGATATCTGCAAAAACGAAGAGCAGATGAGCCGAGAGGCAAAAAAATCTTTCGCACAATTTGAGTATTCGAATTCTGTAAATGCAATGCGAGAGATTTTGGAGGAAGGAAGCTTAATATGATTATTACAAAAACACCATTCCGTATGTCATTTTTTGGCGGTGGAACAGATATGGAGAACTTCTTTAAAGAAAATGGTGGAGCAGTGCTTTCTACCACCTTTGATAAGTACTGCTATGTGAATGTCCGTCACCTTCCACGCTTCTTTGATTATTCCACAGAATTATCTTATTCAAAGACCGAGCGTGTAACAAATATTGATGACATTCAGCATCCGGCTATTCGTAATGCCATGAAGATGCTGGATATGCACGAAATTCGTCTTACATATGAAGCTGATCTTCCGGCTCGTTCTGGTTTGGGAACATCCAGTTCCTTCGCTGTTGGAATGCTGAATGCATTTTACGCACTCAAAGGAAAGTATGCAGATAAGAAAAAGCTGGCGGACGAAGCAATTTACCTTGAGCGTAATCTGTGCAAGGAAGCCGGTGGCTGGCAGGATCAGATTGCAGCATCTTTTGGTGGGGTTAACCGCATTAACTTCAATGCAGATGGCTACGAAGTGCTGCCAGTGATTATCTCACCGGATCGTAAAAAGCAGCTTAATAAAAATCTGATGATGTTCTTTACAGGCTTTACCCGTTTCTCTTCCGATGTGCAGAAGGCAAATGCTGTAGGGAAGCAGGATAAGACTGCTCAACTTAAGGAGATGCTTGCACTGGTTGATGATGCGGAGCGTATTGTGACGGACAAGAACACCGACCTCGATGATTTTGGCAGAATGCTTGACCACACATGGAGACTGAAGCGTCAGACAGGCGCAGCGGTGTCTACAAACAGTATTGATGAGCTTTATGCGCGAGGTATTGCGGCTGGCGCACTGGGCGGCAAATTGCTCGGTGCTGGCGGAGGTGGATTCCTCGTGTTTTATGTGCAGCCAGAGCATCAGGATGCAGTTCGTTGGGCAATGCGTGATTTGATGTATATTCCGTTTGAATTTGAAGACGGTGGAACAAGGGTAATTCACTATACTCCAGAAGTGTATGAACCCCAGAATTAAGCAGAAGGTGTCATTATATGGGACGAATCAATAGATATTTGACTTTATTTCGCATTTTCATTCGGGGGGTACTCCCGTGCAGAATATCTAAAAAAGAAGAATTATTTTAAATCAATTGGCGAGCATTGATATCTCCAACCATGGAACTTTGGCACAGAACCGCATATGATTAGTTTCGGCAACAATGTCCGTATAACAAGTGGTGTAACATTTGTTAATCATGATATCACAGCATTGATGTTTCGATATATGGATAATAATCCGAGCTATCAGGAACGTAAAGGACCAATTGTGATTGGAGATAACGTGTTTATTGGTACGAATAGCACAATTCTATATGATGTAAAATTCGGGGACAACGTCATCATTGGAGCGGGAAGTCTTGTGAATAGAGATATACCCGATGGAAGCATTGCGGCGGGCGTTCTTTGTTGGGGAGTCGGAAAATTCGAGGATTATAAAGGGAAAATCACAAATAGACTGACAAATGAAGTGTGAAAGATGGTATTCCTTTAAATGGAGAGATTGTATGGTTGTTGATTTAAAAATATTCACTTGTAAGGCTTTTATGCTATGCATGAATTTTTCGTTTATGCTTATCATGAGCCAGTTGCATAACACGGTTTTTGGAGAGTATGCTGAATTGCTGTTAATGATGGCAAGTGTTCTCTTCTTTGTTATGCATTTTGTTTCATCAGTAAAATTTCAGTGGATGATATTGTTTGAAATAGTAGTATTGGTTGGCATTGGATTGATTGCTCTAAAGGTCTCAGGTGGGGCAACTTTACTAAAGCTAATTCTGTTCTTTGGAATAACGCAGGAAGTTGATCGAGAGTCGGTATTGAATGGCTATCGATGGTCACTGATAATCCCTTCATTATTTGTGGCTATATTGTCGTTGTTTGGTTTTGTTGATTTATATTATTCTGGTGCAAAGAATGCAATTGAATTTGGAATGCAAAATCCTAACACAGTTCCAGTTATAGTTCTTTCGATAATTGTGGCATACAACTTGGAAAATGAATGCAACCTAAGCGGAAAAATAATTGTAACAGAGTTTATAATATCGTTCCTTCTTTACTATTTCTGTAGAGCAAGATCAGCCGGGATAATTTTAGTATGTTATCTGACTGGTGTTTTTCTGTTCAAAAGAGCAGCTTCAATAAAAAGAATATTCAGGCCATTCCAGTATGTTTTTTTAATCTGTGCAGGTGCTTCGTTGCTTATAGCCGCTTTATTTAGAAGTCGAACAGCAATGTGGATCCAGATTAATAGCGTATTATCTGGAAGACCTTGGGCATGGGATTTATATTTGACAAGGTATGGCATCAAATTATTGGGTCAGCCAATAGATTTAACAATTGCAGCGTTAGATAATGCCTATTTAAGAATTTTGATACAATATGGCATATTAACATTTTTGATATATATTATATTTTTTGTGAGAATATCGCGGTATGCGTTTAAGAACAACAAGACAGTCTTATTGTTAAGCACAATAGCTTATGAAATATATTTCATGGCAGAATTTGGCCCGATTCTGGTTAATTTTTGCCCAATTCTAATGTATGAGGCATGTCTATTGGTAAATAAACAGATGGATGGAGAGCAGTAAAGTGGTGACATTGAGCATTTATATAGCTACATATAATCGCAAAGAGATTTTGAGAAGAAAGCTTGAGGGGATATTGGCTGTCCAATCTCAGGATTTTGACGTTTGGGTTTTAGATGATTGTTCAGATGATGGCACTGACGATATGCTGAGGGAAATCACAGACAATAGAATCCACTATATTCGGAATAAGGAGCGAATGGGGATAAAGGTCGATGGGGCTATGCCTAATTGGTATAGGTTGTTAGAAGTATGCGATGGGCGGTTTGCATTTCATTTGAATGACAGAGATATTTTTTATACAGAAAAACTCATTAGTTTGATTGATTTTCTGAAAAGACACTGGGAGTGTACAGCGGGAGTATGTGATAGCTTTACAGGTGAAAAAATGTACACAACACCAGCGGAAGCATTGATGGCGATACCATATAAAGCAAATCATCCGACTGGCATAATCTTTCGCATGGATTTGTATAAAGCTATTCCTGAGAGGGCGTCTTTTTTTGCTAAGGAGACATCTTATATTCATCCTCATGATTTGGTGCTTGGAAAGTTAAGTGAAAAGGGCGAAATGTTTCAATATGACAAGATGTTTGAACTTGCCGATAAAGAATCATTCGCAAATAATAAATCCTTCTATTACAAAAAAGGAAATGAAAAAACGGCTTGGTTTGCTCCGGACGAGAGACTGGAGGAATTCGGTATGTTTATCAGGCACTTGAATTCGTTGAATTTCAAAAAGAGTATTAAACTGGAAAAAGTGTTTAAAATAGCAAAAACTTACCTTTATTATTGTACATTTAATTATAAGTATTATATAACTGATCCAGGACAGACCAAGCATTACGGGATAGAGATACAAGAGTTTGGATTAGGGCAGATGTTTGCCTGTGCGGAGTCTTTTATTGAAAAGAGCGCACAAATCCTAAAAGATAATAAATACTTGGAAAATAGCGCTTATTACAAATTGTATTTGAGAATGTATTTTTGTGCAGTTTGTCTTGCGAAACCTATATGGGATCTGTACAAGAAAGGAGCAAGAAGAAAATGGTAAAAGTTGCATTTGCCCTCCCTGTTCCAAATCAAAAAATAATTGGTGGATATAAAGTTGCATATGAATATGCAACTTATCTTGTTCAAAAAGGCATGGATGTCACGATTGTGTACAACGCTCATGACGGGGAAAATTTGAAAGGACTTCCCCACTTTATTGTTTATTCTTTAAGGTGGATGACAGGTATTTTTGGTCCCAAATGGTTTAAATTGTCGAATGAAATTCATCGTGTGGTTGTCCCACATTTTACAGACAAAACGTTTTTAAAATATGATGTTGTTATAGCGACTGCAACGGAAACTGCAGAATACGTAAATAAAGCAACATGCAAAAAGTACTACTTTGTGCAAGACTTTGAAGATTGGGGGAGAAGTGAAGAAGCTGTTTTAGACACCTATCGCATGAATATGACAAAAATTACAATCTCAAAATGGTTAAAGGGTATTATCGATGATGTTTCTGATACTAAGGCTATTTACATACCGAATGGAATAGACAAGCAGGTCTTTTATGAAAAAAAGCCGTATTTGGAGAGAGATAAATATACATTATGTGCATTATATCATTGGGACAGTAGAAAGGGCTGCGATGTTTTATTAAGAATCATCTATAAACTAAAGGAACGCTATCCAGACTTTGAAGCATATCTTTTTGGAACACCCCAAAGAGAACAGAGTTGGCCTGAATGGATTCATTACACGGAAAAGGCAAGTCCAAAAGAAGTTTCTGACAGTATGAATTGTGCACGAGTATTTTTATGTACTAGCCGGCAGGAGGGATTTGGACTCACTGGATTAGAAAGCGTTTTTTGCGGATGTACATTAGTGACAACAGATTGTTTTGGCATTCGAGAGTATGCAAATAAGGATAATGCATATATGTGTGACGTGGATGATGAGGAAAAAATGTTTGAATACGTCTGTAGAGCATTTGATAATACGGAAGAAAGCAATGAAAAAAGAGAAAATGTAAGTGATATCTTGCGGAATTTTGACGCAAGTGAGTCAAAGAAAAGATTCTACGAAGTAATCACAAAAAATTGAAATTAATATGAAAGTGGCAGTAAAGGTGGTTGATATGTTAATGAATAAAGATATTGGGCTGGTCACGTATTATAAGGAAAACTATGGTTCGATACTACAGTGCTATGCGACAAAAAACTATCTGGAGCAGAAGGGATACAATTGCCATGTCCTATATGAAAAGTATGACGAAAGGCAGCTTGGAGTCGTTCGAGCAAAGAATATCATCTTTCATGCATACAATTCACTGCGGTATAAGGGCTATTTTTCACGGTATATAGCAATGCGAAAATCAATGAAGAAAGAAAAGGGATATTTAACTCGAAGAGCATATGACTTACAAAATAAATTCGTGGAGGACATGCTAAAGCCACAGGGGCTCACATGGAAAGAACTGCATTCGATTGCTACTCGTGATGATTATATCGCATTTATTGCAGGGAGCGATCAAATCTGGAATGCGAGTATTCATATAAACCCGATTTACTTTCTTCAATTTGCCCCTAAATACAAAAGAATTGCGCTTGCTCCTAGTTTTGGTATTAATTCAATTCCGGCGTATAACAAGAAGACAGTTAAAGTAGGATTAGAGGGATTTGAAAGAATAGCGGTAAGAGAGCAAACGGGAGAAGAAATCATTAGTCAACTATGTAAAGTACCAACCATTCAAGTGACGGATCCCGTATTCTTATTAGATGTAAATCAATGGAAATCGTTCGCTGAAAGTGTAAATACTCCTTCACAGCCGTATATTTTTGTGCATTTTCTAAGTGAACCAAGCAAGGACACAATTTATGAAATTGAAAAATTCTCAAATAGAACCAGTACGGAGGTTGTATGTTTTTCATATGGTTATGAAGAGTACTCGATATTTAGTAAAATAACTTACTTGGATGGAGACCCGCAAGAATATGTTTCTCTAATTCGTGATGCATCATATATCTGTACGGATTCTTTTCATTCTTCGGTGTTTTCTATAATAATGCATAAAAGATTTTATACTTTTCCGAGGCAACATCTGCATACATCTCCTCAGTCAAGCAGAATAACAGACTTGTTGACACGATATGATCTGGAAAATCGCTATGTAAAAAGTGGAATGATCCAAGAAGAAGATTCAATTAATTGGAATACGGTCGATAATATAATGGAGAATGAACGTATTGCTTTAAGAAAATATCTGGACGAAGAAATTGAAAGGAGAAGTTAAATGAAAGTATATGCATTTAGAGGCACTCCTGATATAGTTGAGAAATCTTCTTCTGGTGGCGCATTTTCTAAAATTGCGATGTCATTTGCAAAAAAATATAGCGACAATTATTCTATTTATGGCGTAGCTTGGACCATGGAAAATGAAGTCAAGCACATCAAAGTAACACGATTGGATGATATAGAGTTATTCAATGGATCGAAATATGCAAGGAGTAATATCAAAGGAATTTATAACAGTGTAGCAGATGACTTGATGAATGAGCAGAAGGTTCTTTTTTCGGGAACACCTTGTCAGGTTAACGGACTCATTAAATATCTTGAACATGTGAATGTAAAAACAGAAAATCTGTTTACAATTGACATTATATGTCATGGATCACCAAATCCACAGATTCTAAGGGACTATGTTGTATGGTTGGAAAAAAAGTACAAGTCCGAAGTGGCAAAAATATCCTTTCGAGACAAAAGTGTTGGATGGAAACGCTATCCAACAAAGGTTTGTTTCAAGAATGGAAAAGTATTACAAAGATCCTATGATGCTCAACTATATATGAGAATGTATTTCTCTCTGCTTATATTGGATAAGGGATGTTATAGCTGCAGGTTCTCTAGTTTGGAGAGAACAGGCGATATAACGCTTGGGGACTTCTGGGGAATAGATAAAATTATGCCAGAAATTCCTATGGGGAAAGGTGTTTCATTAATGATTGTCACCTCAGAAAAAGGAAATGAAATCGTTGAAGCACTAAATAAAACGCTCCATGAGGATGAATTGTTAAAGGAGTATGTAGGAGATGAATTCCTAAATTACCAGCATAATCTTAACCGCCCAACAGAAAAACCGGCTTTATATGAAGAGTTTTGGATGGATTATAAGAAACATGGTTTTGAGTATGTGGTTAAAAAGTATAGATTTGATTCAATAAAAGGAAGGACGAAATACTTCGTCAAATCCCTATTAGTTAGATTTGATCATTTTGATAAAAGGTTGTCATGAGCAATGGAGAAGCGTAATAAAATAAAGAATTTATCACAAAATGCTTTACTGTTTACAATAAGTGGCTTTGGAACGAGAATTATTTCATTCTTTTTGGTTCCCTTGTACACGTATGTGTTATCAACTGACGAATTTGGATCAGTAGATTTGGTGACTACTACAGTACAACTTTTGATTCCAGTTTTAACAATTAATATACAAGATGCGGTTTTACGCTTTTCACTTGATAAAAATTATAAAGCGGAAGATGCTATTTGTGTAGGTTTTAAGATAATTGGCGCAAGCTCAGCATTGTTGGGAGTAATTCTTTTTGGGTTGGATTATTCCGGCATTATCCCGTTGGAATCAAACTATATGTTTTTTTTATATCTGTCTTTTACTTCTGGGGCACTTAACAATAATTTGTCAATGTATCTTAAAGCAAAGGATCAGGTCAAAACATTAGCGGTCTGGGGGATTACTAATACAGCCGTCACTTGTTTGTTTAACCTATTACTGCTCTTAGGAATGCATTTAGGCATAAATGGATACATGATTGCTTATGTTTCTGGAACCATTGTAGCTGATGTAGGTATGTTCCTATCAGGAACCATTATGAAGGACTTGAAAAGCAGTAAGAGTTCTGGTGAAATTGCGCATGAAATGGTTAAGTATAGTGCACCATTGATTGCAAACTCTCTTGGATGGTGGATTAACAATGCGAGTGATCGATATATTCTTACCTATTTCTGTGGTGCTGCAGTTAATGGCATATATGCAGTATCTTATAAAATTCCATCTATATTATCTGCTCTACAATCGATTTTTTATAACGCATGGTCGATTTCCTCTATTACAGAATTTGATGAGAATGACGAAGACGGTTTTATCGGAGAAACCTACACAGTATATAGCTCGGCATCTTTTTTGGCTTGCTCTTTGATAATGCTTTTTAATGTAACCATTGCTCATATTTTGTATTCCAAAAACTTTTTCGTGGCGTGGAAGTATGTTCCGTTTCTGCTGCTTGGTACTGCCTTTAACGGATTGGGATTATTTAATGGATGCATTTTTGCCGCAGCAAAAAAGACGAAGGAGATTTCGATTACCACTGTAGTTAGTGCACTAATTAATACTGCGTTAAACTTTATTCTGATTCCGCTGGTTGGCGCATATGGAGCCGCATTTGCCACAATGATTGGGTATTTTTCAATATGGCTTATGCGAACACTTCGCCTGAAGAGAGTGATAAGGATGAATGTTAACTGGAAAAAACAAGTACTTATGATGATAGTGCTTTTAATGCAGTGTATAGCTGCATCAGCAAATGAAAGATTTCTATATCAGCTGCCATTCGTTCTTTTACTATTCGTGATTCAGCGAAAGACTATATTAATTATATTTGATAAGTTTGTACTGTTGTTAAAACGATAAATATGTGAGAGGAAAAACGAAGATGAAAACAGTAATAATGGCCGGTGGCAAGGGAACGCGGATCTCGTCTGTCGCCAGTGATATACCAAAACCAATGATTAAAATTGAAGGAAAGCCTGTTCTAGAGCATGAGTTAGAGTGTCTGCGTGACCAGGGCTTCACCGACATTATTCTGACTGTCTCTTATCTGGGAAATATCATCATGGACTACTTTGGTGACGGCTCGGGGATTTCTCAAGCTACGGGAAAGCCCTTTGGTGTCCATATTGAGTATTATTTTGAGGAAGATCCACTTGGTAATGCTGGGGCACTTTTCAAAATCAAGGACAAGCTGGATTCGGATTTTTTACTTTTGAACGCTGATTCAGTGTTTGATGTAGATTTCAAACGTTTTGTTGCTTTTCATAAGAGACATGGTAGCTTAGTTACACTTTTCACACATCCCAATAGCCATCCGTATGACAGCGGATTGATTATTGCGGATAAGAATGGAATGGTAGAGAAGTGGCTGGCGAAAGAGGATAAAAGACCGGAATATTATCGAAATCGTGTGAATGCAGGACTTCATGTAATTAGTCCGATTGTTCTTGAACAGTCAGGAGTTGATGCGGACAGGGTGGGAACATTGGATGAAAACGGGAAAATGATAAAAGTGGACTTGGATCGTCATCTACTTAAGCCGCTTGCTGGAACTGGAAAAATGTTCTGTTATGACAGTCCAGAATATGTGAAGGATATGGGAACCCCGGAACGCTATTATTCAGTATGCAGGGATTATCAAGTCGGTCGCGTTTCTGGAAAAAATCTCAAAAACAAACAGAAAGCGATTTTTCTTGATCGTGACGGAACGATTAATCAATACGTTGGTTTTCTTCGGAATATAGATGATTTTATATTGATTGATGGTGTTGTAGATGCTATCCAGGAAATGAATGCTTTAGGATATTTGGCAATCGTTGTAACAAATCAGCCGGTGATTGCTCGAGGAGAAGTTTCTTTTGAGGAATTGGAAGAAATCCATAATAAGATGGAAACACTTTTAGGCAGAGCAGGAGCTTATGTTGATGCAGTTTATTATTGCCCTCATCATCCGCACAAAGGATATGAAGGTGAGCGAACAGAACTGAAAATGGAATGTGATTGTCGTAAACCCAAACCAGGGATGTTATTAAAAGCAGCTCAAGATTTCAATATAGATTTGTCAAATTCATGGATGGTAGGAGATGGAGAAAATGACATCAAGGCTGGGCAGAATGCTGGATGCAAAACGGCACTGATCGGCGAAGGAGCGTATGGACAGACCGTAACGGTTTCATCGCTGAAGACCTTTGTGGAACAATACTTAAACGATGAGGAGAAGAACTGAAATGGAAGACAGACTGATGAAACACATCGACTTGCTGGTGGAACGTTACCCATCTCTGGAATCTGCAAAGAAAGAGATCGTTGAAGCCTATTTAGTTTTGGAAGAATGCTATGATAATGGCGGTAAACTGTTAGTTGCCGGAAATGGCGGTTCAGCTGCGGATGCGGAACATATTGTAGGTGAACTGATGAAGGGATTCAAGATGCCGCGCAAGCCGGAAGCAGATTTTGCAGAAAAGCTGGTGGCAGAGAATCAGGAGCTGGGAGTTGTTCTGGCAGAGAACCTTCAAGGAGCACTTCCGGCTATTGCACTGGATGGACATGCAGCACTTTCCACTGCGTACATGAACGACTGTGAACCATTGCTCTGTTTTGCGCAGCAGGTAAACGGATACGGCAAGGCGGGAGATGTGTTCCTTGGTATCTCTACCAGCGGAAGCAGCAAGAATGTCCTTTATGCTGCAACGACAGCTCGCGCCAAAGGAATGAAAGTTATCGGTCTGACAGGTGCCAAGGACAGCAAACTGATGGATATGAGTGATGTCTGCATTAAGGCACCGCAGACGGAGACGTACATGATACAGGAACTTCATCTGCCAATCTATCACTGTCTGTGCCTGATGCTGGAAGACAAGTTTTTCAATATTTAAACAGGAGCACTGGATAAAAGAGGTAAGTATTTTTGACAGAACTTTTTGACGCTGTGTATATAGCAATTAGTGGTAACATATCATTTTTAGAAGCAATGACGCTTTTTCTGCTTGCAGGAGTGGCATACCTGCTATCAAAAAAATATAAAATAGCATCCGTCATTTACAGTGTATTCCTGATTCTGTATATCACACTGCTCCGGAGAGAACCGGGTTATAATGAAATCATTCGGCTGGATATAAGATTGAAAAATGCCGGAGTGATGGTAGGAAATCTTTTGAATCTGTTCCTCTATATTCCGTTTGGCGGTTCCATGGCAGTGTGGAAAGCACAACAGCGAAAATCAATATGGTTGGTTGCAGCAGGCACGTCTTTTTTGCTTTCGGTATTCTGTGAATCGATGCAATATTTATCAGGCAGAGGCTGGGCAGATGTGAATGATGTGGTTTTTAATACAGTTGGTGGAATCGTGGGTGTGTGGCTCATGAAAAATATCAGCACTGATTTTAGAGATTGATAAAACTATCTGCTTTAAGTTCAACACACGAAGAATAAATTTTGCCACTATAGGCTACGTGTGTTTTTTCATTGCTCATTTTCTTTTTTAATGTTATAATGCAAGTGGGCTAGGGAGAGAAGAAAGGAATCAATGAACAAATATGAAGAACTGAACTTTACAGATGATTTTATGTTCTGTAAGGTGCTGACAACGAACCCGGGGCTGTGTCACGAACTGCTGGAGCTTATTATCGGAAAAAAGGTTGGAGCATTTGCGAGGCTAGATCAGCAGAAACCGATTGAGATTACGGCGGATGGAAAAGGAGTCCGGTTTGACGTGTACAGCGAGGACGACCAAAATGTTGTCTATGACTGCGAGATGCAGACAAAGGATAACAGCAATCTCCCAAAACGAGCTAGATACTATCAGGGAATGATAGATTTGAACCTCATTGAGAGAGGTGCAGATTACAGTGAACTGAAGAAAAGCTACATAATTTTCATCTGTCCATTTGATGAATTTAAGGCAGGTCTGCACAAGTACACGTTTAAGACCTATTGTAAAGAATTGCCAGAGATAACGCTGGAGGATGAAACAACAAAGATTTTTCTGTGTGCAGGAGGGGATGCTGATGATGTGTCACCAGAGATGAAGGAATTTTTAGAATGGATGGTCAGCGGACGGCAGGGCAAAACCGAGCTGGTCAGAAAACTGGATGATGCAGTTCAGAAAGCTCGAAATCATGAGGAATGGAGGCTGGAATATATGACATTACTTATGAGAGATAACAAGATGCGCGAAGAAGGACGCGAGGAAGGACGCGAGAATGAGATATTTTTAAGCGTACAGGAAGGTGATTATAAGTTAAAACGTGGTGCAGAAAAACTCGGGATTACAGAAGATGAATTCATGAAGAGAATGAACGCCGCAGGATATAAAATTTAATGATATGAAATAAGAGAAGAATCCGTAATGCCCTTATAGATGAGGGTGTGCGGATTCTTCTTTTATGTTGTTATCTTGGCTGTGGATGCAGCGGTTGAGATGATCAAGACTATGGCGGTTACGAAGAAAATCGAGATTGATGGTAAGATGGTGGAATTCCGTGCAAGCGCAGCCGTGCCGCGCCTGTACCGCATCAAGTCCGGCCGAGATATCTACAAGGATCTGCAATCCCTTGAAAAAAACGTGGACGACGGTATCAGCATCGCCGACTTCGACCGGTTCTAAACGAACGACATATTATGCTTGACTTCGCTTATTTTCTGAACTATTATACTCGTAAAGAAGTAACTCGTGAGTTAGTAACTTACGAGTATAATAATTGGAGGTGAGCAAGTGAGTCAGTTTTATTGCCGTGAAGATGAACTCAGAAAACTGAACCGACGGTATGAGGGTGGTAAATTTGAATGCGTTATCATCTATGGAAGAAGACGTGTCGGCAAGACCGCCTTGATCAATGAGTTCTGTAAAGACAAACCCACGATTTTCTTTTCTGCATTGAATACTACGGGAAAGGAAAATCTGGAGGCACTTTCCAAAGCTATTATGACATTTGAACGTCCAAACATGGAATCTGCACCAGAATTTCAATCCTATGATGCTGCTCTAGAGGAATTGACTGCATTGTCAAAAGATAAGAGAGTTGTGTTTGTCATAGATGAGTATCCCTATCTCGCAAAGGCAAAACCAGCAATCTCAGCGATGCTGCAGCATATTATCGACCACAAGTGGACCGAATCCAAGATGTTCCTGATTCTCTGTGGTTCTTCAATGAGTTTTATGGAAAATCAGGTGCTTGGAAAGGAAAGCCCTCTTTATGGGAGGAGAACGGCTCAGTTTAAGATAGCACCGCTAGATTACAAGGAAACTGCTGTGTTCCATCCCAATCTGTCAGATGATGACAACGCACTGATTTACGGCATTACTGGCGGTGTTCCGCACTATATCAACAAACTGGATGTACGAGACAATGTTGATGATGCTTTGCTGGAGAATCTCTTTGATCGATCTAGCTATCTGTATGAGGAACCTGGGAACCTGCTCAAACAGGAATTGAGGGAACCCGCGATATATAATGCAATCATTAAGGCAATTGCGGAAGGTGCATCACGCCTAAATGATATCTCGATGAAGATTGGTGAGGATACTTCGGTTGTTTCAAAGTATCTGAAGACACTAATTGATCTGGGCATTGTGAAAAAGGAAACTCCGGTGACAGAGAAGCCGGGACGAAAAACGATTTATATGATTGCGGACAACTTTTTCCGGTTTTGGTATCGCTTTGTCCCCGTCAATATGAGTGCAATTGATTCTGGCCGAATTGTGAAAACCTACCCTCATGCGGTTAAACAATATCTTCCTGATTATATGGGGTTGATATT
>ERZ1034755.288-NODE-288-length-17050-cov-6.724625_pt1 | contig 17050 bp, 12 predicted proteins | sample MGYA00520596_ERZ1034755 | MGnify/ENA primary metagenome ERZ1034755 (study PRJEB33766, sample SAMN09781701) | gut metagenome | biome: gut microbiome | host: Homo sapiens | place: Madagascar | study: EMG produced TPA metagenomics assembly of the PRJNA485056 data set... | reverse complement strand
GCACCAACGTGGGGCCGAACATGATGATCGCCGCCACGGGTGACCCCGAAAACGCACGCCGCCAGGGCGAAGTCGCCGCGTCGGAAGGAATGGCGGTCGGCGCGAACTACGCGTTCGCCCCGGTCATCGACATCGACAACAATTTCCGCAACCCCATCACCAATACCCGCACCTACGGGAGCGACCCCGCGTTTGTCGCGGCGGCGGGCGAGGCATTCACCCGCGCGGTACAGGCGAAGGGCATGGCGGTCTCTATCAAGCACTTCCCGGGCGACGGCTGTGACGAACGCGACCAGCACCTCGTCACCAGTATCAACTCGCTCTCGACCGAGGAATGGGACAAGACCTACGGCATGGTGTACCGCCGCTCGATCGAGGCGGGGGCGCTCACCGTCATGGTCGGGCACATCATGCAGCCCGCCTACTCCCGGGCGCTCGTGCCGGGCATCCGTGACGAGGATATTCTCCCGGCGACCCTCTCGCCGGAACTGCTCCGGGGTCTGCTCCGCGGCAAACTCGGCTTCAACGGCATGATCATCACCGACTCGTCCACGATGGCGGGTATGTGCGTCCCCATGGATCGCCGCGTTGCCGTCCCGCGTGCCATCGCCGCCGGGTGCGATATGTTCCTGTTCACAAAGAATATCGATGAAGATTACGGCTATATGAAAGCCGGGCTCGCAAACGGGATTCTCACCCGTGAGCGGCTCGACGAAGCGGTCATGCGAATCCTCGGCGTCAAGGCGGCGCTCCGCCTGCCCGAGAAGCGCGCCGACGGCTCGATCTTCGTCTCCCCCGAAAGGGCGCGGGAGGTGGTCGGCTGTGCCGCGCACCGCGAGATCGAGCGCGAGGTCACCGACCGCGGTGTGACGCTCGTCAAGGATAAGGAAAACCTCCTGCCCCTATCGCCCGCGAAACACAGGCGTGTCCTGCTCATCGGGCTCCGCGGCGGGGAGAACGCCTTCGGCACCGGGGGCGGCGAGGACATTGAGGCGGCGACCGCCGAGGCACTCCGCAAAGAGGGCTTCGACGTGACGGTCTTTAAACCCGCAAAGGGATTTGAGGGATTGATGGCGCCGTATGCGGACGTCGTCGACCGCTACGACCTGATCCTCTACGTCTCCAACCTCGCCACCAAGTCGAACCAGACGACGGTGCGCATCGAGTGGGCGAGCCCCATGGGCGCGAACTGCCCCTCCTACCTCTCGGTGGTACCGACGGTGTTCGTGTCCTTCGCGAACCCGTACCACCTGCTCGACGTACCGCGGATTAAGACGTTTGTCAACGCCTATAAATTCAAGGACGCGACCGTGCGTGCGGTCGTCGATAAACTCCTCGGGCGCAGTCCGTTCACGGGGGTCTCTCCCGTCGACGCCTTCTGCGGCAAGTGGGACACGCATCTCTGACATTCAGTGAAAGGAAACCGAAACCATGTCTGACGCGAAGATTCTGATGGAAGTGCGCGGCGTATCGAAATCGTTCGGTCCGACCGTGGCGCTGAAAAACGTGGACATCACCGTCCGGGCGGGCGAGATCCGCGGGCTCATCGGGGAGAACGGGTCGGGGAAATCCACCGTCACCTCCATTTACGCCGGAATGCAGCCGGCGGACAGCGGGGAAATGTACTTCCTCGGGGAGCGGTGGGAGCCCGCCTCCATGGTGGACGCGATGCGGCGCGGCGTGGGTATGATCGTCCAGGAGACGGGCACCATCGCCGATATCCCGGTCGCCGAGAACATCTTCCTCGGCGAGGAGGACGCATTCCGCCCCTTCAAGACCAAGGGGGGCGGCACCTGGGGCCCCGTCAATCGCCGGGCGCTCCTGCGCCGGGCGCAGGAGGCACTCGACGACATCGGCGCCGGACATATCCGGGCGACGGATATCACCGGTTCGCTCGATATGCAGGATCGGAAACTCATCGAGATCGCCAAGGTCTGGATGGGGCACCCGAAAATTCTCGTCGTCGACGAGACGACGACGGCGCTCTCCCAGCAGGGGCGAGACATCATCTACGATCTCATGGAGCGGCTCGCTTCGTCGGGCGGCGCCGTGGTGTTCATCTCCCATGACCTCGATGAAATCATGGAGAAGTGCAACGCCCTGACCGTCCTGCGCGACGGCTCGATCATCCGCACGTTCACGAAAGAGGAGTTTGACGCGGACGCCATCCGCACCTCCATGATCGGGCGGGAACTCGAGGGGAGTTATTACCGCGACGATACCGATTACGATATCCCCCGGGAGAAGGCGATCGAACTCGCGGACGTCCGCTACCGCGACCGGGTGCGCGGCATCAGCCTCACCGCCCACCGGGGCGAGATCCTCGGCATCGGCGGACTTTCCCACTGCGGAATGCACACGCTGGGCAAACTCCTCTTCGGAGCGCTCCGCCCCGATGAGGGCGAGGTGAAAGTCTACGGTCGCCGCCCCCTGCACGGAAAGGGGAACGGGGAGAAACCCGGAAAACCGGGCGCCCGGCTGGATCCCGACTCGGTGGAAACCGTGAAGAACGAACGCTTCGCCATTTCCCGCGGCATCGGTTACGTCGCGAAAGACCGCGACACCGAGTCGCTCAGCACCGTGACGACCATCCGCGACAACGTGGCGATCACGGGTCTCGACCTTTTCAAAGTCGGGAAGTTCCTGATCCTCTCCTCAAAAGAAAGAGAATATGTCGAGACACAGGTGAACGCCATGTCCACCAAATACTTCTCGATCGACCAGCCCGTCGCGACCCTCTCGGGCGGGAACAAGCAGAAAGTCGTCTTTGCCAAGTGGGTCGGCGCGGGGTCGGATATTCTGATCCTCGACTGCCCGACGCGCGGCGTCGACATCGGCGTCAAGCAGGCGATGTATCAACTCATGTACCGCATGAAAAAAGAGGGCAAGACCATTGTGATGATCTCGGAGGAAATGACCGAACTCATGGGAATGTGCGACCGGCTCCTCATCATGAAAGACGGCGAAATCACGCGTGAATTCCTGCGTCGCGACGGTTACAGCGACAGCGAAATCATCCGCTATATGATTTAAAAAGGAGGAAACACACCATGCAGACCCAAACTGCCACCGAAAACATGGGGGGGCTCCTCCCGGACGCGATGGAAAATCGCCGCCGGCGCGCCGTGTTCGTATCGAAGTTCATCAACTTCATTCCGCTCATCGGGCTGGTGCTGGTCGTCGGGCTCTACTTCCTCTCGGTCGCCGTCACCGGCTACCGTCTCTCCATTCAGATGGAGATGATCATCAACAAGATCATTCTCGTCGCCTTCGTCGCGACGGGCGCGACCTTCATCTTCACGATCGGGTCGTTCGACCTTTCGCTCGGGGCGAATATGCTTCTCTCCGCCGTCGTCGGCTCGCTCGCCTACCGGGCGACCAAGTCGCTCTGGCTGATGGTGCTCGTATGCGTGCTGGTCGCGATCGGCATTTCGCTCATCAACTACCTGCTCGCCGCGGTCTTCCATCTCCCGGTCTTTATTATGACCGTCGCGATGATGACGGTGCTGTCCACGATCTCGTCCTTTATCCTCGGCGGCGAGACGCTCTATCCCGGGTTCGCCCAGCGGGGGAGCGAGGACTATGAGATCTACCACAATATGCTCGACACCATATGGTTCCGCTTCGGACTGCTCGCGCTTTACGTGCTTGTCTGCTGTTTCCTCTTCTACTTCACGAAACTCGGACGGCAGCAGAAGTTCCTCGGCGGCAACCCCGTCTGTGCGAAACTCTCCGGCATCGGTATCGTCAAGATGACCTTCATTTCGTTCACGATCGCCGGCGTCGGCATCGGGCTCGCGGCGTTCTGCTCGACGCTCCCGTCCGGCTCCATTGAGAGCGCGACCGGGTCGGACGTCGGCATGAATATGCTGATCGCCATCGTCTTCGGCGGTATGGCGCTCTCGGGCGGCCCGAAAGCCAAGGCGTTCGCCGCCTTCCTCGGCGGCTGTACCATGGCGTTCCTCGACCTCTTCATGTCGAACATTCTGAGTTACGCCGAGGTCGAGAGCGGGAAAGACGCCATTACGATGCTCGTCAAAGCCATTCTGTTCCTCATTGTCGCGGCGCTGCTCGGTATCGCGTCGCGGTCGAAGCAATTACCTCGCTGACCCAAAATATGAAAACAAGGAGAACCACCATGAAAAAAGTATTGTCTTTACTGCTGACCTTTGCCATCGTCGCCGCCGCGGTGCTGACGCTCGCGTCCTGCGGCAAGAAGAAGGTCGCCGCCAAGATCGGCGTCATCCGCGGGGACGCCTCCAGCGTGGAAGCGCTCGCGTGGGAGAAATACCTGAAAGACCTCTCCGACGAAATGGGCGTGAAGATCGACTTCACGACCGCGATCGAGAGCGCCGATCAGGAACTCCAGGCCGTCCAGAACTACGGCTCGCAGGGGTATAACGGTGTCATCGTCATGACCGCCTACAACCCCACCACCATTCTTGAGAAGTGCCAGGAATACAAGATGTATATGGTCGTCGGTGCCGCGCACCCCGACTTCGAGGATTCCGACAATTCGCTCGTCAAGGATCCGAACGTTGTCATCGGCGACTTTAAGAACTATCCCTACTACGTCGGCGCGACCGGCCCCTCCAACTACGGGGAAGTCCTCGCGGGCTACGAAATGGGGAAATCCGGTGTTGCCGCCGGTTTCACGAAGTACAGCGTCTTTACCGGCGCGACCGCTTACGGGCAGATGATGCACGCTCTGCGCATCGCCGGCTGGTTCGTCGCCCTGCATGACGACGACCCGAGCGTGACCTACAACGGTGTTGCCTGCACGCTCGAAAACTGGAAGACCATCACGGCGCAACTCCAGAAGGACCTCGGCGTTGACCTTTCCAAATTCAAGAGCGACAAGTATCAGATCCTCGCGCAGGCGGGCGGTTACTCCTTCCTGCAGGGTGACTCCACCGCGAAAGCGGCCGTCGCGAACCTCTCCGCCGCCGCAGGCGTGCAGTGCGTGTTTGCCGCCGGCTCCGCCGACGCCGTCGCCAACCTCGAGCCTGCCGGGTCGACCGTCAAGTATATCGGTAACGACTCGCTCGGCACGACGTTCGAGACCATGTTCAAAAACGGCAAACTGATTTTCGACATCGCGAAGTACAATTCCTATATCGGCCCCGCATTCGCACTGCTCCTGAAGTCCATCTACAACGATTCCGCCGTGCGCGTGGACGGTAAGCCCGTCTCGATCGAGCAGGCATCGCTCAGCATCACCAAGGCGGACGACTACACCACCATCAACACCGTGGAGACCAAGGACGGCGGTTACTTCTTCTCGTCCGAATTCCTCTCCGCGTATATCCAGGAATCGAAACTCGGCGAGAACGCTTCCGGCCATACCGAAATCACGGACAAGGCGTTCGTCGAAATCTGCTCCGGCAAGGCAACGCTCTCGGAGGGCGGTCTCTATGAGACGACCAAAGCCGTTTCCAAGGCATACACCGCCGCCGGCCACGATATCTTCGTCTTCAAGAAAGAGGACTGACACCGCAAAAATGACCGTTTTCCCGGGAGACCCCCCGAAAAAGGGGCGCGTCTCCCCGGGGGACGACCCAAGTCCCGCCCGCTCCGGGCGGGGAACATACGCGGGGCGGAGCCCCCGAACATGAGGTGAACCATGAACAAAAAACTGGACAGTTATCTCAGCCGGCACGAAAAACTCCGTCCCGTCGTCTCGGGCGGGCTGACCGCGGCGCGCGTCTCGGTCATGCCGCTCCTGTGCCTCGCCCTCATGGCGATTCTGTGCGCCGCCGCGGGGACGCAACTTTTCCGCGGCGGGGACGCGGGCAACGTCGGCGCCCTCTTCAAGAACATCTGCTACTACGCGCTCCTGTCGTTCGCCGTGTCCATCAACCTGCACACCGGGCGCATGAGTTTTGACTGCGGCGCCATCATGGTGCTGTCGACGACCGTCGGCTTTATGGTCGGGGTGGGGAACGACAATGTGTTCCTGACCCTGCTCGTCGCCGCCGCCGTCGGGTGCCTGCTGTCCGCCATCTCGGGCGCGCTCTATATCCTGCTCCGCCTGCCAAGCATGATCGTCTCGCTCGGCACGACCCTCATCTTTGAGGCGATCGCGTATCTTCTCGTGCGGGCATTCGCCTACAACGGCGACATCGAGACGATCTACCTGCGCCGCGCGCTCACGCCGAAACTGCTCGGCTTCAGCGCGAGTGTCTCCGCCATGCTGATCATGGCTCTCACCGCGACCTTCTTCATGATCGTCGTGTTCCACTACACGAAGTTCGGTTACGACTACCGCGCGCTCCAGGGCGGGCAACGAATCGCCGTGAATACGGGCGTGCGCGAGGTCGGGAACGCCATCGGGTGCTACCTCATCTCCGGGGTTTTGCTCGGGCTCGCCGGGGTGGTGAACTTCACGTTCGCGACCGCCGTCCAGCCGTCCATCAACTTCGGCACCGTGTCGCTGATGTTCGAGTGCTTCTGCCCTCTGTTCTTCGGCGGGTTCCTCACCCGGTATATCAATAAGCAGGCGGGGATTCTCATCGGCGTCGTGTCCTACTCCTTCATCCAGTCCGGGCTCGGGCAGATCCGCAACGCGCTGAACTGGAACAATTTCGTGATCCCGCTCATCAATGCGACGATCCTCGTGCTGTTCATGATCTACCAGACCAACGAGGCGATGATCCGCGCCCGCGTGCGCGGCTGGTTCCGCCGTCGGCGCGAGGGGGAGGCGTCCGCATGAGCGCCGTGCGGTGCCCCCGAGGGAGCATTCCGCTCTGGGGGAGCGTGATCCCCGGCAATACGGGGAAGCCGAAGCGCAACGCTCTGAAGATCGACCCGACGCTCGATCCCGGGGAGGCAATGGCGTTCGTCTTTGACCCGCGCCATCATCACCCGACCTCGACCCGGGAGTTCGATACTGCCGTCTGGCATAACGCGATCCTGCGCGGTCGGTCGGGGGAGGACTTCGACGACGAGCCGTATCTGACGCCCTATGTCGTGCCGGGCAGTGACATCTGTGTCCTGCTCGCCGCGGGCGGCGCCTATCTCGACGTCTCGACCGAGGACGAGTCTGCGCCCGTCGCGCGGGAACTCAACCGTCACGGTATCACGGCGTTTACGCTGAACTACCGTTTCTATCCGTACACCGCGCCCGTGCCGTTCCTCGACTGCCGGCGGGCGATGTGCCTGCTCCGCGCCCGCGCCGGAGAATTCGGGTTCGACCCCGGAAAGATCTGCCTCGGCGGCTTCTCCGCCGGGGGGAACCTCGCGGCGACGACGGCGCACCTCTTCGGGGAGATGCCCGAAATACCGGGCTACACGCCGGACGACATCGACTGCGTCGATCCGCGCCCGAATGCGCTCATGTTGGCGTATCCGAAAGTCATCTTCACCGATACGCACGACCTGCTCCTGCCGATTCTCGGTGAAAAATTCTTCACCTGCGACATGGATGAAGCCGTGCGGCACTACACCGTCACCAATCATATGGAAAAGGGCGTGACGCCCCCGACGTTCCTCGTCGGGTCGGTGAACGATACCGTCGTCGACCCCGGGAACCTCTATGCCTACGCCGTGCGCTGTCACGAGATCGGCGTGCCGTGCGAGCTCCATGAATTTCTCGAGGGGGGACACGGCTACGGCTCGGCGCGCGACCGCGCGTACAGCCCATGGGCGCCGCCCGGCGACTACCGCGGGCTCGACACCTGGTGTGACCTGCTCGCCGTCTGGCTCGAGAAAATCTTCCGCGCCCCCGGTGAGCGGCACTACCGCTGAATCGGGCGAGGGGCGGAGAGGGAACGTGTCCCGGCGGCGGAAAGAATGCCGGAGCCGCCCGGCGGAGCGGAGTCGGGAGCGGACAGACGTCAAAACCGCGACCGCGCCCACCGCACAACGATACCAAACGCACAGCCGCGAAGCCGAGCGACCGCCAAGCCGAACCGTCGCGTCAACCGAACAACTGCACAAACCACGTACCCGCCGACGGTCCCGCCGCGGGTACTTCTTAAAAAGAGGTCTTATGATTCGTTACCGTCTGACACTCGCCCTGCTGATGAACGTACCCATGTCGATCTGTCTCTCACTCGCGGCGACGCTCCTGAATCTCGCCGGGGGGCGCGGGGGTTTTACCTTCCCGGGGAGCCTGATCGGGCTTATCATCGCTTACGTCACGGGGGTTCTTGCCGCGTTCTTCATTCCCTCGCCGCGCTGGGGGCAGGGGCTCGCGCGGCGCGCGGGCGGCGGGAGGTTTGCCTCGTTCTTTTTCCCCGCGCTCCTGCCCGCCCTCGTCAACACGTTCGTGATCTCGCTCGTGATGACGGTGTATCAGGTGGGGTTCGTCACGCGGGCGGGGGCGGTCGCGTGCCTTGTCGCGTTCCTGCAGCCGTTTCTGCCCCTGACGCTGATCGCGTTCCTTGTCGCTTCCGTGTTCGCGCGCCCGCTGGACGCGCTCGCAAAACAACTGACGCACTTTCCCCCCGCGGGCGATGCACCCGCCGGGGCGGACGATACCGAAACCGGGGAGGTCCCGCATGAAGATTGACCGTATTAAGATTTCCGGCGTCGCGCCCGACGTGCTCGGGTTCGCCTTTGCGCCGCTGTCCGTCTCGTGGCGGGTCGTCGACCCGGAGGCGGAGGCGGTGACGGAGACGCTCATCGAGCTCTCGCGCGACCCCTCTTTTCTCACCGTGGACTATGCCAAGCGGGGGAAACTGAGCGCCGCCGGAGAGCCACTCGACTGCGCGCTCCTGCCGCGCACGCGCTACTATCTGCGCCTGACCGTGACAACGGACGACGAGACGACGGCGGTCGGTACGCCCGTTTCTTTCGAGACGGGAAAGCGGAACGAACCCTACGGCGGGGCATGGATCGCGCCCGCGGAGGGCGACGACTGCCACCCTGTGTTCCTGCGCCGTTTCCGTATCACGAAACCGGTGACGCGCGCCCGTGCCTACCTCTTCGCCGCAGGCGTTTACGAAGTGCGCCTCGACGGGGTGAAGTGCGGTGACGAATACCTCGCGCCTTACTTCAACGACTACCGTTTCGCCCTGCAGGTCTCGACCTACGCGCTCGACCTCACGCCGGGGGCGCATACGCTCGCCGTCGCCGTGGGGCGCGGCTGGTACCGCGGGCGCTTCGGGCTGGACGGGGGCAGGGAGGACACCTGGGGCGACCGTTCCGCCCTCATCGGGGAAGTCCATATTGATTACACCGACGGGAGCCGTGAGGTGCTTCTGACTGACGGGGCATGGGTGTATGCCCCGGACGATACGACCCTCTCCGGCATCTACGACGGCGAGGACGTCGACCGCACGCGGTTTTCGGAAGGGCGCCCCGAAAAGCCGGTCGAGTGCCTTCCCGACGGGGGGAACCTCATGCGGGGGCATCTGACCGACCGCTTCTCGCCGCCGCTCCGCGTGGTGGAGACGTTCCCCGTGCGAGAGGTCATTTCGACCCCCCGCGGGGAGACCGTCCTCGACTTCGGGCAGAACTTCGCCGGGTTCGTGCGTTTCCGCTGTCGCGCGCCGCGCGGCACCAAAGTGACGCTGGACTTCGGAGAGGTCTTGCAGGACGGTTGTTTTTACAATGACAATTACCGCACGGCGCGCGCCCGGTTCACGTTCGTCGCCGGGGGCGACGAAGAGTGGGTGGAACCGCGCTTTACCTACTGCGGCTTCCGCTATGTGCGCGTCACGGGGCAGGGAAACCCCGATCCCGCCGATTTTCTCGGCTGCGCCCTGTCGAGCGAAATGGACGATACGCTCGATTTTAAGACCGGGCACAGGGGAATCAACCGCCTGCTCGAAAACGTGCGGTGGGGCATGCGCTCCAACTTCGTCGATATGCCGACCGACTGCCCCCAGCGGGACGAGCGGCTCGGCTGGACGGGCGACGCACAGGTGTTCGCCCCGACCGCGTGCTACCTCGCGGACACGCGCGCATTTTATGAGAAGTTCCTTGCCGAGGTGCGCCGCGCGCAGGTGACGATGGGCGGGGCGGTACCGAACTACCTGCCCTCCTTCGGGTTCCTCGCCGGGACGTCGAGCGTGTGGGGGGACGTCGCGACATTCCTGCCGCACACCCTGTACCGGCAGTACGGCGACCGGGAGGCGCTCCGCCGCCACTATCCGATGATGCGCGACTGGGTGGACTATATCACCCGCACCGACAGGGAGAACGGCGAGCGGCATCTGTTCGCGACCGGGTTCCACTTCGGCGACTGGCTCGCGCTCGACGGCGTGACCGAACAGTCCATGAAGGGCGGGACGGACGACACCTACCTCGCGTCGCTCTACTATATGCAGTCGGCGAAATACGTCGCCGAGGCGGCGGAGGTGCTGGGATATGCCGAGGACGTCGCCGCTTACACGGCGCTGGCGGAAAAGATCCGCGCGGCGATCCTTGACGAATACTTCACCCCTGCGGGGCATCTGTCCGTTACGACTCAGGCGGGGTACCTGACCGCGCTCCGCTTCGGCGTGTGGCGCGACAAAGATGTTTTGCTCCGCGACCTGGAAACGCGGCTCCGCCTTGACCGTTACCGCATTCGTTGCGGCTTCGTCGGCGCGCCGACGATGTGCAAGACGCTCGCCGACGCCGGGCTCGGGCGGCTCGCGTACCGGTTCCTCCTGCGGGAGGACGCCCCGTCGTGGCTCGCGTGCGTGAACCTCGGTGCGACGACGATTTTTGAGCGGTGGAACTCGCTCCTGCCGGACGGGCATATTTCCGGCACGGGCATGAACTCGCTCAACCACTATGCCTACGGGTCGGTCGCGGAGTTCCTCGTCACGGGCGCCGCGGGGCTGACGCCGCTCGCCCCCGGATTCTCGCGGGCGAAGATCGCGCCGCTCCCCGACGTGCGGCTCGGGTACGTCGACTGTACCTACCGCTCGGCGTCGGGCGACTGGCACGTCGCGTGGCGCATCACGAAAGAGGGGCGCATCGACCTCACCGTCGGCGTGCCGCTCGGGTGCGAGGCGGAACTCACCCTGCCGGGGACGGTGAGACACCTGACGCTCACCCCGGGGGTCTATCACGAGGTGTACACACCCGACGGGGACATTCTGTGCCTCTTTGACCCCGATACCCCCCTGGACGAGGCGTTCCGCGACGGGCGCGTCGCCAAAATCCTTGCAGAACGGGTACCGGCTTTCGCCGGGGTCGCCGCCGGGGAGGAGGCAGGGTCGGTAACGCTCTCCATGCTGAAGAGCATGCACTATATTCCGCATGACCCGGCGGCGCTCGACGCGGCGCTCGCCGAGATCTACGCGCTCCATATCGAGGAGGTACCGAACACATGAAACTTGCGATCGTAGCCGCCGCCGGACGCTCCGGGCGGCGCATCACCGAGGAGGCGCTCCGCCGCGGGCATGAAGTCACCGCGTTCGTGCCGAGCGTCGACGAATACCGCGGGGCGGTGCCGGAGGGCATCATCGTGCGGGAAAAGACCATACTGGATTTGACGCGCGAGGATCTTGCCCCGTTTGACGCCGTGATCGACTGCTTCGGCGTGTGGCGCGAGGAAGAGGGGGATCTCCACACCGAGACGCTCCTGCACCTCGCGGGGTGCCTCTCCGGCACGGGGGTGCATCTGCTCGTCGTCGGCGGCGCCGGCGGGCTCTTTACCGACGGGACGCACACCCGGCATTTCCATGAGACGCCCGGCTTTCCCGCCGACACGCGCGCGGTCAGCGCGGCGCAGGCGCGCTCCTATGAGGCGCTCACGCACACCGATCTCGCCGCGTACACCTATCTCGCGCCGAACGGGCTGTATCTGCCCGACGCGCCGCGCACCGGGAAGTACGTCCTCGCGGGCGAGGAGATCGTCCCGAACCCCGGCGCCGTGCCGCCCCTGCACTTCGTCTCCTACGCCGATCTTGCCGTGGCGATGATTGACCTCGCCGAGGCGGGCGGGAGGGGTCGCCGTCGACTCTCGGTCTACCATGACGAAGCCGCGGACGGAGAAGCGACCGACAGAACCAAAGCATCGGGGGAACACCCCGGGGCGCCGGGCGGCGCCGAAACCACAGGCGGGGAGGTATCTCAGCGATGAGCGGTTACAAGGGTATTATTTTTGACCTGGACGGTGTGCTGTGCCACACCGACGAATACCATTACCGCGCGTGGAAGGCGCTCGCCGACAAAATCGGCGTCCCTTTCGATCGTCAGGTGAACGAGCGTCTGCGCGGCGTCTCGCGCATGGAGAGCCTGGACATCATTCTCGAGCGCGCGACGCGCTCCTATACCGACGCCGAGAAGACGACGCTCGCGACCGAAAAGAATGAAATGTACCGGGGTTTCCTCGCAAACATGACGCCGGACGACCTGCCGGCGGGGGTCGGGGAGACACTCGCGACGCTACGCGCGCGCGGGTATCGGCTCGCGATCGGCTCCTCCTCGCGCAACACGCCGCTGATTACGGAGCGGCTCGGAATCGTTTCGGCGTTTGATGCCGTCGCGGACGGGAACGAGATCACGCATTCCAAGCCCGATCCCGAGGTCTTTCTCCTCGCGGCGGAGAAGCTGGGGCTTGCCCCCGCCGACTGCCTTGTCGTCGAGGACGCCGAGAGCGGCGTCAGCGCCGCCATCGCCGGCGGTTTCACCGCCGCGGGCATCGGCTCCGCGAAGGACGACCTGCGCGTGACCTATCGGCTGGACGCGCTCTCCGACCTCACGGCACTCCTGCCGTGAGAAATGTCAGCAAAAGTTGACTTTCGCCGTGCGCTCGGCAGACATCGGGCGGGCGAAAAGGAAAACAAAAGCGGCAACCGTCACGACAAAGCCATCACGACAAAAAGCGGAAACCTTACAAACAGAAAGACAAACAGAAAGCGGAGTGCCCGTCGGGCACTCCGCTTTGCATTGGGTTACATTAGATTGTATTGGATTGGATTAGGTTACATTGGGTTGCGTTGCAATCGTGTCGGATTGTTTGGCCGCTTTTGGAAAGGGGCTCGCAAATCAGCGCTGCGAGAGGACGTCCTTTTCGTACTGCTTGACGTCGGCGAGCCATGCGTCGCGCACCGGTACGCCCATCTGTTCGCAGTAGTAATCCCACACGGCGCCGAACGGATAGGACTTGAGTTCCTCGACGAGCGCGAGGCGGGTGGTGTAGTCGCCCTCGACCTCGATCTTCTTCAGCGTTTCGGTCGGCTCGAGGTAGGCTTTGAGCAGCGCCTTGCACATATTGCGCGTGCCGATGACCCACGCCGCCACACGGTTGATGGATGCGTCGAAGTAGTCGAGCCCGATGTGCGTGCGCTCGACGAGGTTCGTGCGGACGAGCGCCTGTGCGATGGCGTTCAGTTCATCGTCGAGAATGACCACATGGTCGGAGTCCCAACGGACGGGGCGGGAGACGTGCAGGAGCAGTTCCTTCGTGTAGAGGAGCACGGACGAGATCTTGTCCGAGATGACCTCGGTCGGGTGGAAGTGACCGGCGTCGAGGCAGTACGCGATGCCGCGGGACATGGCGTAGCCGTAGGAGAATTCATGGGAGCCGACGGTGTAGGACTCGGCACCGATGCCGAACACCTTGGATTCCAGCGCGTCGATATGGTACTTCGGGTCGACCGGCACGGACAGCACTTCGTCGAGGGCGGTCATCATGCGGTAGCGGGGCGCCTCGCGGTCGACGGGGATATCCTTGTACCCGTCGGGGAACCACAGGTTCATCACCGACTTGGTGCCGAGGGATTTCCCGAAGTATTCGGAGATCTTGCGGCTCGCCTGGCAGTGCTTCACCCAGAAGTCGCGCACCGTCTTATCGGGGGAGGAGATGGTGAAGCCGCTCGCCGCCATGGGGTGGGAGAAGCAGGTCGGGTTGAAGTCCAGCCCGAGGCCGCGCTCCTTTGCCCAGTCCACCCACGTCGCGAAGTGACGGGGCTCGAGATCGGTGAGTTCCACCTTCTCATCGGTGTCTGCGTAGATGGCGTGCAGGTTGACGCGGTGCTTGCCGGGGATCATCTTCATGGCGAAGTCCATGTCGCGGCGCAGTTCTTCCGCCGTGCGGGCTCTGCCCGGGTAGTTGCCCGTCGTCTGAATTCCGCCCGAGAGCGCCACGTCCGGGGTCAGGAACCCGAGGACGTCATCGCCCTGCCAGCAGTGCATGGAGATCGGAATTTTCTTTACCGCTTCGATGGCGGCGTCGGTGTCGACGCCCATTTCGCGGTAGATGGCTTTCGCCGCCTGATAACGCTCGTAAGTGGTCATGTGATAGGCTCCTTATCTGACAATATGCAATTTATGTTATTTTTTGATGACGCGCTGATAGGTTGCAAAGGCTTCGTCCCATGCGGCGGTGTCCTCCGGCTCGTAGGTTGCGAGCGGGGTGGACGCCCCGATGACCTCACGCGCCGCCTGCCAGGACGGAATCTCGCCGAGGGCAATCATCTGCACCGCGATGTTGCCCATGACGGTCGCCTCGGTCGGACCCGCGAGGACGGTCGCCCCCGTCGCCGCCGCCGTCATGCGGCAGAGGAGCGTGTCCTTGATGCCGCCGCCGAGCATATGAATGTGCGGATAGCGCACGCCGGTCATGCGGACGAGGTTCTCGAACGTGTACTTGTACTTCATCGCGAGCGACTGGTAGATACAGCGCATGATCTCGCCGCGGTTTTCGGGGACGGGCTGTCCGGTTTTTTTGCAGTAGTCGAGGACACGCCCGGGCAGATCCCCGGCGCTCTCGAACAGACGATCGTCGACGTCGATGAAGGAGAGGAACGGCTTTGCGGCGAGCGCCTCGCGCTCGAGGTCGGAGAAAGTAACGTTTTCACCGCGGCGGATCCACTCGCGGCGGGATTCCTGAATCAGCCACAGCCCCATGATGTTCTTGAGGAAACGGATGGTGCCGCGGTAGCCGCCCTCGTTCGTGTACTGGACACGGGCGGACGTCTCGTTGATGAGCGGTTTTTCGAGTTCGGTGCCGAAGAGCGACCACGTGCCGCAACTGATATAGGCGAAGTCTCCGTGTGCGGGCGCCGCCGCGACGGCGGAGCCGGTATCGTGCGTACAGACGGCGATGACGGGGATTTCTCCGACGCCGAGTTCCTCCGCCATGGCGGGGGTGATGCGCCCGTAGGTATCGCCCGCCTCGATGAGTTCGGGCAAGACCGACGTCGGAATGCCGAGTTTTTCGAGGAGTTCGGTATCCCACTCACGCGTCACCGGGTTCAGGAAATTCGTGGTCGAGGCGTTGGTGCGCTCGATGCGCTTTTCCCCGGTCAGGAAATACGCGAAGAGGTCGGGAATCATCAGAATCTTGTCCGTCAGGGCGAGGAGCTCCGGCTCGTAGTGGGCAAGATAATAGAGCTGATAGAGGGTATTGAAGTGCATTGTCTGAATCCCGGTGCGGCGGTAAATCTCCTCTTCGGAGAGAATGCCGAACACTTCTTCCGGAATGTGATGCGTGCGCGCGTCGCGGTAGTGGACGGGGTTCGAGAGGAGTTTGCCGTTCTTCGCAATCAGCCCGAAGTCCACGCCCCAGGTGTCGATGCCGACGGCGTCGATGTGCTCGCCCGCCGCGCGGAGTTTATAGAACGCCTGCTTGACCTCGAACCAGAGCCGGAGAATGTCCCAGTACATGGTGCCGGTCGCCGTCACCGTGTCGTTCTGGAAGCGGTGGATTTCCGTCATGGTCATTTTGCCGTTCTCGCATCTCCCGAGCATGGCTCTGCCGGAGGACGCGCCGAAGTCGAAGGCGAGTACCTGTTTCATGGTTGTCTCCTCTCGTGTCCGCCGGGGTGCGGACGCGCTCGTTTGTTTCTTCTATTGTACCATGACGCGCGCGCGCCTGTCAATGGGCGCGCGCGTTGTGAGGTGTGCGTTTTTTGTGGGGATTCTGTGAATTTTTGTTGCTTTCTAGACGGCGGCCGGGGCGTTCTCTGTACGTCGCGCCTGTCGCCCGGCAGTCAGGAGAAGAACACGCCCTTGACGAAAATCTCGATGCCGATACCGATGAGAATGAGCCCGCCGACAATGGTCGCGCGGCCGGCGAGGTGGGTGCCGAAACGCTTGCCGATATGGACGCCGAGAAAACAGAGGAGAAAGGTCACGGCGCCGATGATGGTGGCGGAGAGCAGGGCGAGAGGGAAGGTGTAGTCCGCGATCGTGAACCCGACGGAGAGCGCGTCGATCGAGGTGGCGACCCCTTGCAGGAGCAGGGCGGTGACGGTCAGTTTTCCGTCGGACTTTCCGCCGGCGGACGCGCCGGTTTCGCCCTCGGCTGTCGCGCCGGTTTCATTTTCGGCGTCGGTCGCATTCGGGGCGTCTTTTAGGACGGTGTCCTGTTTCAGGTCGCGAATGCCTTCGACGAGCATTTTCCCGCCTAGGAAAGCAAGGAGCGCGAGCGCAATCCACGGAATCCACGCGCGGAAAGCGTCAAAATATTCGGCGATCGTGTAGATGCAGACCCAGCCGATGAGCGGCATGGCGATCTGGAAGGCGGCGAACACGCCGGCGATGCCGCACACGCGCCCGGGGCGCATGCCGGGATCCTCCAGCCCGTTCGCGAGCGAGACGGAGAAAGCGTCCATGGCGAGCGCCGCGCCGAGCAGAATACTGTTACAGATGAAAAGGAAAGACATGAGACACCTCCAAAACGGAATGGGGGAGCCGGGGAGCCGAAAGACACCCGGACATAAAAAAATCGGGCGCGCAGGCGCCCGATTCAAACATCGCGCGCCACGGTCGCCGGGATACCCGGCAACAGGTGAACACGCGCAAGTCTCGTCATTTCAAGATCAGCCAGACCGGATAGCGGTCAGTATGTTGACTCATCTGCGCGCCGCGGCGCGCCGTCTACTCCCTCACGGTGAAGTGATTTTATTCTACAGGATTCGTCCGCGTTTGTCAAGGGGGGAACGCGGACGGGGGAAACGCCGCGCCCTCGGTGCGGTGCCGCCGCACTTCGTCGGGCAAGAGCCTTTTCCCGCATCGGAGGGCGCGTAAAACGTTTTTTTGCGCATGAGTGGGGCACGCTGCCTTTTTATTTTTTGCGCGAGCCATAAAAATCTTCAAAAAAGGTTTTGGAGAGAGGGGCGGGAGGGAACCTTTTCCTTACACCCGATACCTCCCAACCCAA
>ERZ1034755.284-NODE-284-length-17115-cov-6.653107_pt1 | contig 17115 bp, 15 predicted proteins | sample MGYA00520596_ERZ1034755 | MGnify/ENA primary metagenome ERZ1034755 (study PRJEB33766, sample SAMN09781701) | gut metagenome | biome: gut microbiome | host: Homo sapiens | place: Madagascar | study: EMG produced TPA metagenomics assembly of the PRJNA485056 data set... | reverse complement strand
TATCATAGTATTATTATATAAATTTTGAATATTTAAGTAAAGAATTATTTTGCACTAAACTGCAAATATCTTTTGTAAACTTCGCTTTTATCGAGCAAAGTGCGTACATTTTTGTTAATTTTTAGGCTAATTCCATTGTTTTCATTGATTGTGACAATACCCAAATCGACGAAAACATACAGACACGCCATAAACTGCAAATAGTTAATTTTAGGATTGTTTTGCTTGGCGCAGATAAAGAGTTCGTAAAATTCTGTTCTGCACTCTTTTTGTTTGGCAAGGTCGCAGAAAATCTTATAATAGGTACCAAAAGTGTCGCGGTCGGTCTTGACTGCCGAGAAAACAGAACTGTTTATCGCGTTTTTGTGTGGCAAGAAGATGGTCGCGTGAGTGTGCTTGACGAGTTCGCTCAAATAACCCACATTGAGCACTGGGTCAAGGAAGATGATTTTATCAAAAGTGTTGAAAAAGTTGAAGTTTTTAGGAGAAAGCAGAATTGTATTTAGTCCGCTTTGGTCGAGCAATTCAAAAATGCGGTTCTGCACGATATTTCGGCTGTCGTAAATCGTCTTGAAATTGAGATAACTATTGTAGTCATTGCAGACAATCAAAGTGCCGTGGACGTCGTCGCGCATTTGCAAAAGGTTGCGAATAAGTTGTTCCCTATTGTAATTGACGAAATCGACCTTGCCTTCATAGTTGTACGTGAGTTGTTTGAGATAGTTGGCAAACAAGATATCTTCGTCGTTTGGGCGATAAACGTCTTTGTAGTCGATTGCCTTGACTGTGCCTGAAATCTTGGTTTTGTTCTTATAACTGTCAAAACCGATTTCAACCAGCACTGAACAAGATGTGTTGTCTTTGAGCACGAAATAATAGTCGATTGAATTGTACGCTAGCAAGGTGAAATCCTTGTATTTTATCATCAAATGTTCAAGGTGGTTTTTCATTGGCACAACAGTTGCGTTGGTGACTTTCATCAAGATTTGTGGACGCGCGTTGTTGTGCCCGCAAGGCTCCATTTTTTCCATAGATTTGACAAAGTCGTCCGTGATGTCGGTTTCGGTGAGTTCAAAGTCATATACGCGCGTTGGCACGAGTTCAATGTTCTCGAAATTCTTGCGTACATACGCTTCACAGCGTCGGCTAAACTCTTCAAAGTTCTGCTCTTGAATGCTGACACCTGCAGCCATTGTGTGACCGCCAAACTTGTCGAGAATGTCTGCCATTTCGGACAACATTTCGTGAATGTTTACGCCGTTTACACTACGTCCAGAGCCCACGAGCAAGCCGTCATTTCCGCCAAACAATATGGTTGGGCGGTTAAATTCTTCCGCGATGCGAGCACTCACAATGCCCAGTATTCCTACGTTAAAATTCTTGTCAGCAACAACAATAGATTTTAGGTCATAGATGTTTTTGGTATCAAGGTATGCCTTGACCTTATTATAAACGTCATTGCAAATGGCTTGACGTTGAGTGTTAAATTCAGTGATTTGCGCAATCAGTTCTTTCGCACGGACTTCGTTGTCGCAAAGCATAAGTTGCAAACTCGTTTCCGCACTGCCCATACGCCCCGACGCATTGAGTTTCGGTGCAATTTTAAAGGCAATTTTGTCCGCCTTGACCTTACCAAGCGGAATGTCGTTGGCTTGGAGCAATAGTTTTATGCCGATTGGCAGTTTGCTGGCACGACGCAAGCCTTGCACCACGATTACCCTATTTTCTTCGAGCAAGTCAACGATGTCGGCTATGGTGGCAATCATTGCGATTGGCAACAATTCTTCCAAGTCTTGCCCGAACGATTGCGCCAGTTTGAGCGCAACGCCCGCGCCACAAAGTTGTTTGAACGGATAGGTGGCGCTTGCCTTGGCGTTAAGTATTAGGCAGTTTGGCAATTTGTCCCCTATTTCGTGGTGGTCGGTGACGATTATATCAATACCCAGTGATTTTATGTAGTCAACTTCTTCGACCGAGCCAATGCCACAATCCACTGTGATTATGAGTTCAGGGGCGAAATCTTGCACCACTTTTTTGGCAGTGTCCATTGTGAGCCCGTAGCCGTCGTCATAGCGGTTGGGCAAAAAGTGGTCTGGCTTCGCGCCCAGTCTTTCAAGGACTTTGAGCATTATGGTTGTGGCACAAATGCCGTCCGCGTCATAGTCGCCAAAAACGAGAATACGGCTGTGGTTTTGCACGTGTTTAAGAATGAGAGCCTTGACCGCGTCGATGTCTTCAAACAAATTTGGGTCAATCAAGTCATCAAGTTCGGGGTTGAAATATTTATTTAGTTTCTCGGTGGTGTTTATACCGCGCGCAAACAACAACTCCATAATTTTGGAATCTATGCCATATTTATTTGCAAGAGTGGCAATCTCGGGAGAATGCAACTCGTTAAAACTTTTCTTAAATAACATAACTACCCTTCTTTAAAAAATTTTTGCCCTAAAAATATTAAGGCAAAAATCTTATTCGATTAAACTGTTTGTTCTTTATCGGTTATCTTTGCGCTACTTTTGTCGCTATAAATCATCTGCCACAAAGGTGCAGAGATAAATGTTGAAGTGTAAAGCGTTACAATCATTGCTAAAATCAAAGCGATTGCAAAACCTGCTGTGAGATTGACTGCATAGAATGTGAAGAAAATGATGACAAGCAATGCCACAGCCATAATGAAGTTGAATTTGATTGAATTTCTAATTTTGAGATTGATGTTGTCGCTAGACTTGTCGAATTGCTTACGATTGTCAGCGCGGAGTGAAGCGAATAGTGTGCTATTGAACACAAGACTCATCGCACCCGTTGCGCCCAAAATGGTGGTGTAATTGCCACCCACTTCAAAGCGACAAATTGCTGTGAGAGCGAGCATTAGCAAGATGTCAAGTGCAAAAGCGAATATTGTGGCAAGTCCCATTGAGAAATGGAAACGGATTGCCATATAGATAAATACGACTAATGCAACCGAGATAAGACCAATGCTGGTGAATAGCACGGTTTTATTGCTGAACGATGAACCAATCTTTGCCACGTCTTCAACGTTGTCATTGCCATAGACTTCGACAAGTGCGTTGTAGATGTCTGTGTTTTTGGATTCGATGTCGTCATCTTTACATTTAGCACGATATTTAATCACAACATATTGGTCGTTGTTCTCTCCTAGTTTTTGAGTGATGTCGATTGAAACTTTTTTGTTGCAAACTATTTCTTCCACGTTAGACATAAACTTGTCAAAACTATCGGTTTGAGTTGCGTCATATTTGACTTGGACTGCGTAACCGCCTGTCACGTCAAAGCCAAGGTTGAAACCACAGCACGCTACAACGATAAGCCCAATGAGAATGACTACCGCCGTACCTAGCAAGAAGAATTTGGACTTTTTGCAGAAATCAAATTTGATATTGTCAATTTTTGTATTTAAATTATTTTTCATCTGCCACCTCACTTGCCTTTGTAATTACAGGCATTTTTGCGCGCTTTGGATTGTCATAGTTGAATGGCAAATACAAAGACATAAGTCGGCGCGTGTATAGGAAACTGGTTAGCAATGCTAGACCTATGCCGAGCATAAATGTGAATGCGAATTGTTGCAATGCAGGAGTACCGAAAATTGCCAAGAAAATGCCCAAAATCATTGCAATTGCGCTGATGTCAAGGGTGTTTGCGACAATCTTTTTCCAAGCAAGTTTGATAGAACCAGCGAAAGTTTTGCCTTTGTTGAGTTCGGCTCTAATGCGGTTGAAATATGCCACATTGATGCCAATGGCAAAAGCGAATGTGAGCATTACGCCAACGAGTGCTGTACCGGTGAGCAAAAGACCTGGAATGGCTTGCAACAAGAAAATATCAACTACAATGTAGATGATTAGGCTCAAATCAGCGAGCAAGCCAAAATCACCAAACATCAACCACATACCTAGCATAACAGCCACGAAAATGATTGCTAGCGAAATCAAAAGTTTTGTAGTAGTGTTTGCACCAAGAATTGCTGTGTCAACTTCGCAAGTTTCGCATTTAAATTTAAGCATATATGTGCCAAGGTTGATTTTGAATGCGAGTTGGTTGGTAGATTTTTTGTTGGTAAGGTCACTGCTGGTGATGAATGTCGAACCGCCTGTGATGGCTTCGCTAATCTGTGCGCTAGAAATTTGACTATCGCCAAGATAGATGTAGAGTGTGCCATTGTTGTTTGCGAGTTCTGCCGTCTTATCTGCGAAAATTTGTTTGCCTTCACTATCAAAAGTGATTTGCACGCCCCAAGCGTAACCATTAGCGGTGTATGCTTGCATACCTTCGACCTTAATGACGTTCTTGCCGGTCATAAAGGTGGTGTCGTTTGGTGTGGTGCTGGTGGCAAAACGCAAAAGTCCTGGTTCGCCAATCAAGTTTTCCAATTCGCGAGCGTCGTCAAGTCCGCCGAGTTCAATGCGAATGTCGGTGTCGTTTTGACGAGTGACCACCACGTTAGAATAACCTTCGTTGGTGAGCAAGTCTTCAAGCCCTGCGAGTGCATTGCCGACGTATTCGCTGTGACGGTCGTCATCGCCTTGGTCAACTTCGGTTGAATAAATGGCTGTTACACCCCCGCCCATATCATGTCCAAGCGATATCTGCGAAATGAATGATTCAAATTTGTAATTCACGCCCCCAATCGAAAATGGTATTGGGAAACTAACGAATGTGAGTATGCCAATAACGGCTACCACGATTGCTAATAAAATAAAGTGTCTTTTAGCACGCCTTTTAGTCATAATTATCTCCAAATATGCCCTATTATATCTTTTTTGGCAATTATTGTCAATCAAAAACGAATACAACTAGCAACAATTATGATTGACAACAATCTTTGTCTTTACACCGCATAATTTGAAATAAAAAACGGGTTTTTACCCCATTTTTAGCGCTATATCTTGTGAATTTAATCTTCTTTTGTCATCTTTTTTGTTGAAGGTCTGTAATCACTGTTGGCAATAAAAAAACGCCCGCGGGCGTTTTTTACTTGCGGTTAAAGAGTAACTTGATGATGATTCCGCATATAAAAGCAGTGATGACAGCGAATAAGATGTCGATCAGTGTGCCCATATTGAATGCGAAACTGCCGTTCAATATGGAGAAGATGAGATAAGCGAAGATTGCGTACAACAGACCAATCACAAGACTGCGAACAATCAATTTATCTGTATAGAACTTGCTGACGTATTTGATTGCTACGAACAGACTGACTGCTTTTATACCTTGATTTACTGCACTGATAAAGTTGTCCGACAAAATGACGAACTTCATCACGAGCGCGAATGCTAACAAACCAATTAACGAAACAATTATACCAAGGAAAATGGCTCTGGTGTAGATTAGCACATTAGAGTTTTTAAGTGAAATTTTCTTTTCCATAACTCGCCCCTTTTACCATAATATATTAGGGACAAGCGGGGTTTAGAACTATTTTGTGATTAAGTCATAAATGGTTTTTGCCACTTGTGTTTTGGTTTGCGCTTTGAACTGCGGATTGGCGGACAAAAACTCTTGCTTTTCCGCCTTGGTGTAGCGGGCGGTCATATCTGTATCGACCCAGCCGAGTGGCAGGTCGAAAATGCGCACGCTGGTGTCGGCGTATTCGGCTATTAAAGAACGGCTCAAACAACTTATGCCCGCCTTGGTGCTGGCATAAACCGCTTCGCACGACGCACCTATCTCGCCTTGACAAGAAGAAATGTTGACAATCGTGCCTTCCCCGTCGAACTGGTTGAGTGCCAATCTGCACGAGTTGATTGTGCCCACAAGATTGGTGTCCACCACCGACCTTATCTCGCCAAAAGTCATATCGACAAGCATTTTTTCTACCGTTACACCGGCATTGTTGACCACGGCGTCAATCTTGCCAAACTTTTCCCTTGCCAAGCGGTAAAGGTCGTTGATTTCGGCGTTGTTGCCCACGTCTGCTTTGACGCATAGCACATTGGCGTATTTGCCTAGGTCGTTAGCAAGCGTGATGGCTTTCTGCTCGCTATGGTTGTAGTTGAGCACGATGTTCCAGCCGTGTTTGGCAAAAATGCGTGCGGTCGCCTCTCCTATTCCACGTGACGAGCCTGTGATTAATATTGTTTTCATTGTTTATTCCTTTTATTCGGTGCGCAAGGCTTTGACTGGGTCTTTCTTGGCGGCAATGCGGGCTGGGATTAGACCAGCGACTAGTGTGAGCAAGGTACTGATTGTCACAAGCGCAAGGCTCGCTTGCCAAGTGAGAATTGCCATTGACGTGGTGATTGTTCCGCCGGCGACATTCTTGATGATGGCGCTGATTGGGAAGGTTAATGCCCAAGCGATGAGCACGCCAAGCAAACCTGCCGATATGCCGACAATGAATGTTTCGCAGTTGAATACGCGAGAAATGTCTTTCTTTCGTGCACCCACGCTACGCAATACGCCGATTTCTTTGGTGCGTTCAATGACGCTGGTGTAAGTGATTATGCCAATCATTATAGAACTAACCACCAGTGAAATGGCGCTGAATGCCACAAGCACGTATGACACTATGTCTATGAGTTGACCAAGGGTTTTGGTCAAAAATTCGGTCGAGTCGGTTATGGTGATTTTAGTATTTTGACCGGCTGGGCTGGCGTTCCAGTTGTCTATCATCTTGATGATGTCCTTTTTGCCGTCAAAACTGCTTGGATAGATGTGCAAGCCGGTTGGCACGTCGCTTGCGCCCACGGATTGTAGCACCAAATCACGTACTTGTTCGTCAGTGAGTGTCATTTTGAAATTGTCCAAAACATATTGCTTGACAGTGGCGATTGGCGTGCCCGCTTCAAAGGTGTACATATCGCCTGCATTCAAATATTGATTGAGTTCGCTCACATTGACCGAGAACGGTATTTTGAGTGAGTCAGTAGTCTTTGCCACAACATTTGACGCTTGGCAGTTGGTTTTGTAACTCTCTGCCAACTCTGGCAAATACATAATGCCCTCGTTTAGAATCGTCATTTTGGAGTCTTGCTTTTGACGGAGTACGCAACTGATTGTGAGCGTCTGTTCGGCTGTGTTGGACGCGTTAAACAATGCGGTCAAGTCTGTTTGCTCGCTGAAATTGCCATCGCTGTCTTCAAGGTAATAGTCGTCATTGTAGATGAGTTGGTAAGTTCTTTGTCCCACAATGGTATTTAGGTCGATTGGCTCATAGGTTGCGCCCATTGTCGCTTTACTCCCTAGTCCCATATCTACGAAATCTTGTTCGCTCATACTATTGTACTTATTGACTACGAGCGCAAGTTCGTTTTTGTTCTCTGGGTAATGCCCGTTGCCTAGGACATCATAGTTTTCGAGAATTAAGTCTTTGTTGCTAATTCCCACTGAGAAAAGGCTGTCGGCACTGCCCGACATACTGCTCAAAATGGTCTTTGTCTTTGGCTGAACAATGTTGTCGCCCACTTTGGTGACAAGTTTTAGGTCGCTGGCGTAGTCGTATTTGATAAGGCTGACTGCTCCGTTTTTCTTATTCATCTCTTTGTCGCAATAATCGTTGACATAATCGGTAAACTCTTTGCCGATGTAGTTGAACTTGCCCAAGCCCATTGTGAGAATGATGTTAGATGTCGAGTAGATGTTCAATTTATAGTCATCTGGGTAGTCTTGGCGCTCTTGCATTGTTCCACCCGTCATCACGTTGGTAAAGGCGTCATAGTTGATTGACACCATTGACACGCTGATTGGGTATGAACTGAGTGTCTCTTGTTGCATTGATGTGATGTAATGGTTTAACCCCGTGCTGACCGACAAAACAAGTGCAATGCCGATAATACCTATGCTACCCGCGAACGCCGTTATAAAGGTTTTGAGTTTCTTGCTCCACAGATTTTTGAAGGACAAGGTGAATGCGGTAAAAATGCTCATTGAACTCTTAATTTTTTTATTGTTCGTCTTAACTTCGGTGTCGTTTGGCGTGTATGGTTTGCTGTCGTTAATTAGTTTGCCGTCCAGCAACTTAATAATTCGCGTCGAATATTTGTCTGCGAGTGCGTCGTTGTGCGTTACCATAATTACAAGGCAAGTTTTGCTGATGTCTTTCAAGATGTCCATTACTTGAATGCTGGTTTCGCTATCGAGCGCACCTGTCGGCTCGTCTGCCAAAATAACTTGCGGTTCGTTCACAATGGCGCGTGCTATGGCGACGCGTTGCATTTGTCCGCCAGACAGTTGGTTTGGACGCTTTTTGAGTTGCTCTTTCAACCCCACCCTTTCCAATGCGTGAATCGCCTTTTGACGACGTTCTTTCTTGCTAACGCCCGCAATGGTGAGTGCCAGTTCCACATTTTCTAGCACGTTCAAGTGCGGAATGAGATTGTATGACTGGAAAACAAAGCCTATATACTGGCTACGATAGGCGTCCCAGTCCTTGTCTTTAAACTCTTTGGTCGAGCGCCCGTTGACGACAATGTCGCCCGACGTATATTTATCTAGTCCGCCGATGATGTTGAGCAAGGTAGTTTTGCCACACCCACTAGGTCCTAGAATGGACACAAACTCGCTTTTGCGGAAATTAATATTTATGTCTTTGAGCGCGTGAACAACATTGTCGCCCGCTTGGTAATCTTTGACTATATTTTTAATGGAAATCATACTACCTCCACGAGATTAAATTTTAATATATCTGGGGCAAAATTGTCAAATGTTTTCTATTTCTTCTTTGGCGGAACCTTGCCGAGCGACTGCACAAGGCGTTTGTCAACATAGTTGTTTGCCTTGACAATCACTTCCGTGCCGTACTTGGCGCGCAAGCGGTCGATGGTATCGTCAACGCTGGTGCGTGAGAGCAATTCGGTCATTCCTATCTGGTGGCTATCTTTCTCAAAATCGCTCATCGAAATGCCCAAAAGACGTATGCTAGGAATACCATTGTAATATGTCTTATACACGTCCATTGCGGAATTGGCAATCTTGGTGCTGTCGGCGGTCGGCTCGCTCAGCCTTATGGTCTTGCCCCAAAAATGCAAGTTGGAGTCCTTGACCGTAACGTGCAATAGGTTCGCGCCATAAATCTTTTGCGCGTGCATACGGCTCGACACGCTTTCGGCAAGCACACCGAACCCCGCACGCACTTCGCTGTCACGCACAATGTCGCGGTAAAAGGTGGTGCTATTGCCCACACTCTTTGGTGGCGGGAATCTGTCGTAATCAAGGACTGGCGCGTTTTCCCACCCATTAACCACGTCAAATAGGTCTGTGCCCACCTTGCCGAAATACCTTTTGAGCACGCGGTCGTCGTACTTCGCCAAATCGCCTAGTGTAAATATGCCGAGTTTGTTCATTTTGTCACGCGTTTTGCGTCCAATGCCCACCACATCGCCCACCGGTAAGCCATAAATCTTGGATTTGTAGTTTTCTGGCGTCAAAATAGTGGTGGCGTCCGGTTTTTTCATATCACTGCCGAGTTTGGCAAGCGTCTTTGAGAACGATACACCCACTGAAATTGTCAGCCCGGTTTCTTCCTTTACTTCGGCGCGAATGCGGTCGGCAATTTTCTCGCCTGAACCGAATATTTTTAGGCTTTCGGTAACGTCAATCCAACACTCGTCAATAGAAAATGGCTCAACTAAATTTGTGTACCTAAGGTAAATTTCGCGCACGCGCTCGCTATAATAATTATACAAATCAAAATGCACGCGCGTGATGATAATGTCCGGGCATTTGGCTTGCGCTTCCGCAATCGTCATTCCAGTGGTGACGCCCGCCCCTTTCGCTAGATAGTTCTTTGCCAAAACAACACCCTTTCTCTCTTCGGGGTTGCCCGCCACAGCAACAGGCTTGCCGACGTACTCCGGGTGCATAACGCATTCGACTGACGCGAAAAAATTATTTAAATCACAATGCAATATGGTTTTCATTTTTATCGTCGAACGTTTGTTCTATAATTATTATATACAAAAACGCTATCTTGTCAACGATTTTGCAAGGTCAAGATTGCCTTTTCGTCAAAAATTTCAATGCAAAAAGGCGCTTGCCAAATCAAAATTATTTGACAAAGTGCGCGGAGTGAGTTATATTGTATTCGTATGCGGATATGGCGAAATGGCAGACGCGCTAGTTTCAGGTACTAGTGGGAGCAATCCCGTGCAGGTTCAAGTCCTGTTATCCGCACCAGTTAAAATATAAACTTGCAAAAAAACACGGCGTGTTTGCCGTGTTTTTTATTGTATCTACTTTATGTTTCTCACATATCACTCTGTGAATAACTAAATCACGACTTATCTTTTGTTTTCATCGGTTGTTGATGAACTTAGATAATCGGTGTCGTAGGTTTCTCTCAATTTGGCAATGTCATTCCAAATAGCGATGTCGTGTCTTTCTTGGGCTGATAAGTCCTTTATATTTTTGCACAATTTAGACCCTTTTGCGTCATTGACAAGAGTTCTGCCCTTAATTTCGTAATTTCGCAATAATGGAGATAACTCGCGATTGCCTAATTTCGTTAATATCTCAGCGCCCAACTCTTTTAACTTGTCGTTTGCCTTGAACAGTGTCAAGTTTTTTCCAAGCGCAAATGCCACCGCCACATTATTTGGGTTCTTCTCATATTGCATAAGCAATGCTTTGCGCAGTTTGTTAAATTCCGTTTTAGACGCAACTTGGTCAATTTCAGATACGGCTTTGTGGATTGCTGACCTTCCATTCATCATTTCATAAAATCTTTCTAACATCAGCATACTATTGGTTTGTTTGTATTGGTTGTAATAAGCCTCAGTTGCCAACTTACCTTTTCTTATGTAATCGCACCCACACACTTTGTCGTCTTCAGAACGGTATGTATACCATTGACAAAGTTGACGCCATCTATCATTTTTGTAAAAGTCGTAGTTAGCCTTAGCCAACAACTCATTGGCACCACCCCTACCCAAATTTTTAACATTATTGTCTATAACGGCGTTATCGTCTTTCTTTTCTGCAAATAGATACCAACTTTGAATTGCATTAATTTGACCTAGTTCAGCGAGTTTAGTTAAATCTTCAAAAATCACAGATGTTTCGCCACTAACAATCTCTCTCGACCACAATGTGATAAAATCGTTATCTAGTGCATTTAAACCGAATTCTAGCATATTTCCCCCTTAGATTTGCGCCCATTATAGCATAAGAGTAAAAAAAATGCAACACAAATTTCAAAATTAATGTGACTTGACAAGCATTATTGTTTTCTTTAATTTTGTTAATTATAACGCAAACCTACATTACATAAAAAACACGGCAATCGCGCCGTGTTTTTTATGCGGTCTTTATATACTCTACTTGAATTGACTTGATATAGACTTGACCATAATTACCGCCGTCCAGCGAACTATGTATCGTGAACTGAACTTCGCTTTTGCCATATCGATAACTCTGTCCAGAAAAGATTGCGTTTGATGAATACTACAAAAAATAAGACTTGTGAATAAGCCTTATTTTTTTGATTTTATTTGGTTGATGAGTATTGTCAGCGCAACGAACACGAGCGTGTAGCCGACCACATACAGAATGTGCGGGTAAATGGCAGTTGCGCCTATGGTGTGTATCTCACTGGCGATTGACACCGAGTGGGAAAATGGCAATGCGTTTACGAATTTAGCAAACCCGCCTGTAAATGTGTCGACTGGCATAAACACCCCACCGAAAATGCCCGCAAGTGAGATGAAAATGGAAGATATTGGACCCGTCTGTTTTTCGTTATTACAAATTACACCCACCAAAATACCTAGCGTGATGTACATCAACGCGGACGGAATGAGATAGACGATTGCAAGCAAAAGGTTTGTGTTGATTGGATATTTGAACAATAGCGCCACGGCAAAGAATATAATCGTCTGCAAAATGGCTAGTGGAAGCGCGCTGAACACGAAACTGGCAAAATACGAAAATTTGCTGATAGGCGCAATGTTGATACGCTTGATGAAGGAAGTGTTTTTGTCCGCCGAAATCTGCAAAGCGACAAACATTCCTATAAAGGTGTAGCCGAATATACAAATACCGCACGCATAGTTTTCTATGCTGAAATTAGGCGGAATCACTGTCATATTGGTGAATATCAAGGACATCAAGACGAGCATAAACACTGGAAAAATCAAGCAAAAGACTATGCTCAATGGTTCGCGCAGAATTTCCTTGAAATTGCGCTTGGTTAGGCTGAAAATGTTTTTCATTAATCCTCCTCGGTCAGTGCAATGAATGCTTGTTCTAGGCTGTCGTAGCCCGTTTGAGATAGAATGTCCGCCACACTGCCCACTGCCCTAATCTTGCCACGGCTGATGATGCCGACGCGGTCTGCCAGTTGCTCGGCTTCTTCTAGGTAGTGTGTGGTGAGTATGATTGTCATACGCTTTTTTAGGCGCTCGACGATATTCCAAAGATTCTTGCGTGCCTTGACATCAAGTGCGAGTGTTGGTTCGTCCAAAAACAGCACTTTCGGTTCAGTGATAATGGCTAGAGCAATGCTCAATCTGCGCGTTTGTCCGCCACTCAACTTTTTACAAACGACATTTTCTTTTTCACCAAGACCGAACTCGGCTATAACCTCGTCTATCTTGGTTCTTGGGTTCGGCACGTTGTATAGGCTGGCAATGAGTTCCAAGTTCTCGCGCACGGTCAGGCTCTTCGCCACGGCACTCTCTTGCGGTGAGATGTTGACAATCTCGCGCACCTTGATTTTTTCTGTCGTTATGGAATGCCCATCAATCTTTGCCGTGCCAGATGTGGCGGGCGTCTGGGTGGTGAGCACGTTGATGAGCGTGGTTTTGCCCGCGCCGTTTAGTCCAAGCAAGGCAAAGCATTCATTGTCTGCAATACTGAGTGAAACATTATCGACGGCGGTTAGTTTGCCATATTTTTTGGTTAGGTTCTCAATCTCAATCATTGGTTATCTCCCTTGTTCGCGTTGAAAATCGCTTCAGCAAACTTCAAATAGTCGTCATATCTGGCAAGAGCAATGCCCTTTTCTTTATCTCCAAACATTATGAGCGTATCACCTTCTTTGATATTGAACTCGTCGCGTGCTTGCTTTGGAATAACGATTTGACCTTTGTTGCTAACCTTGGTCGTCCAAATAAATTTTCCTTTTTCCATTTTCAGTCCTTTTTTGTAAGAAGTTGGGTGAAAGTATAAGTTATGTCTTACTTATCTTACTTTGCTTACCTATATTATACACTTTTTAATAATGTGTGCAATCGATTTAAACAAAAAAAAGAACTCAAACGAGTTCTTTTTCATTAATTGCCTTTAAGTTTACGCAAGAAAGGTGGCAAATCGCTATTATCAACTTTGATGTGGTTAATTTCTTCCTTTGGTTTCTCTGTTTGTGGTTGTGGTTTAATGTCTTCAACCTTTACTTCTGGTTCAAGTTTGTTGACTGGTTTAGCAGTTGGGTTAGCAGTTGGTTGGTTAAATGCAACGAACTCTTTGCCGTGGTCTGCGAAACTTGGAGCGTCAGCAACGGTTGGTTGTGGTTTATTCTTTTCAAAGCCAGTGGCGATGACAGTGATTTCCACTTCGTTGTTCATATTCTTGTCGATTGAAGTACCATAAATCAAGTTTACGTCTGGGCTTGCCACATCGCGAACTAGACCGACAGCGTCAACGACTTCGTCCAATGCCAAGTCTTCTCCACCCTTGATGTTGAGCAGAATACCGCTTGCACCTTCAATGCTGGTTTCGAGCAACTGACTGGTAACGGCTTGACGAACTGCCTCGATTGTGCGGTTCTCGCCCTTGCCACGACCAATGCCCATGTGCGCAAGACCTTTGCCTTCCATAATGGTCTTGACGTCGGCAAAGTCTAGGTTGATAAGTGATGGAGTAACAATCACGTCGGCAACGCCTTGAATACCTTGACGCAATACATCGTCAGCAAGGCGGAAAGCCTCAACAACCGATGTGCCTTTCTTCAAAATGTGGTTGAGTTTATCGTTAGGAATGATGACGATGGAGTCAACATATTTTTTCAAATTGCTAATGCCGAGTTCTGCGTTAGCCATTCTCTTTGGACCTTCAAAACTGAATGGTTTTGTTACAACTGCCACGGTCAAAATGCCCATTTCTTTGGCAAGTTGTGCGACGACTGGTGCTGCGCCTGTGCCCGTGCCACCGCCCATACCGGCAGTGATGAACACGAGGTTGCAACCTTCGAGCACTTTCTTGATTTCTTCCTTGCTCTCAATGGCTGCGTTCTCGCCCTTTGTTGGGTCAGAACCTGCGCCAAGACCTTTCGTGCAGTCAATACCGATTTGAATCAACTCTTGTGCACTGCTCATTAGCAAGGCTTGTTTGTCTGTGTTGACCGCCACAAAACTAGCACTGGTAATGCCCGCGTTAATCATACGCTCTACGGCATTGTTGCCACCGCCACCTACGCCAATGACTTTGATGTTACAAATATTATTTTCCATAGTTTTCTCCTATTTCGATTTTGTTTTTTTAATCCCTATTTCAGTTTGGTTACCAACTTGATAAGCCCTTCTACACTTGTTTGATATTTTGAAAGGCGTTCGTTATTCTCCACGCCGAAAGGAATTACTTTGTGATTAATGGTCTTCGCCAAGACTTGCCTTGCGCCCTTGATGTTGTTGAGTCCCTCGCCCGTTAGGTAAACTGGCAACTGGCTGTACGCGGGGTCAATTTTCAAAAGGTTATTGATGAGTTGACCAATGTTTTCAATGCGGGAACAAATGATGTCGTTGGTGATTTGAATGAGTGCGGTGATGTTCTGCTCATCATTCTTAATCTCATAACGCTCATTGCGTTCGGGCTGAATGGTCAAAATGGCTTTGCGCTTGATAAGGTCGGCGTCGGCATAACTGAGTTTGAGCAACTGCATAAGGTCGGCACTTATATGCCCGCCACCTAGCGAAAATGAACTCAAAAGCACCAATCCTTCGCCCTTGCTAATGCTGACGCTGGTGGTGATGTGCCCCACATCAACGATGATTGTGGATTCAAGTTGTGGTTCGTCATTCAAAAGTTGGCTCTGCGCCAAGGCTGTGGAGAGATATGTAATCGACTGTACACCTGCCGAGTGCAAGGCTTCGTCAAACAGCACGATAAAATCCTTCTTGGCGAGAATATACGAACAATCGGCGCTGATGTTAATCGTCTTGTGCCCAACCGGCTTGACCACATCAATGTCGCCGTCAAGGGTGAACTTCATTGGACTGTAATTGATGAGTGTAAACTTCTCGCTGTTTAGGTCGCCACCGCGAGCAAGAAAAGAATCAACGAACGCCTGAGAAATTTTCTTCGCCTTTGGGAATGTGCTGCTAATACGCTTACACACGCAAAAGCAAAACTCGCTAGGCACGCCGACATAAACATTGTCAATCTTCGCTCCCGTGCGCTTGACCGCTTCGGTGATAAGGTCGGCAACAATCAGCTTGACACTGAGTGGGTTGAAAAACTCTGAGTCAGAAAATCCGTCATACTCCTTCTCGATAAGAGAAAGCACTTTATTGAATTTGTTAGTCTTTTGAGTGATGGCAAGTCTAAGTTTGCTAGACCCCACGTCGATGGTAAAATCCAATTTGCTAGACACAACAATCTCCTACTGTTTCTCAAATTATACATTTAAAGTATAGTATATTTAAAAAAAGCAGTCAAACATTTTTGACCACCTTTTTTACGAATTACTAAAAGTTGTGTATTTAGTTATCTCACACGCACAATATCTATGCCTATTTTAGACAAATTACTTTCCAGATCTTCATAACCGCGTTCTACATATTGCGTTCCACCTATGGTGGACACACCATTTATGGCACTTGCTAGAACCAATAGTCCCATCGTCCCGCGCAAATCCTTGCCTTCAAGCGCGCCAGTCGATAGTTTGTTTGTGCCGTGAATGTATGCATTTGAACCCACTACTTCGACCTTGCCACCCAGTTTGTTTATCTCGCCCGCATTGTGAAACCTATTCTCAAAAACATTTTCTTCTATTACGCTTTTGCCCTCACTGACCGCCAGTAAACTCATAAAAATAGACTGCAAATCGGTTGGAAAATCGGGATATGGATTGGTGCGAATGCGATTGACGGCTTTTAGATGCTCTGGGGCTTGGAGTTTGATGGCATTTGGCGATGTAAGGACATCACAACCCATTTGTTTGAGCACGTTTATTGGCTCAACCAAGTCATTGGCAATGGCATTGTCTAGGCGGATTTTGCCATTATTTATGGCGCAAAACGCCAGATAACTTCCAGCAACAATTCGGTCAGGTATTGGCTCATATTGTGTTGTGTGCAGTCTTTTTACACCAGTTATAGAAATAAAACTTGTGCCTGCACCCACAACGCGCGCACCACACACATTCAAAAAGTTGGCAAGGTCAACAATTTCCGGCTCACAAGCGGCGTTGGTGATGGTGGTCGTGCCCTTGGTGAGCACACTTGCCATCATAATGTTTTCGGTTGCTCCCACGCTGGCGAATTTGAGATAGATGTCTGCCGAGTGCATATTTGTGCCGTCGCAGAACACAAAATCCTCTTCTTCGCGGACGACCACACCCATTTGGCGCAAGGCATCAAGGTGTAAGTCTATGCCACGACTACCTATCGCGCAACCGCCCGGCAAATATACTTTGGCAAAGCGACAACGCGACATCATTGCGCCCAGCATAAATATGGACGAGCGGAATTTGGCGCACACTTCCTTACTCAAACTACCACATTCCACATTGGTGGAGTCAATTATAATATCGCGGTCATTACGCTCCACCTTTGCCCCGACTTCTTCCAAAAGTATGAGCATATTGTCGATGTCGGTTATGTATGGACAATTTTTGAGTGTCGTCACGCCTTTTGCGATGATTGTGCCCGCCAAAATGGGCAAAATTGCGTTCTTGCTCGCAGGGACTTTGAGTTCACCAAACACTTTTTTGCCACCATTTACCCTATATTTTTGTTTTAATTCCATACTTCATATTATGCCTATCTAACCAAATGCGTGCGATAAATCCCCTATACGCCGTCAAAATACTTTTATATTAATACGTCTTTTAGTTAGCAATAATATTTGCTTTTGAAAGATTTAAAAAAAATAGTCGGTTAGTCCATTTCTTTGTGGCGGGCACGAGTTCTGTGAAAACTATTGCGTTTAGCCTTATTATGT
>ERZ1034755.282-NODE-282-length-17184-cov-8.595715_pt1 | contig 17184 bp, 43 predicted proteins | sample MGYA00520596_ERZ1034755 | MGnify/ENA primary metagenome ERZ1034755 (study PRJEB33766, sample SAMN09781701) | gut metagenome | biome: gut microbiome | host: Homo sapiens | place: Madagascar | study: EMG produced TPA metagenomics assembly of the PRJNA485056 data set... | reverse complement strand
TTATTATTGTTATCGTCGTCGTTACCTGTAAAATCTGTATACCCAATGATTTTAGACGCCCGCGCGATTTCGCCGTCCGAATAAAAGTAATCGTCTTTGCCTCGCCTGAAGAAGATAAAAAATTTTGTCCTTCTTGAGTTTCATATATAGTAAATCCCCTTATCGCTCGACATTGCGACCTTCTCGCCCGCTTTGACCGCCGCGAGTTCCTTGCGATATTTCGGAATAGAATATTTGAAACAAAGTAGCAACTTAAAACCTTTTCTTGTAGGTTGCCCGTCAAGAGAGGATTTGGCTCCGAAAATATAACCTTTCTTTTGCAACTTCTTTGTGAACGCCGCTTTTGACATTGCATCCATATAAGCGTTGTTCTGGGAATATCTCGCCGCAGGGTTCGTTGTTAAGAGATAGAACATCATTCCCGCAAAATATGCTTTGTTGTTTTTCATAATTGCGCATCGCCGCCTTTTGATTCTAGGGTCTTCGAAGATTGATTTTCTGATTCGGTTATAAGGTATTTGACTGTCTCGGATAAATTGCTATAAGACATTTTGTATTTTTTCATAAATGCTTTTAATCCCGCGATTATCTCGGGCGAAGGACGCGCGATTCCGAGTTCTTTCAAAACGGCGAATACCGATTCGGAATTTCTCCAATGAACATGCGGTAAATCGGTTATGTCCCGAATATTCAGTTTTGCGAGGTCTCCGATAGTTATATATCCTGCTTGGCGCAGACTTAACTTAGTTTTACTTGAAATGTTAAATGCAGAAACGGGAGTATCTTCGATTGCATTGCCCGAATCGGTATTAACATTTCCACACCGAAATATAGGCTGAAAATCTTTATCTTTGGAAAACTCGTTGAAATACTCTTCTCTGTTAAGTTTTTCCAATGCGGTGCGTTGCGCCATTTGCAGGGCTTGACGGGTAATTGTGTTATTATAACGTTTAGCCATCGATTGGTAAGACAGTCCGTCGCGAAACCGCCAGATAAGAGTTTCAATATCTCGGTCAGAAACCTGAGCGTATGTCGCGACGCGTCCGAGATTCGCCTCGAATGCCTCTTTGTTTATAGCCGAAACATCTTTGTCCGCCCCGAAAATAGCGGAAATTAAATTGTAGGGATAGTATTCTGTTTGCTGTATTGTCATTGTTTTGCCTCCTAACGACTTTCCTTTTCTGCTTCGATAAGAACCTTGTTGAGTTCGATTCTAACGCGTTTGAAATCGCTTTTCTTGTAAATTTTGCCGTCGTTCAGAAATATTTTTTGTTGATAAGCCGAAAGCCCGTTAAACCAATCCCAGTAGGCGTGTGTACCCGAATTGAGATTATTCATCTGCGGTTTTAATTCTTTAACGAAGATGATATTCGCCGCTTCGTTTGCCGCGGTCATTTCCATTAACCGCTCCGAAAGGCATTTTGCGTAAAGTTGTTTATCCATTCTTTTTGTCTCCTTCATATTTTAATTTATGCAAGAATTTGATTTTGTCTTGCAATTTATTTAACGTTGATAAGGCTTCGTTTCGCGCTTCTTCGACGGAAGACAGGTCTATATTGCCTAAAACGGTTTTCCCGATTTGATAAAAATCTTTATACTTGTTTTTGCAATCATACAAGTTTATTGCTCGTATTTCGGTTCCGTCCGCTCCGTAGCCTTCATAGTTATTTTCTCTGAAATACACATCATTAGTCCAGCGAACGTCAATATCGGGAAACCTTTGTCCGTCCCAAAAACGAACGCTTGTAATTCGACCTACGTCGCCTTGCGCTGTTATAACTTTATCTCCGACGCGGAAATCGATTAAAGAGTCTATTGTAAATTCACCTTTCGGCATTGTCTTTTACCTCCAAATTATCCAGCGCAAATTCAAGACACATTCTGATTACCTGATTGCGTTTTCTTCCCGTCGACTTCGCTACGGATTCTATTTGTCGAATAGTTCCTGTGGAAGTCGTATCGAAAAATTTTTGCCACATTTCGATTTGTATTTATTCTGTTTAATTTCAAACATTCGGCTCACTCCCTTGCAGACCTGCAATAAAACCCTCGTTGTACCCGATTGCATAGCCGCGGTCAAATTCGGACTTTTCATTGCCTCGTCTGCGATTAAATTCGGCAGAAAACGCCGCTTTAATAAACTGTTCGTCAATTAGGTTGATATAGGTATAACCGTTTGATTTAGCCCATTCCAAAACAGAACGAATAAATACTTGATTTCGATTATTGACGATTTCTGTCATTACTTTATCCGTTACTGTCATACAATCGATGTCTTCGGGCTTTTCGATTTTGAAGTTTGAGGGGAGAGTTACGGTCGCGATTCCGTTATGTTCAAGACAGTCCGTAACCCTGTTGACTTCAGTTAAGAATTGTCTGCTGTCTTTCATTTTCTTCGCCTCCGTTGCTACTTTCAAATTCTTTACCGAACGGGGCTTCTGCGTCCTGTTCGGCGATTTCCTGTTTTACCTGATACGTAACCATATCCAAAACGTCGTTGAGCGGCATTTTACTGCGCTTTGAAAACGCAAGGATTAAAGTCGTAATACTCGTAATTAACGATAACTTACTTCCACACATTGCGCAATTGACATTACCGTCTATCGCAGTCATAGCAATCGCCGCATTAAGAAGCGGCAGACTTTCGACTTTTTTTACTGTTGATTTCTTTATTAGTGATTTCTTTTTCATATTATACCTATATTTTACTACATTTTGCTTTACTTGTCAAGCGATTTTACATAGTTTATTAAAATTTATTTTTGCGGTTTTGACGGATTTATTGTTTCGCCGATTAGCGAAAGATTTATATATCCGAATTTCTTCTGTCTATCCGACGAAACCCAGTCGCCTTTGCCCAAATCTTTCGGGACGACTGAAATTGAAATGTACTTGCAGTACGGCTTGACTTGTTCGTAGACTTCTTCGCGCGTCATAAAATCACACTGATAGCAATACTGTCCGTCGATTCTTCTGTAACTGTCGACAACTTTTGCGATGTCATATTCGTCGGCGTCTGTGAATTGAATCGCCATAATCGACGCGTCTAAATTCAGAGCGAGGTTGCCGAGATGGTTTGCAGTCAGGTCGGTAAGTTTGTGGTTGAAATCATCTGCGCTATGTGCCAAAATCAAACCTTCGAAGGCTCTTTTACCGCTCATCGGGTAAAGTTGTGGATGTCTCATTGTTCGGCTCCTTTAACCATTTCGCTATTTCGTCTATTGCAGTCAAATAGTCATTGTAAAATTTTTCTTTTTCTTCATAAAAGCCGCCAAATCCTGAATATTTAGGTGCTTCGTATTGTCTATTATAAGGATTTGCGTAACGGTCTTGCCAATCATAATCGTCGGCACACGTCGGATTATATTCTGCAATTAACCCTGCGAGTTCTTCGTCGGACATTTTATTTACTTTCGCCAAAAACCATTCTTTGTTAGTCATTTTACTCTCCTAAATCTTGAATGTAAGTACACGTCTCACAATCGCCGTGAGGACAGTCTAATATATCGTCATATAAATCACACATTTTACACCTCTTTTAACTCTTTGACGCGCATATACGACTGCGGCGGGCGGGTTATTGAGTTATTGCAAATATCCCACAGCTTACCTGTAAATCTATTGCAAGAATAACAAAGATTTTTGCGATTGCAAGATATTCTAAACTCGCTCAACTCTTTCGGTTTGTCATAAATCTTTAAGTTGGATATATGCCACGCAAAACCTTGTTTTGCTGTTTTCCCGTCAAGTTCTTCGGGTTTGTAAAAATAGTTAATCATCTCATTGTATGACAAGCAAGCAAGTTTTTCAATGTCATCGCTTCGCAAACTCCCGACACTAAACCTTTCAGTCTCATCGCATACAACCCTCATCCCGATTTTACCGAAATGCTTGCGATATTTCTCTTGAAACTCTTTCGGTATTTTCGCAAAAGATTTTTCGTCTTTGCTCATATAAAAGGCTATATCCTGCGGTAAGTTTTTCAATGCCGTTTTTCTTACTTCGATTTTCTTTTTTTCTTCGGCAATTAAATAATAGTAATACGGTTTAATACTTGCTAAAATCATTTTTCGTCCTCGCTAATCCTTATGGGTAAAATAAGTTGCTCGTTTGTAATGTTCTCGTTTTTTGCTCGGATAATAAATGCTTCTTCATTATTTTCTTTACTGTCAAAAACGGCACAACTTTTTCCTCCGCCAAACAAATATATACCATTTAAGGCTTTCATTGCGTCTATAACGTATCGTGGCGACAAACCTAATTCCCTGTCGTGCGGTCTTGCGGCGGCATATACTTTTTCAATGTCGATAAATTTGTCGTTCGGAATATCGAAGCCATATCTTAACACCCCGTATTCGGTCATAACCTCAACAAAAGTCTTTTTATCCGATTGTTCGATAACAACGGGGTTTATTCCGTTCTTACTTGTTTTGACCGTAAAAGGTTTTATAAGGCAAGTAAATTCCTCGTCTATCGGACAAGTATTTTTAATTTCCACTCTGCCCGCTCTGTACCCGTCAAGCGCATACGCCGTTATTGTATCGGTTTTAACCTTGATTTGTATGTATTGTAATATCGGACGGCTGTCGTCTTGTGCAACACAATGTTTTACGCCGTCTATCAATCTCTTAAACAAGATTTCGTTTATTTCTACTTTTTTCATAATTTGCTCCTTAAAATTCTTTTAATTCAGGTTTTATCGAACCTTGACGATAAATAATTATCTTTATCTTTAAGTTGTTTTCGTCGATGAACTGTTGTAACTCGTCGACATCGACCGAACCATCTTCTGTAAGCCAATATTTCCACTCCGCATTTTTAGGTGTTTTCATAAAATCATTTTCCAAATTCTTTTTTTTCAAATTTATATTTAATATTTACAATGCAATTCACCAGAGCCGTTATCGTGTCTTGGGTAATGTTAGCATTATTCGCAAAACCGAACCCATTAAAATCAGGGTCTATATCTAATAGCGTTGTTGTTAAATCCCGTATTTTTACAAATGCGAGTTTGTCGGATAATTTGGTTGAATACAATTTACGTTTTGTTTGCAAAAATTTCACTTCTTTATACGTTTTCTTCCACCAACGATAAGATAAGCAAATTGAGACCATGCTTAGAATCGTCCCAACAATACTAACCACCAATCCGATAATATTAATCATACTTCATTCCCCCAACAATCCCAGCCGTCCGCATAATTTCTCGCAAATAATTCTATACGGGATAAATCTCCGAATAATTCAACTATTCTATCTCTTGTTTCTGAAGGTTTTTTGCTATGCTCTTCAATATTAGTTAATAATACGGAAGAAACAAAATGACTTTTGCGAGGTAACGGTTTGCCCTTTGTCGCGATTAAACAATATTCTGCATTTGAACGAGTATAATATCCCATCCCTGTAAAAATCTTATCCGATTTTTTGCATTTTTTTATCCATGTAAACCCTACGGTTTTATAAGTAAAACCCCATGCTTTTAGTAATTCAATGCCTTCTATCAAACAAGGAGCCGTTACCCATAGGAACAGAACACAATTTTTGTTCGCAAGATTTTGTATGGGCAAATTTTGAATATCCAGTTTATTCATTGTTGGATAGTGCTTTTCTGCACTTCGTCCTTTCCCTTTATCAGAATAAGTCTTAAAACTCCAAGGCGGGTCAGCGTAAATTATATCATACTTCTTTTCGGTGTTGTAAATGTCTACTTTCATTTTGTTTTCTCCTTTTTATTTTACGATAGGTAGAGCGTTTAAGCCCTTGTCTTTGCAATACTGAATAAATTCGTCTGCCGATAATGATTTCATAAGTTGTGCAAACATTATTTTTTCAGGGTTCGGTTCGGGGATGTATTCGTAAGTCTTTGTTATCTTTTTGAAATCTTCCCATTTCATTCTTTTGCCAAATTCTTTGCCCGCGGGAATATATCTCAATTCCCAATCGGTCAATTTATCCATTTTTCTCTTTCCTTTGAAATACGGTTCGGTCGCCCAGATTCCAGTGAAATAATCGACAGAGTTCAACAACAAGATTAAGTGCATACCGTCGTCCGAAGAATAGGTTACAGTTTTGTTTTGCGGTAATTCTCCGTACCGAAGTTGCGGCTCATTGTTAATCCAGCCAATTGTATCGCGGCATGAAATATCGTTTAATCTGTTTGATTCATAACATCTATATAAAATTCTTTTACTCATTTTTAATAAACCCTCACAATCCTTAATCTTTTTTTGTAAAGTTAAAATCATAAATCTTTTCGTAAAATATCTTGCAATTTATTTATCTTTTTTTGGGTTTCGTTCAAATCCCTTTGCAAAATCAATAAATCTTCTTTGACGCACTCTCTTATCAATTCCTCGCAAGTTTTTACTCCGTCTCCAATAATCAGACAATGATGACGCCATCCTTTTAACCAATCGCTGGACGGATAATTACACACTATTGCTGAATCTAAAGGACCTAAGACATAATCTTTCGTCAAGATTACTACTTGGTTGTTAATAATCGTTTCTATTTGCATTTCTCGTTCGTTCATATAATCACCTCTGGACTTTATTCATTGCTATTCCCCTTTGCTTTTTCTTTCTTTTCTTTATATGCCTGTTTTAATCTTTCGCAAGGCTCTCCGTTGCAGTTCGGTTCGGTACAGTTGCAACACAACTCAACTTCACATTCATACTTCAAGTTCGGATTTGGCTTACTGTGTAATTTCGACGGGAATGGTCGAACACCCCTTATCGGCTCAATTCTGATTAGCCTTTGTTTTATCATAATTCTTCTTCCTCGTTGATAAACATATTATACGGACAGCCTTTGCCGTCTTTGTATTGTTTTATCTCGCAATCACACGCAATGCACATATTGTATACTGCGCAGTCTTTGAAATCATCTTTTGTACAGCCGACGCATTTCCACGACCGCAATTCTTCCAGAGCAGGTTCGATATCTTCGCTTGCGACGTTTGATATTGTTGTCCCGCCCGTTCCGTAACGACTAATCAGGTCGATTTTATTATCGCGGTTCATTGCCAAAATCTTTTTTCGATATGCTGCTCCCAAACGCTCTAAAATCGAGTCGTTTGCCTTGCCTATATAATTAGCCGCAAGTGTTAAATTACGGCTTTCTTCGGGCGTTAAAGCATCGGAATGAGCCAAATCTTCTATAATCGGTTTAAGCCCGATGATAAAGATATGTCGTACGCGGTCTTTCGTTGTAAAGTAGTCTTTCATTTTATTTTTCGTCCTTTCATTTTTGTAAGCACATTGTAACACATTCAAACAACATTGTCAAGCGATTTTACAACACTTTTGAAAATTTTATAAATAAAATCCCTGAACAGATTTGCTATGTCCAGGGATTGCTGTGTATAAATTTTATTTTGAACGTTTGGGCTTAAATCCCGCGCATTTTATTTCAAGTACAGAACAGGGACGCAAGCAATAACAGCCACTTCCTTTTGTATAAAGTTCGCATTCATAGCAGGAAGAAATCATACCTCCCCGAAACGGACATTCTTGAAATCGGCACTTTTTACAGAGCCTACGCTTGTATCGGTCAGTTCTTGACGCTTTCGTCGGCAGAAGTCGTGTCGTTATCGCGATAGACTATAAGAATAAGCCCATATCTGCGTATATCATCTTGCCGAATGAAATGAAGTTCTATAGATAAAATAGTCTTATCTCTGTTTTCTACTAACCATTCGTTAGTAAGTTCTTCTATTTCGTTACTATCCAAATATTTAGTTTTTTCTGTGTTAATTATGTGAATTTTAATATTTCCGCCATAATCAGGTCTAGTAACGACGACTGTTGAGGGAGCGTTTCCCTCCTCTTCGATTTTCTTTGCTCCGCAGGACACACAGCCAATAACGGCGAAGATTGCTACAATTACTGCCAATAAAACTCTTTTAATTTTCATAATTTATTCTCCTTTAATAAATTTATAACTGTTTGAACAATTTTGTCGTGATATTCGTCGGCATATTCATCCGAATCAATGAAACTGGGGTCAATCCGACTTACTTTGTCTTGGTATTCCATAAGAGAATTATCATAAATGTCATCATTAGGCGAATATTCCCAATAACCGCGAGTAAATTTTGCATAAGCAATCGCAGTTTCGTAATATCGATTGCCTTCGACTTGCCCGCCGCCGATAGATTCAAAGCCGTTTATCAGATGAAAACAGCAATCGGGGTCGGTCACGACGGGCTTGTATTTGCCTATTGTAGACACAACGATTTTCTTGTCATTCAACGAAATTAAAGTATTTCGGTGATAGATACAGCGCGACCCGCAAATCCAATGTCCTGCCCAGCCACGTTCCTTAACGGTTATATTTTCGTCGATATTATTATACATTAGAACCTCCCGAAGTGCAAGTAATTTTATTTGGATTTTTCGCACACCACTGACAAGGCGAATCTCCGACATACGGGGTTTTGAAGTATTTCGGGTTATTCGGACAATTATCGCAAGGATTATCGGATTGATTTAATCCGCCTCTGATTTTATATCCGTCTGGTGCAACTTGTTGATTATACCAAATCGGAATCGAGAAAGGATTTGTATTGATTGCCCCAACCACACCTTTGTGTGGCAAGTGTGCTTGACAGCAAGGACAAGGCCCCATACCAATGCTCACGTCTTCATATTCATAAGTAAACTCGCAACCACAATTCGGGCAAGTTATACGAAACTTTTTTACTCCATCTTTAATTATTTCAACTGACATTTACTTTCATCCTTTTTATTTTTATTCCTAATGTATTATCAAATACGAACATTTGCCTTATTTCTTTGCCGAACTCTTTTCGGAACTCTCTGCCTTTATTTTCAATGACTTGAGGGCTATGTGAATAATATTGATAGGATTCAGCCCCGTTATTAAAAATAACTAGTAAAGAATATCTTTTCGGGCTACCAAGACGAGACGTATTTCTGATATATCGCATTTAATACACCTCGTATTCGCCCTTTTTATTCATATTATTTTACCTCAACCTCAATATAGTCAACGCCGTATTCATTTGCGCCAAATGTAACTCCCTTTGGTATAACTATTCTATCTCCAAATTGATTAAGCATTCCATCAATGTAGGTTCTGCCGTCCTGGAGATACTTAAATGTTTTAACGTCGTCTGAATACGAATCGTCAATAATAGTAATATCTGGATAATCAAATCTAATGTCAATAACTTCAAATAATTCTTTAACTTTCATAAAAATTTAATATACCTCGTACTCTCCTTTCTTATTCCAGCAATCTTTCGGGCAGGTGAAATGATATCTTCGCTCGCATTTACTGCAAGGCAATTTATTCCAATCCACCTCGATTACCTTTATTACATTGCCGTTTTTATCGACTTTTTTAATTTTACGGATGTCGGGTGTCATACCTCATCTCCCCAACAATCCCAACCTTCTCTGTAATTTCTTGCATACATCTCAAGTTTGTTTGTGTCGGGATATAGTCTCTCGATGATTTCGTATGCTACTTGAGGTTTTTGACTGTGTCGCTGTACTTTTTCGGTAAATACGCTATGTATCTTGCCACGTTCCTCTGTTGCAACAGGACGAAGTTTCCCTTTGTACATATAGAGTAAATATTCGTGTCCATATCGTATAGTAAACGCCGCAGGAATCCCCGTAACTTTATTCCAAATCATACGAGCGTGGAGTTTATATCCCAACTCTTCTGCAATTTTTTGTGCCTCGAATAAATATTTATCTATCGTCCATAAAAACAATATACAGTCATTACCACACAAACTTGTCGCTTGACGGATATGTTCTTTTATCTCTTCGAGAGTTATGGTTTTATAATCCAACGGCTTACCACTACTATTCGCTCTGACGGATTTCTTACCGCCTTTACTTTGTTGCCAAGGCGGGTCGGCGTAGATTATGTCGTATTTCTTGTCTGTATTGTAAATATCTACTTTCATTTTGTTTTTTCCTTTATATTGTTTTGTTTTTGAATAAAGGTGTTTTATGTCTGAACGTTTTACCGTTAAAGCGTTTTCTTTCGCAACGATGATAATGTCTTTCTCTTTGATGGGCAACACGCTCTTTCACTCGTTTGTACCAATCGTAATTGCTTTCAAGAAAATTACAGAATTGATTAAAGTTCTTCATTTTGACTCTTTTCTCCTTTTTCTTTAAGTTCGTTCTGGATATCTTCGTCAACTTTTTCTTTGTAGCACAATTTGAGCAGGTCAATCATTTTATACATTGTAAATACCCCGACCGCCCCCACTCCTGTTATGGTGACCAGTATGCAGATTTCTGTATCGGTCAAAAGCGGTATAGACCCAAGGAGAAGCAATCCAGCAAAAAGCATTCCTGTAAAGATAAGCATTGCAATCATACAAATCGTTAAGCCAATGAGTGCCGTTTCTTTTTTGTTATTGTCTTTCATTTTATTTGCACCTCGTTTATTTTGTACCCCTATTTTATCATAAAGAAATAATCTTGTCAAGCATTTTCTTTACATTTACTAAACTTTTTTTGAACTGACAAAGTTACACATTTTCTTCCACCACAAGGCTTATCGCCGTTATATCGTTGCAGTCGACTGCGGACCGTACTGCAATAACTTTGTAATCATTATACGGACAAGGGACAATACCACGAGACTGCATAGAAGCAATATCGTCTTTATTACCTGATGCTTGCCAGTCCATACCTTTCCAGAGCAACGTATCAACGCGATTACGAATTTTGCAATTGTCCCGAACCTGTTCAAATTCGAATTTCTCTTTATAGATATATAAGGGTGAATTATGCGCGACATAGCGGGCGACGAACTCCGAAACGGTTAATTGCGTCCCGTTTTTTAATTTCTGAATTTCGTCTGCCGCGCGTTTGGCGAATTCTTCGTGTTCCTGTAATTCTTTCTTAAATTCGGCAAGCATTTCTTCGTAAAGTTTTGCGCCTGACTTAAAACCTCTTTCATAGGCTAATTCTGCTGTGTTTATCATATGCTGAAGGCTCCTCTTACTATTAGCGCGATTATCGCGAGAAGAAAACTCGCGGTTACTATAATTTTATCTTTCATGATTTTATCCTCCTACTGTTTTAATTTGTCGGAATGCATATTGAATGTTCTATGAAATCGTGTATCTCTTTTACATATTTTCTTTGTGTGTATTTTGCGTATTCTAATTCAATCATTGCACCGTTAGAATGTATTGCATTTGGAAGAAACACAACAATGTTCGCGGTATCAATCATGGCGAAACAAATTCGCATATAATCGGCTGGTGACATTCCTTCAGGGAGAACTGAGGGGTTTAAGACTTGAACGTCATCGCCATACTTTTCTTTTATTTGTTTTTCGGCGTTACCAAAATCTTGTCTGTAATGGCTATTCCCTGTTATCTTCCCCGCTATATAAACTATCATTGCTGTTACGCTCCTTAAAAATCTTTTAATTCAGGTCTTGCCGAACCATCTTCTATAAGCCAATATTTCCACTTTGTTTGTTTTTCGCTTTTATTTTTATTCATCCTTTTAATTTCCCTGTACTTAATTATAAATTTACTTCTAACCCTTTTGCTTTTACTTGTCGCTTTAAGTTTTCAAATTTATTTTGTTCATTAACTATTCTTTTCATTTCGATAGACAATGTGTCGTCTATGTACTTTTGAGCAATTTTCTTAAAATCTGTTTCGTTAGTCGTCCAAGTCTCGCCCTCTTCAGCCTTTCGAAGTTGCGAGACGTACCGAACCGTACGAAGTGAGGACTGCCTATCAAGATAGTATAATTTATCCGTTTCTTTGATAACGGGAATTGTCTCGACATATAATTTCCCATATATGACTTTAATTGCATAAATTTTTTTCATTATATCGTTTGCCCTGCCTCTTTTATCTTTTTTAATGCCTCGGCTTCCGTTAAAAATAACGTCTTCCCTAAACTTGAAATTGCCGTTTCATATACCGAATTGCGAGCCAATTTCAGTTTTAATCCTTTTTCTGTAATTATGATTTTCTCAACCTTTGTCTGCTGAATGAACGGCGGTTTGTGGTTTTTGAAAACTTCGTAAATAGTGTCTCCGACTTTACAAGGCAACTCAACAAGTGACCCGTTTTCGATTTTATCCTCTAATTCGGCGTCTTGCCGAATTAAATCGTCTTTTCTGTATTCTCGCAAACACCTTATTTCTTTATTTGCGAGTCGTATGGTCAATCTTTTATAGTCTTTCATCTTACTACCTCTTTAACTCTTTGACATACATATACGACTGCGGCGGGCGGGTTATTGAGTTATTGCAAATATCCCACAGCTTACCTGTAAATCTATTGCAAGAATAACAAAGATTTTTGCGATTGCAAGATATTCTAAACTCGCTCAACTCTTTCGGTTTGTCATAAATCTTTAAGTTGGATATATGCCACGCAAAACCTTGTTTTGCTGTTTTCCCGTCAAGTTCTTCGGGTTTGTAAAAATAGTTAATCATCTCATTGTATGACAAGCAAGCAAGTTTTTCAATGTCATCGCTTCGCAAACTCCCGACACTAAACCTTTCAGTCTCATCGCATACAACCCTCATCCCGATTTTACCGAAATGCTTGCGATATTTCTCTTGAAACTCTTTCGGTATCTTCGCAAAAGATTTTTCGTCTTTGCTCATATAAAAAACTATGTCTTGCGGCAAATTTTTTAATGCCGATTTTCTTACCTCGATAGTTTTCTTTCTTTCTCCTATTAAATAGTAGTAATAGGGTTTAAGACTTGCTAATATCATTGTTTTTCACCTCACTTTTAAGCCATATTCTACAAATATCTATACAATCTAAATCAGGTATTGAATCGTATTCGTCGCAAAATTCCTTAATAGGACAACAGTAACAAACAAATGATTCATTAAGTTTGTCCGCCAGTTGGTCTATATTCATATTTTTTATCTTTTGAAAATTAGTCATTTTTCTTCAAACTTCCTACAAGCCGTATTTTTTAATCTTATGTCTGTTGCCGAGCAAGAACTCATACGCCACAGTTCGCATTTATAATAGTTTTTGCGATTCCAACTCCAACAAATACAATGTTTGCAATCCTTACATTTAACGCCGTCAAGTGTCCCGTAAAGTTCCTGCATTGTCTTAAACTTCCGCGAAGGTTTATCAATCGGCGGTTCTCTATCTTCGCCAAACAAATCAATCATTTTTATCTCCTTTTAACTCATCTAACTGAAAACGTAAATGATTGTTTAATTCCATAAGCCTGTCAATTTCTTCCATATCTTTGTTGAGTTCGTCGCAAATCTCGTAAATATCATTAAACTCGTGTCTACACCCGTCGAGGATATTCGTTACATACATAAGTTTTCCGTCTTTAACGACGAACCCACGTACTATATCGTCGATATTTTCATATTCTCTTTTCTGCGTATCTACGGGCTTTTCGACTGTTTCGCAAATATTGTCTTTGGGAGGTTTTCGATAACCCGCGTTGTAAAAGTTTATCGCAATCTGCTTTGCACATGTGTATGATAGCGTGTTTTTCAATGCTATAAATGCCATTTTTTCAATTTCTTTGTTTTCGTCCATTTTGTACCTCTTCAATTCCAGCCCGAACATTCTTTCTGCGCCTGTTTACACGCCAAGCAACGTTCGTAGCAGTCTTTGTCTTCATCGTAATATATGCTTTCGCCGAATATTAAGCATTGTTCACAGTTGCAATCATAATAATCGCAAAGTCCGCAATCGTCGTTCGGGACGTCTACCATAACTTGTATCTTTGCCATTTTATTCTCCTATTTTAATAATTCTTTGTTGTCGTATTCTTTGTGCCATTGTCTATGACAATTAAAACATAACCATTTAATTTCTAAGGGTTTATCATAGTCATCGTGATGTGCTTCTGTGTTTTTATTGCCACAAATTTCACAAGGTTGTCGCTGAATATGATTGTCGCGCAAATAATGGTTTAAGATAGAGCGTGCCTTTTTTCTTTTATCTCTTTCTTGTTGCGAAAATCCTGTCCCATAGGCATTTTGTTCTTCTTTTGGCATTATTTCTTCGCGATATTTTGAATAGCAACTTCTGCTACAAAAATGCCTTTTAGATTTTTCCCAATGTGATTTCGGGATATGATATTTTTTACCACAATAATTGCAAGTACCAAAAAAATTCCCGTCATTAGCCGCCCCAATTTTTCTTTTTGTTTCTTCTGTATGCACCCTGTTTTTAATATGTGTTCTTGCTTCTTCAAGGTGCTTTAATTGTTTTTCAGTTGCCATTATATTTCTTCTCCTTATCGTAAATATTGCCGATTACTTCAATAAATGCTCCCGATTCTTCCATATCTACCCAATGTAGAATGGCAACAGCAAATGGTTCTGATGATATAGGATGCAACTGCCATCCCCAATTATATTGTCTGTTGGGATTTCCAAATTCAATAAACGCCAATCTATCATAGCCGACAATTTCGTCTGTTACTTTGACTATATCGTCCTCAAATATCTTTTTACCGTTTTTATCGGTCAGTTCTGTAAACTGACCGACAGTTTCGGGGATAACTTCGAGTAAAACGATTATTTTTGATAATACACCGTCAACTTGAAAAGCGTTTGCTCGCGGGTGAATATAATATTTGTCCTTGCTTACGATTAAGTCGCCAACCACCCCAATCGCCAGTAAATGCCCAAACGCCGTCATAAATTTTACCGTCTACCCGCTTTCCGCGATATAAATTCTTATCGTCGTTCATAAGTACCTCTTTAATTCGGCAATAATAGGTTCATACCACTTATCTATAAACCGAATAAATTTTGATTTTCGTTTGTATTGTCTATAAAACTTTATTTTTGAAACAACATTTGAACCATAATACCCAAGCGCAATCCCTCTTTCGATAGAGCAATTGTTTATGTTGTTAAAGTTAATATAAACTATAAGCATTTCGTCCATTATGTAACTCGGTTCAATACCGAAGTAAAAACCGTGTTCTGCCAAATGGTAATCAAACCATCCACAATCCGCCATAATCGGGAAAGTTGTTTCGCAATCTTGTAGAAATTTATCCCAAAACTCGTTTTCCCCTAATTTTATGTTATTGTCTAATCTACAAGGTTCGGGATTCCCTATGCCTGTAATTTCTGCAATTCTATGTCTCATTTTATCTGTCCCCACCTTACCATTCGGGCTTGTCTTTGAACTCTATTCCGTATTTGTCTTTCAAATATCCGATAGTCGGCATAAAAAATAATTTCGGCAAGTTCATTTTCGGAATGTTTTCTTTTGCCCATTCGAGATACACTTCGGGCAAATCCATTGACAACATACAGCACGTAATGATTTTGTTCAGACACACCGCTGTATCGTGGTCTATACCCTCAACGTTTTTCATATCGATTTTAATAGGAATCCACGTTCTTGCATAGTCCAACTGTTTTTTGAATTTTTGTCGACTTACTCGCCGCGAGTTCGGGTATCATTTTCAGTCCGAGTTCTTCGAGATTGTTTTCGGTAAACCACTTTTTGATAATCTCAATATCTTCGTAATGAAATAGTTTATTTTCTTCGATTAGTTGTTTTAATGATGTCATTTTACATTTCTCCTATTATTACAGAACATTTGACGGTATATTTCGTTCTCAATTCTGAAATATAACTTAATCAGCAACCACGCCATAAATTCTCCGAGCAAAGTTAAACACCATAAATCTTGCCAGTTAAAAATATGTAGTCCGCCGACAAATGCGCCATATCTTTCGAGTTGCAATTTGATTTGATATATAAAAGCCCAAATCGGACCAGCCAGACTTGCAAAAGCAAAAACGATTCCCAAAATGAGAAAGACTATGTGCCAGCGTTTATTCATATTGAGGAATCTCCGTCCATGCAATAACTTTGCTGTCCGCCAAAAGCACCATATCAAAATTCCAATGCGGATTAACAGCCAATCCAACATATTTGTTGACCTTCAATGGGTGATAAGTTCCAAGCGTGTAATATCTACATAAATCTTCATCTTCGCAATAACACAAAACATCATTGTCGGTTTCGGGAAACTCACCGTCTTCTGTTTTGTGCCATATAAAATCAAACTTGCCCGTTTCGATTCGTTGCAGTTTATTGTATACGTCGCGATAACATTCGACAGCAAGGGAATATTTCTCCTTTTCGGTTTTTAACTGTTGTTCGAAGTCTGCCACGAGATTGTCTTGTGGATATAGTCCCGAAACCAATTTCGCCGCCAAAATCTCTGCTTCTTTTTTGTTTAATCGAACCGTACCGAATCCGTTAGAATTAGGCAGGTCCGTATCGCATATAATTTTTGCTATGTGATTAGTCATTAAGTCCATTTTCGATTTCCTTCAAAATATCTTTTATTGTTACAAGTATATTCTTTTTAGTAAATTTGTCTTCGTCGTTGTAATAAGCAAAAGCCTCTTCAATCTTAAATGCAAGTTTTTCGGCTCCTTGAACTTGTAACGACTTTAAGTCTTCCTTGCGGCAATGTTCAAATTCATCTGCCATAAATTGTCCGAAAATACATTCCAAATCGATTTCATAAATCGCATCTTCGTCGATTTTATCATAGGTTTCGTGTGCTTTCTTGATTAAAATGTCGTGCAATTCCCAGAACTTTTGAGCGTATACCGATTCATCTTTTATGATTTGCTTTATCTCGTTCTCTGACATTTCTGTATTCCTCTAACATTCTGTTCCAGTTTTCGTTTATCATATTTTCGTCTTGCCAATAATCATCTGAAATCGGGCAATGATACGATATAGCATTGTATTGCAACCTTGTACCTTTGTATTCGGTTGTAGTGAGAACTTCGACAGTGTTGACCTCGTGCGTTCCCATACAACTCAAACACAACATTTTATCCTTTTTAACAATCTCATTTTTCATTTTCAAGTTCCCTCGCTATCTCATCTATTCTTACAGCCATAATCGACGGTATTATTTCGTCAAACTCTTGATAGAAAGCCAGTTTGACGCGCTCTGCAAATTTTTTAATTATCGCAGACTGTTTCGTCCCGACCTTTTTACAACTTTCTTTCCCTGTCGGAATACAGAACTCTCTGTCAGTGCCTGCGTGTTCGCATCCCCTTATGCAGTTCTTGCAATTATCGTGTCTCATCTGTCCTCAACTCCTTTCAAACTTTGCGCCTTGATTTTAACACATAAAAAAAAATATTGTCAAGCGTTTTGTTGACAATATTTT
>ERZ1034755.279-NODE-279-length-17303-cov-7.851229_pt1 | contig 17303 bp, 18 predicted proteins | sample MGYA00520596_ERZ1034755 | MGnify/ENA primary metagenome ERZ1034755 (study PRJEB33766, sample SAMN09781701) | gut metagenome | biome: gut microbiome | host: Homo sapiens | place: Madagascar | study: EMG produced TPA metagenomics assembly of the PRJNA485056 data set... | reverse complement strand
TAATAATAGTGATAATATTAAATAAATAAAAAAACTTAGAGAAAAAGGCTGGCAGTGATGGTTGACAATGTCGCGAATTTAAGTTATAATGCAACTACCTAATTTGTTTTAGGGAGTATATAAAAGGAGTATATGTATGAAGAAGACTTATCAACCTAAAAAGCGTCAAAGAAATAAAGTACACGGTTTTAGAAAAAGAATGAGCACTCGTTCTGGTAGAAAAGTTTTGGCTAGACGCAGAAACAGAGGTCGTAAAAAACTTAGCGCTTAATTAGGAGAGTTAAATGCTAAACAAAAACAATCGCCTTAAAAAGAAAAAAGAGTTCAGTTACGTCTATAAGCGTGGTGTGTCGCACGCGAACAACTTGTTCGTTGTGTATGTCGTGCCTACAAAATACGCAGAATCTAAATTTGGCATAAGCGTTAGCGCCAAAGTGGGCAAGAGTTTCGTTCGCAGTCGCGTCAAGCGAGTTTTGAGTGAAGCCATTAGATTGAACGTTGACAAAATTAAAGTCAACAACTATGTGTTTGTTGCTCGCGCTGAAATGGCCAACGCAGATTTTCACCTTACGCAAAACGTTCTACTTTCAAGTTTTAGAGAGTGGGGTTTGTTGTGTTAAGAGTTATAACCTTTCCAATCTCCCTTATATGTGTTCTATTTATATATTTATATAGGCTCATATTGTCTCCTTTAATTGGAAATGGTTGTGCATTTTTGCCAAGTTGTTCTCGCTATGGCATTAGCGCATATTTGAAATTCGATTTTTTTCGGGCAACCCGCCTAACCGTTAAGCGACTGTTTAGGTGTAACCCTACATGCAAAGGCGAAATAGATTTTCTCCCATTAAATCTAAAAGGAGATTATAAATGGATATGCTAACATTTAGCAATCTACTATTGACAAAACAATGCTGGAAGACACTCATCGACCTATTTGTGTCATTTTTGGGCAACTACGGCTGGGCAATCATTCTCTTTACAGTGGCATTGAAACTCGTTTTGTTGCCACTCGACATCATTCAACGCCGTGTTTCAAAGAAAAACACCGAAATGCAAGCCATTGTTCAACCAGAAATTCAAGCATTGCAAAAAAAATATCCTAACGACAAGGATAAAATTAATCAAGGCACTATGGCAATATACAAAAAGCACAACTACAACGTTGTAGGCAGTTGTGTGGTATTGCTTATCAATTTGGTAGTCACTTTGGTGGTGTTCTTTACTTTGTTCCAAAGTTTGAACTATATCAGTCGCGACAAACTCACCAGTCAATACGCTCAACTCCAAACTGTGTATGAAACCGCAGTTGACGGCGAGAAAGAAAACGCTGTTTTGGCTGAATATGAGAAGATTAAAGACGAGAACGGCTGGTTGTGGATTAAGAACGTATGGAAGAGTGACACAAAGACTTCAATAATGTTGTCTTTCGATGAATACTACAAACAAAGCGGTTTGAAACTAAACGACGAAGAAAAAGAAATCGCAAAAGCGGAATATCAGCGCATTGAAGAGATTATATATTCGGCAGATGCAAATAAAGGTCCAAACGGTTATTACGTTTTGGTAATTTTGGCTGGTGTGGTGACCTTCTTGTCACAATGGCTAACTACCCGCCTAATGAAGCCAAGGAATGCTGACCCAAAGGTGCAAGACCCTACCAAGACGACCAATTTGACAATGCTAATCGTTATGCCAATCGTAATGGTTATATTTGCCTGGACTAGCACAAGTATATTCTCATTATACCTAATCACAAACTCACTAATGACCTGCCTAACAGGGCTTTTGACTAACCTTATTTTCAAGAACAAAAACACCCCAAACGGCACATCAAAACAGCCTAAAAAGGCAAAGGTGCAAGTGGTAGAGTATAGCAGAAATTATTTCAAAGGAGAATAGTATGAAAGAACTAGAAATAGTAGCAAAAAACGTGGAAACTGCTATTCAACAAGGTCTTTTGCAACTAGGACTTGAACGTGAAGATGTGACAATCCGCATCAAAGATGCTGGCGGAATGTTTAAAAAGGCGAAAGTCGTGCTCGAATACGAAGACAAGACTGCTCCTGTGGTTGAAGAAACCGTGGAAGAAGTTAAGCCTGTTGTAGAAGAAAAAACGGCTGAACCTGTCGCACCTAAAAAGGTAGAAAAACAAGAAAAAGTTAAGAAAGAAAAGACTTATTCTACTGAGCGCAATCAGTTGCTCGAAGACTTTTTGACCGAATATATCGAAGGATTGTGCAAACGCGTTGGCACAACCTATGAAGTGGAATATTCTTACACTCCAAACGGTCTTTTGGTCAATCTTTTGGGCAGTGAAATGGGAAAACTCATCGGCTATCGCGGGGAAGGAATGTCAAGTTTGCAACACATTCTCAACAGTCTTGCCAGCAAGCAAGAGTTTGACACTCATATCATTCTAGACATCGAAGGTTACAAGGCTCGTCGTGAACAAGCGCTCATCAATTTGGCGAAGAAAACTGCCAACAAGGCGCTCATCAGTCACAAAAACATTGCAATCGAACCTATGAATAGTTACGAACGTCGCATCATTCACTCTGCCGTTGCTGGAATGGACGGAATCACCACCGAAAGCACGGGAGAAGGAAGAAACAGACACGTTGTTTTCATTGTAAAATAGAAAAAAGCACGCTTGGTGCTTTTTTTGTTATCCACATTTGGTGAATAATTGTGGACAAGTTCGCATTTATTATTTTAGATGAACAATATTGATTGAAATGTTCATTTTTGTTGACATTGACAAAAAATAAGTGTATTTTTAAATTAAGTTATGTGGGGTAATTTATGAGTAAAGAAAAAAAGACTAAATATTTAAAGCCGGTCTTGATACGTGGCATTGTCATCACTGCATTGATTGCGTTGACCTTATTATTGCCAGCAGTTATCAGTGAAAGCGTTAGTTATGGCGAGGCAATCACTGTTGCTAATCTTTTCAAGAAAGATGATGGATTAAAATTAATTATTTTCATGTTTGTTGAAGCTGTGTTGGGCAGTAGCGGTGCTAATCTAAATTCAAGCGTAGTTACATTTATTAGTTATTTCATATACATTGCAGTTTTGGCTTTGATTGTCATTGCAATTATTGACTTAGTATTCTTCATCATCGCACTATGCACTAAGAAATATAACAAGTTCTTTAAAGTTATTAACGTTATAACAGCAATTGTTACCTTCCTATCTTTCTTGGCTAACTTTATTATGGCAGCATTGATTATCTTTATGGCGATTGGCGACATGACAAGCAGTGGTGGTGCATTCGGTCAAGCAATAAAAACATTGCTGGCTTATGGTGGACACATGTATTTAATTTGGGCAATTTTGTCAATGTGGTTGTTTTGCATTAAATGTAAAGCGGGCAAGCGTCAAGCATTCTAGAAATACAAAAAAGGCAAAAATGCCTTTTTTTGTTTTGTGCAGGTGTTTACACTTCGCGCGCGTTGATATATAATAATTACTATGAGAAAGGATACTATCATAGCCCTTGCGTCCGGGCAGGGAAAAGCGGGAATCGCTGTTATTAGAATCAGTGGCGAAAAGGCACTCGCTATTTTGCGTGAGATGAACCACAACAAGCACGAGTTTGTGCCTAATATGCTAACACCGGTGAGTCTATATTTGGACAACCTTGTAGAGCACGGAATGGCGGTGTATTTCAAAGCGCCAAAATCGTTTACGGGTGAAGACGTGGTGGAAATCAACTGTCACGGTGGCAAGGTAGTTATAGATAAGGTCATCAACCGCGCAATCGCGTTGGGCGCTGTTATGGCAAATCGCGGTGAGTTCAGTTTGCGTGCATTTATGAATGGCAAGATTTCTATCGACCAAGCGGAAGGCATTTGCGACCTTGTGAGTGCCGAGAGCGAAAAGCAAGCGCAATACAGTTCGGCATTGCTCACTGGCAAGTTGAAAGACAAAGTCGTGGGCTATCAAGACAAGATTAAGGACATTTTGGCAAGCATTGAAGCCAAAATCGACTATCCAGAATACGAGATTGACCAAAGCGAAATCGACGGGCTGAAAGGTAGTTTGCGCGATATTAACGGCGAATTAAGGTCGCTGATTGACAGTTATGACGAAGGCAAAAAGGTGCTTGCGGGCGTGCAAGTGGCTATTGTGGGCTCGGCGAATGCGGGCAAGTCTAGCCTTTTGAACGCACTCACAGGGCAGGAAATTGCCATTGTGAGTGACATTGCTGGCACGACGCGTGACGTCTTGTTTGGGCAGTATCAGTACAACGGCGTCATTTTCCAACTCTATGACACGGCGGGCATACGTGACAGCAAGGACGTTATTGAGAAAATCGGCATTGACCGTGCCATTAAGAAAATGGACGAAGCGGACATCATCTTGAACGTGGTGACACCGGACGAGCCAAACACCTTGACCGAGCGCGACAATATGCTGGTTGTATTTAACAAAGCGGACAAATATACCTACGCGGACGGGCTGAAAATCAGCACAAAGACGGGTCAAGGTATTGACGAGTTGAAGCAAAAGTTGTACGAGATGAGTTTTAGAGATGAACTCGTGGCGGATAAGTTGTACATCACCAACGCGCGCCACCTTGAAGGTTTAGTACGTGCTAATAAAGCGCTTTTGAACGCGCAAAACAATCTCGACATAGTCACCCTTGACGCCATTGCCACCGACCTAAAATACGCTTGGCAGGCTTTGGGCGAAATCACGGGCGAAACGGCAAGCGAAGAGATTATCAACAGAATATTTGAGAAGTTTTGTTTGGGAAAATAGTATGAATGAAGATTTTGACATTATTGTAATAGGAAGCGGACACGCGGGCAGTGAAGCGTGCTATGCATGTGCGAGAATGGGCAAGAAAACCTTGTTACTCACTCTCAACCTAGATAGCATTGGTTTTTTGGCATGCAATCCAAGCATTGGTGGAACGGCAAAAGGTCAACTCGTGGGCGAGATTTCTGCGCTTGGCGGAGCGATGGGACGCGTTGCGGATGAAACCAAATTGCAAATGCGCCTTTTGAACGCGGGTAAAGGTCCAGCCGTGCAATCTATGCGCGCGCAAGTGGACAAGAACAAATACCACGAGAAGATGAAACAACTTTTGGAAAACACTCCAAATCTTACTATCGTTCAGAGCGAAGTGACCGACTTTATCATTGATAACGGCGAGATTAAGGGCGTGACCACCGCGCTAGGCAAGACTTATTACGCCAAAGCGGTGATTGTGGCGACGGGTGTGTATTTGCAGAGCGTGACCACCACCGGTCATCACCAGCAAAAGTCTGGTCCAAACGGTTTTATGCGCAGTGAATATCTGTCGCAAGCCATTGAAAAGGCAGGACACAAACTATTCCGTTTCAAGACGGGCACGCCAGCGCGCATTAATGCAGACAGCGTTGATTTTGGCGTTTTGGAAGAGCAAGCCAGCGACTCTGCGCGCAAGTTTAGTTACTACACTAGCACAAAGTTTGACCGACCTTGCTACCTTGCATATACCAACGCAAACACGCACAAAATAATTTTGGACAACATCAATGACGCGCCAGTGTTCAGCGGTGAGATTTTGGGCGTTGGCCCAAGATATTGTCCGTCTATCGAAACCAAGATTTTGCGTTTCAAGGACAAAGAACGTCACCAAATTTTTCTAGAACCGGAAAGTCTATCTACAAAAGAAATCTATGTGCAAGGAATGAGCACAAGTTTTAGTGCGCAAATGCAAGACAAGATTTATCACTCGATAAAAGGCTTGGAAAACTGCCAAATTATGCGCTACGCCTATGCCATTGAATACGACTGCATTGACCCGACCACCATTCGTCACAGCCTTATGAGCAGATTTACGAAAGGACTATTTTTCGCGGGGCAGGTCAACGGCACTAGCGGTTATGAAGAAGCGGGTGCGCAAGGCATTATGGCGGGCATAAACGCCGTATTGTACCTTGATGGCAAGCCACGTTTCGTGTTGAAGCGTAACGAAGCCTACATCGGCGTGCTGATTGATGACCTTATCACGAAAGGCGTGGACGAGCCATACCGAATGATGACCAGCCGTGCGGAATACCGCCTAATTTTGCGTCAAGACAACTGCGATTTGCGCCTTACCGATTACGGCATTAAATACGGTCTGGTTGACGCAAAGCAGAAGCGTGCCTACACAAAGAAATTGAAACAACTAGCGCTTGCCCGCAATGAACTCACCAAAATTTTCCCACCAAAACTAGCAAACGAATATCTGCGCGCAATAGGCGAAAAAGAAGTGGTGACGGGCATAAGTTTGAAAGATATTATCAAACGCACGGGTGCGAACGTATTTTCCGCGCAACAAATTTTGGGCGTGTTCAACGGCATTAGTGCGGACGTGTTGGAGATTGTGAACACCGAAGTAAAATACGAAGGTTACATCAAAATGCAACTCGAAATGATTGACGAAATGCTCGCCAATGAGAACACAATTTTGCCAACTGACATCGACTATGCTGATGTTAAAGGTTTGCGATTGGAAGCGCGCGAAAAACTCGCTCGACAAACTCCGTCAAATCTCGGCATTGCTAGCCGTATTAGTGGTGTAAGTCCGGCAGATATCAGCGTTTTACTCGTTTATCTCAAACAACACAACTTGATATAATTGATTGCAAATATTTTGCAAAAGGTGTATAATATAAAAGTATGAAAGAACTATTCAAACAATTTAATATCGACCTTACGGACGAAATGATTGCCAAGTTTGACAAGTTTTTTGAGATGATGATTGACTACAACAAGACCACCAATCTCACCGCAATCACAGACAAAAAGGAAGTATGGATTAAACACTTCCTAGACAGCGTGATTTCCGCCAGCGACATTCCCGAGAACGCCAGCGTCATTGACGTAGGCACGGGTGCGGGTTTCCCAGGCATTCCGCTCAAAATTGTGCGCCCTGACATCAAACTTACCCTTGTCGATAGCCTAAACAAGCGCGTAATCTTTTTACAACAGTTGTGCGAAGCATTGGGCATTGAAGCCGAAATTATTCACTCGCGTGCGGAAGATTTGGCTCGCACAGATAAGCGTGAAGCCTTTGACGTCTGCGTTTCGCGTGCTGTGAGCAGTCTTGTGACCTTGTGCGAATATTGTTTGCCATTTGTCAAGCCAAATGGCGTGTTCATAGCCTATAAGGGCGCGGGCGCTATGGAAGAAATTAATTCCGCACTCTATGCAATGAGCGTTATGGGTGGTTATTTTGCCAAAGAACAATATTTCAGCCTGCCAGAGAATATGGGCAACCGCAACATTTTGATTATCAAAAAGGTGGACACCACGCCAACTATTTATCCGCGTGGTCAAAATTTGCCTAAACTCAAACCATTAGTAAAATAAAAAAGAGCATTCGCTCTTTTTTTATTTGAAATCTCTGCCCACCAATTCGTCAAGCGTTATGTCGAATATGTCTGCCAACTTTACCAGCGTGTTGATGTCTGGCGTGGAGTAACCGTTTTCATAGTTTGACACCAAACTCTTTTTGCCGTTCAAAAGGCTAGCCAACCCCTCTTGCGTCAGTTTCATTCCCTGCCTATAAAACTTTATATTCTCCGCTATTTTCAAATTTTCACCTAAAACTCTTGCCATTTCATTGACAAGTGTACAAGTATTTTGTACAATTTTGGTAAAAGTACAAGAAAGTTGTACATTAAGGAGAGAATTATGAACAAAAACAAATTAGTTAAAGGTCTTGCCATAGGACTTTTGGCGGGCGTGGGCGCATTGACCTTCGTGGGTTGTGCGAATGTCAACGTTACGCAAGACCAAGCAGACAGTGCGTTCGAGGCAATGGAGGACGCGTGCGACTTTATGGACGAAGTGCGAGAAGACTTGAATATTTTGACCAGCAAACTCACCAAAGAAGACGCCATTGCAATCTTGAAAAAGGCAAAATATACGGGCGTTATGAACTTGGACAATAGATATGCTAACTTTACATACAACGTTAATATAATCAAAAACGGCAAAAACGTAGACGGACAAACAATGTATTCTGGGCAGTTGTCTAACGGCAAGCAATTTACCTATTCCAAGAGTGCTACTCACAACGCAATCAAAGTTGAAGAGGGTAACGGGTTTATTTCGTATGCCAAAAATGACGGCGATGTAAGTTGGACGAAAACAACCACAGAAAAGAAAAATCTCCTAGCATATACTGCCGACGGCAAAATGAGTGAGTTCCTTCATGAATACATTTACGAGATAGAAAATGGCAATCTAACTTGTGTTTCAATCAACGAAAAGGGCAATTATGTCATCGAGTATGGTCGCGAAAATGACGATGATTCAAGTCCGCAATTCTACGTGTATGGCAGTATTGAAATCGACGGCGATTATAGGGTTGTGAGCCTAGCCTCGTATGAATATGATTGCGATTTGAATAGTTCTAGCGACGCTGCCGAAGAAGATAAGATATATTACACTATGCATAGTGAATTCCACAAGATAGACTATTCAAAGGTGACAGACACCGTCGTGGCGGAAGTGGAAGCCAAAATTGCCGAAATCGAAGTATCAACCGCCCAAATTTAACTTTACAATATGCAATTCCTATGTTAATATATATTTATAGGAGAAAACTATGTTTACCAAACTTAGAGAAGAAATCAAAAACCTTAATGCTGACGTCAGCAATGTGGCTAACTGTGAAAAGGCAAAATCTTTGCGAAAGAAATTGCTCACCATTGGTTTAACTTTAGCAATCATTGGCGGAATCGCCATGTTTACGTGCTTCGTGTTGTTTGTCACAGCGGGCGATGGTGCTTTTAAAGAAAGTGGTAGTGGTTTTACTGCCCGTCTAATTGTCCCATTCGTTTTGTTTATTCCGTTCGGCGCGGTAATGAGTGTTGGTTGGGAATTGGCTAGCCTTGGTTTAAAGATTGTTGTCACGGGCTACACTAGTAAACTTATCAATGACGTGGTCGGCAACAACTGTCCAAAATGTGGCGACCCTATCGACCCAGACGAAATGTTCTGTGGCAAATGCGGTGAACCAGTGCGTAAAATCTGTGCTAATTGCCAAACTGCGAACAATGCAAAGGACGACTACTGCCGAAATTGTGGTAAGAAGTTGTAAAAAGACACCCTGCGGGTGTTTTTTTTGTACTAAAGCTATTATAAAACTGTCAGTAAAAAATAATATTAACAAATTTCAATGTTATAATCTATTGACTTATTTAGTATAGGAGAATAGTATATGGGCATATCAAATACAACATCAAAAAGTGAAAAGGATAATTTGGCAAACGGCGATTATACGATTAGTTCTAGATTCGTAAAATGGGCACATCCAGATCTGAGAGTTACACACTGTTTTAACTGTGTATATAATGACCGGAGAATATTTGAAAAAAAGAACAGTCCACCAATAGGAAAAAAGAATCATATTTTCTGTGAATGCTACTATGAATATATAAGACAAAAGGCTTTTGGAACAATATCTAATAAAGGCGCAGAATCTCCGGACATCTATTTAAAAGTATATGGTAGATTGCCAGATTACTATGTGACAAAACAAGAAGCAGAAGAAATATATGGTTGGGACTCCTCAAAAAATACACTGGCGGGCAAGGCTCCTGGAAAAATGATTGGTGGCGATATATACGGAAATATACCTCCATTTTTGCCAGAAAAGGACGGACGTATATGGAGAGAATGTGATATTGATTATACTGAGGGGCGAAGAAATATGAAAAGATTATATTATTCAAGTGATGGTTTGATGTTTTATTCGCCAGATCACGGTATAACTTTTTATTATATAAATTAAAGGAGATTATATGAGAAAAATAGTTTATGACAGAAACACGATTAAAGACTACAAAGCGTTCTATGAAGACATTGTGAAAAAACTGGACGCAGATAGGTTTGTTGACTGGCAGGGTGAAACGAATTTGAACTACAACGCCAATAACCTAAGCGAGTTCTTATGGTATTGCCACAAAGATAACGTGGAATTTGTATTTCTAAACTTTGATTTAGACCAAATCGAAAATTATAAAACAACTGAAAACTATGAGTGGAACAACATTTTTACTGTAATTAAAAAATTCACCACTCAATATGCCAACAACGCCATTACATTTGTAAACGTCTAACATTAAGACACCAGCGGGTGTCTTTTTGTTGCGTTTGCGAAAGCGTTTATCGGCAAGATTGAATTTACATAATTTTATCAAAATTTCCCATACCGGAAATTTGACGCAAGATTATACCCCGCAAAATTGCCGATATCGGAAATAAACTCCATACTTTTGTACGATAAATTTCCGATATCGGAAATAAAAAATGTAAAAATTGCTTTACAAAAACCCTTTACAAAATGTGTTCGGTGTGGTATATTAATTTCGTTACCGAAACTTTGTCTGGCGACTTCTCGGGCGCGGACGCAGTTTTAGGCAAATTTATGTAAAGGAGAGAACTTATGGCAACTATTGACAAGAAACAAATCGTGGCTGAATATGGTAAGGACGAGAAGGACACTGGCAGTGTTGAAGTGCAAATCGCTCTTTTGACTGCTCGTATTGCTAATCTTACTGAACATTTGAAGGCTAACAAGCAAGACAAACACTCTACACGTGGTCTTTTGAAGATGACTGCTACTCGTAGAAAGTTGTTGCGCTATCTTGAAAACACAGATATCAATCGCTATCGTGCTTTGAAAGAAAAACTTGGTATTAGATAATTTTAAAAATGGGGGTGTGTTTATTTCGCCCCCTTTTTATTATTTTTATGGGGCAAAATTCTAAATAAAAGGAAGAAAATATGGAAAGACAAATTTTTACTACAACCATTGGCAATCGTGAAGTGAGCGTGGAAGTTGGTCGTTATTGTATGCTCTCTAACGGCAGTTGTATGGTACGTTGCGGTGACACAGCCGTTATGGTCAACGTCACAATGGCGAAAGAGCCACGTCCCGGCATCGACTTTTTCCCACTCGGCGTAGATTACGAAGAGAAGATGTACACCGTTGGCAAAATCCCTGGCGGTTGGAAACGCCGTGAAGGTCGCGCAAGTGACAAAGCAATTTTGGTCAGCCGTTTGATTGACCGCCCATTGCGCCCATTGTTCCCAAAGGGCTTTTACAATGACGTAGCAGTCGTTTGCACACCAATGTCGGTTGACCCAGAAATCAGCCCAGAAGTGTATGCAATGCTCGGCTCATCAATCGCATTGTCAATCAGTGACATTCCGTTTGAAGGACCAACCGGCGCTGTTCACGTTGGACTCATCGACGGCAAATTCGTCATCAACCCTACCAACAGCGAAATGGACAACAGCGAACTCGACTTGACTGTCAGCGGTACGCGTGAAGCCGTTTTGATGGTGGAAGCAGGCGCAAAGCAAGTCAGCGAAGACACTATGCTTGACGCCATTATGTTTGCTCACGAAGAAATCAAGAAGCAAGTGGAATGGATTGAGTCAATCGTCAAAGCGGTTGGCGTGCCAAAATCTACTCGCGTTCACCTAATTTTGCCACCAGAAGACTTGGCAAAAGACGTACGCGCTTATGCTAGCGACAAAATGGCAGAAGCCCTCACTCATTTCGACAAGGGCGAGAGAGAAATCGCTATCGATGATTTGACGGCAGACACATTGAATCATTTTGCAGACATCTATCCAGACGGCGCAGGACACATCAAGAATGTTTTGTTCGCCATTGAGAAAGAACAAATTCGTCACAAAATCATTTTCGACGGCGTACGTCCTGACGGTCGTAAGACCACCGAAGTGCGTCCAATTTGGTGTGACCACGGCGTATTGCCACGCGTTCACGGTTCGGGCGTGTTCACTCGCGGACTTACACAAGTTTGCACCACGCTTACGCTCGGTATGATTAGTGAAGCCCAAGAACTCGAAGGTTTGGACGACGAAGATACCAAACGTTATATGCACCACTACAATATGCCACCATATTCTACTGGCGAAGCAAAACCTTTAAAGAGCCCTGGTCGTCGTGAAATCGGTCACGGCGCACTCGCAGAGCGTGCTTTGCTCCCAGTGATTCCTAGCGTGGAAGAATTTCCATACGCAATCCGCCTTGTGAGTGAAGTGCTCACATCAAACGGCTCTACTAGCCAAGCCAGCGTCTGCGGAAGCACACTTGCGCTTATGGACGCCGGCGTGCCTATCAGTAGCCCGGTTGCAGGCATTGCAATGGGTCTTATGAAGGACAAAGAAACTGGCAAGGTAGTCGTTTTGACCGACATTCAAGGTTTGGAAGACTTTACCGGCGATATGGACTTCAAAGTTGCGGGCACTGAACGTGGTATCACCGCAATCCAAATGGATATGAAGATTCACGGTATTGACCGCGATATCTTGAAGACTGCGCTTGAACAAGCACGTATCGGCAGAATGCACATTATGGGCAAAATGCTTGAATGCTTGCCAATGCCTAACGACCATTTGAGCCCTTATGCTCCAAAGATTGTTACCTTTAACATCAACCCAGACAAGATTAGAGAAGTCATCGGCACTGGTGGTAAGACTATCAATGAAATCATTGACAAGACTGGCGTCAAGATTGACATCGAAGACGACGGCAAAGTGTTCATCAGCCACAGCGATATGGACAAGATTAACGAAGCCCGTAAGATTATCGAAGACATCTGTATGGAATTTGAGATGGACAAGGAATACGAAGGCACTGTCGTTCGCATTATGCAGTTCGGCGCATTCGTAGAAGTAGCCAACGGCAAGGACGGTATGATTCACATTTCCAAACTCAGCGACAAGCGCGTGGAAAAAGTGGAAGACGTTGTCAAGATTGGCGACCGTGTTCGCGTCAAAGTCATCAAAATCGACGACAAAGGCCGTGTAGATTTCCGCCTTATTGCAAAACTATAACATTTTCGCTCCTATGCTCACATAAAATAGCATAGGAGTTTTTTTATGCAGAGAAAAGCGTGGGTGTCTAATGTTATAATCGGGGCAATGCTTATGGGACTTTTGTGTCTTGCCCTGCCGTTCGACTCGATTGTGGCGAGCGCCAAGACGGAAGGGGTGTATTACAAAGGCGACACCAACAAGCCGAATGCCAGTTTGATGATAAACGTCTATCAAGGAAGCGAGTTTATCGAGCCAATTATGCACGCGCTCACCGAGGGCGGAGCAAAGGCGACCTTTTTCGTGGGTGGCAGTTGGGCGAGCAGAAACCCAGAAATCGTGAAAAAGATTGTGGACAACGGCTTTGAAATCGGCAATCACGGTTATCTACACAAAGACCACGACAAGATAAGCACCGAGCGTCAGCGCCAAGAGATTACCACTTGCCACGACCTTATCAAGCAGTTGACGGGAGTGGAAATGACTCTTTTTGCGCCACCAAGCGGGGCGTATAACCGCACCACTGTGGAAATCTGCAACACACTCAACTACAAAACTATTATGTGGACGCTGGACACGATTGACTGGCGAGATAAGTCGAGCGATTTGGTTTTCAAGCGCGCCACCAAAAAGATTCAAAACGGCAATCTCATTCTAATGCACCCAACCGCGCACACCTTGGAGGCTCTGCCTAGCGTGATTAACGCCTACACGCGTGCCGGAATACAACTTGTTAGCGTAAGTGACAACATAATGTCCACAATTTAATTGTTTTTTTCTTATTTTTTGTTTATAATTAGGCATAAGGGGGTTTGTCTATGCCGATTTACACTTCCACTTCTAAATTGCCAAAACCTGAAAAGCCTAAAAAAGAACGCGTCAAAAAGGAACACACCGAGCAACCCGATAAGCCAAAACGTAAGTTTAATGCCAAATGGATTGTAGCGGGCGTATGTTTGGTCGCTTTCGTATTGTGCGTTTTGCCTACCAATATATTTAGGCGTTTTTTCACGGGCGTGTTTGGTTTGGTGATTTACCCAGCACTCGTGTGCACAATCATCATCTCGCTATTCCTTATCAAAGTGAAGAAATACAAGGTCAACAAACGCTATGTTGTTTATCTTTCAATCATATTCTTGACCCTAATGCTCATCTTGCAACTCATTTTGTGCAATGACTATGTTTTGCAACCATATGGCAAATTTTTGGATATGACCTATTCGTCGGGAATAAGTGCGGGCGGACTGTTGCTCAGCCTAATTTTGCACCCATTAGTTAAATTACTCGGCAAAGTAGGCACGTATATCACGCTAGCAATTATGCTAGCCATATTTGTCAGCCTACTCATCGAGTACGTTGCGCGCCAAAAATACGCACCAAAGAAGTCGCAAATCTCGACGTTGAGTTTCATTCCAATCCAAGACTACAAAGAGCCACAGCCAATCACGCTTGACGCCAAGAATGAAAAGGACAAGGCGGAAATCGCGCGCATTAAGTTGGGACTCAGTAACAACAAGGCGAAAATCATTTCCAGCGATATGCCGGACGTCTTGCCTAAAAAGCCAGCCAGCCGACCAGAACTCACGCGCGAGTATATTTTGACCCCACCAGAGCCAGTGATTCCGCCACCACCGGTCAAGAAAGCGGACAACGATATTTTCGTCAGCACCAATCGCAACAGCGATTTTGAAGCGATTAAATCTCAATACACACCAGTCAAGCCCGAAGCGAACGAAAACAAGGTCGATTATTCGGCATACACCACTCCAAAGACTATCAAGCGCAGTCCGGACGAGATAAACAATTTCAACCGCAAATCAGCCGAAGACATCTCTGTGTCGAACGCAGAACAAATCCACAATGTTGATGAATATGTGGACAATTCACTTGAAGAAGATTTCGCCGACATTGAAGAAATGGACGACGACACAACTATCGATGACGTGAATGAGAGTGCAGACACAACGCCAATAGATTATGATAAAATGGCTGCCGACGCGCTCAGCCGAAAGGATACACAGTCTTATCAGCCAAGGCAGAACCAGTACAACCAGCCTAATCAAATATTTGAGTCCGCGCCACGCGAGATTGAATCGCAAAAGCGTGAGCCGATTTCACCAATTTTTGCGCCTAGCACACCAACATATAGAACTAGTATGAGCCAACCTACACCACCGGTTTACAATCCAGCGCCAGTTGAACCAGTCAAGGTGGAAGAGAGCCGACCTTATGTCAAGCCACCTGTCAGCCTACTCAAACTTGTGGAAAAGGCGGACGATGACGATTCGGCAAAGACCCAGGACAATATTGACCGCCTAGAAAAATCGCTTGAAGAGTTTAAAGTGCCAGCCAAGGTCATCGCCGTGACGAAAGGTCCAGCCGTAACGCGCTATGAACTTAGTATGCCGAGCGGAATTTCGGTCAAGATGATTGAACGCCACGCCGAAGACATTGCCTATGCTCTCGCGTCCAACGGTGCAGTGCGTATCGAAGCGCCAATCCCTGGCAAGAACGCTGTCGGCATTGAAGTGCCTAACGATAAAGTTAGCCCGGTATATTTGCAAGAGATTATTTCCAGCAAGGACTATTGGTTGCGACAGAGCCCAATTTGTATGGCGCTGGGCAAAGACATTTCGGGCAACATTCAATATTGCAATCTTGACAAACTTTATCACGTGTTGGTGGCAGGTTCGACCGGTTCGGGTAAGTCCGTCTGCCTAAACACGATGATTTTGTCAATGATATACAAGGCTAGTCCGGACGACTTGCGCATAATTTTGGTTGACCCTAAACGCGTCGAGTTCTCCAACTACAACGGCTTGCCACATTTGCTCACGCCACACGTCATCACCGAAAAGGCACAAGCAATTAACGCGCTCAACTGGGCAATCAAGGAAATGGAACGCAGATATATGATTCTGCAAAAGCACCACGTCGTAAATATCAAAGAATACAACAATATGGATTTGGTGAAGAACGGCACACTCGAAAAGATGAAATACATCGTCATCATAATAGACGAGTTGGCTGACCTTATGAGCGAAAATAAGCGTGAGATTGAAGAACGACTTATGCGTCTGGCACAAAAGGCGCGTGCGAGTGGCATTCATCTAATCGTTGCTACCCAACGCCCAAGCGTCGATGTTATCACCGGCACAATCAAGACCAATTTTCCAAGCCGTATCGCATTCGCACTCACCAACTTTGCAGACAGCAAAACCGTGCTGGACTGCGCGGGCGCAGAAAGTTTGCTCGGCAAGGGCGATATGCTCTTCAAGCCTAATGACGCCCCAATGCCACGCCGTGTTCAAGGCGCGTATGTGTCTAGCGAAGAGATTAACGCAATCGTAGATTTCGTTAAGATGAACAACCCAGCCAAGTTTGACGCCAACATCGAGAAGGAAATTTTTGCTAAACAGGACGACCCAATCACTTCGGGCGAAATGAACACCCAACTCGACCCACTGGCAAAACAAGTGCTTCGATATTTCATCGAGTCAAACTCGGCGTCAGCGTCGGGCATTCAACGTAGGTTCGGCGTCGGCTTCGCACGTGCGGGGCGCATTATGGACCAACTAGAATATCACCACTTCATATCGAAAATGGAAAGCGGAAAACCGCGTCAAGTTTTGGTTACTCTTGACGACCTTGACAGATTGTTTCCTAACTAAAAAACTGCCGTGAGCAGTTTTTTTGTTTATTTTGTTTTACATCGAGCAACTTCAATGTTATAATAGATTAAATTTAAGGAGAAAATATGAATCTACCCAACAAACTCACGCTCAGTCGCATAATTATGATTCCATTCATTATGCTATTCTATCTCGTGCCAATGTTTCCATATTGTAAGGTAGTGGCACTAGCACTTTTCTTGCTCGCGTCGTTTACAGATATGCTGGACGGCAAGATTGCGCGCAAATATAATCTTATCACCAATTTCGGCAAATTCCTTGACCCGATTGCCGACAAACTTTTGACCAGCACCGTGCTGTTTATGATTGTCGCTGACGGCACTGTCAATATGTATTTTGGCGTCATTACACTCACAATCGTCATCGGTCGTGAGTTTATGGTGGCGGCACTTCGTCAACTCGCTGCCACAAAAGGCGTGGTGATTGCCGCTGACAAACTTGGCAAGTATAAGACCGTTTCGCAAATGGTTGCGCTCACCGGCTTCTTGCTCTATTCACTTCTTATGACCGAAATCGGCGTCTGCACATTCAACACCGTGCTTATGTGGGTGTGCAATGTATTCCTTGGCGTTAGTGTCTTGCTCACCATCATCTCGGGCATTAACTATATGACCAAAAACAAAGAAGCATTCAAAGATTAAAAAAAGAAGCCTAACCGCTTCTTTTTTTTATGTCACTATTGTTTGTATATGGTTCTTCTTTAAGATTGCTAATATCTCTTCATAATTGTCGTGACTATTAGAATGTGTAATTGCGGTTCTGCAATTT
>ERZ1034755.278-NODE-278-length-17319-cov-5.852525_pt1 | contig 17319 bp, 9 predicted proteins | sample MGYA00520596_ERZ1034755 | MGnify/ENA primary metagenome ERZ1034755 (study PRJEB33766, sample SAMN09781701) | gut metagenome | biome: gut microbiome | host: Homo sapiens | place: Madagascar | study: EMG produced TPA metagenomics assembly of the PRJNA485056 data set... | reverse complement strand
TTATTATATATACGCGCGCGTAGCAAACCGCCCTCCCAAGGGGCCAGGATGCCGCTCCGCCCTGCAAATTTACACATTTTCCTACTATTTACAGCGGAATTTCGTACCTTTGCAACTTGGAACAAACGAACAAGACATAACACAGACATGGAATTAGCATCTAAGTACGCTCCCTCGGAGATAGAGGGCAAATGGTATGAGTACTGGGTGAGCCATAAGCTCTTCAGCAGCAAGCCCGATGGCCGCGAACCTTATACGGTGGTCATCCCACCACCAAACGTGACCGGTGTGCTGCACATGGGCCATATGCTCAACAACACTATCCAGGACATTCTGGTGCGCAAAGCACGCCTGGATGGCAAGAATGCCTGCTGGGTGCCCGGCACTGACCACGCCAGCATCGCCACTGAGGCCAAGGTGGTCAACCGCCTTGCTGCACAGGGGATAAAGAAGCGCGACCTCACACGTGAGGAGTTTCTCAAGCATGCTTGGGCTTGGACACACGAGCACGGAGGCATCATCCTGAAGCAGCTTCGCCGCCTGGGTGCCAGCTGCGACTGGGACCGCACTTCGTTTACAATGGACGAGGAGCGCAGCGAGAGCGTATTGCGCGTCTTCTGCGACCTCTATGACAAGGGGCTGATATACCGCGGACTGCGCATGGTGAACTGGGATCCCAAGGCTCAGACTGTGCTCAGCACCGAGGAGGTAATCTACCGCGATGAGCGTAGCCACCTGTTCCACCTGCGCTACTATGTGGCCGACCAGGATACCAATCCCGTTTGCCCCACTGGCCAGGAAGGCGAGGTGCTGCACAAGGATGCCGATGGCAGATACTATGCTGTGGTGGCAACCACCCGCCCCGAGACCATTATGGGCGATACCGCAATGTGCATCAACCCCAAGGATGCGAAGAACCAGTGGCTGCGCGGGCACAAAGTGATTGTCCCCCTGGTAGGCCGCGTGATTCCCGTCATCGAGGACCGCTATGTGGATATCGAGTTTGGTACAGGCTGTCTGAAGGTTACCCCTGCCCACGACATCAACGACTATCAGCTGGGCAAGACGCATAACCTGGAGACAATAGATATCTTCAACCCCGACGGCACCATCTCTGAGGCTGCCGGACTCTACGTTGGCATGGACCGCATGGACGTGCGCAAGCAGATAGCCATCGACCTGCAGGAGGCCGGCCTTATGGAAAAGGTGGAGGATTATGAGAACAAGGTGGGCTATAGCGAGCGCAATCAGGATACTGCGGTAGAGCCTCGCTTGTGCAAGCAATGGTTCCTCTCGATGAAGCACTTCGCCGAGATAGCTCTGCCTCCCGTGCTTGAGGAAAAGATCAAATTTTACCCCACCAAGTACATCAGCATCTATCGCAACTGGCTGGAGAACATTCAGGACTGGTGCATCAGCCGCCAGTTGTGGTGGGGACACCGCATTCCTGCCTACTTCGTGCCTGGTGGCGAGGATGAGGAAGAGCGCTTCGTGGTGGCCATGAGCGCCGAGGAGGCACTCGAGAAGGCTCGCAAGCAGTTTGACATGCCCGACCTCAAGCTCGAGGATTTGCGCCATGACGAGGATGCACTCGACACTTGGTTCTCCTCCTGGCTGTGGCCCATCTCCCTCTTCAAGGGCATCACACACCCCGGCAATGCGGAGATCAACTACTACTACCCCACGTCGGTATTGGTAACCGGACCCGATATCATCTTCTTCTGGGTAGCCCGCATGATCATGGCAGGCGAGGAGTACATGCATGATGTACCCTTCCGCAACGTATATTTCACAGGCATCGTGCGCGACGAGATAGGCCGCAAGATGTCGAAGTCACTGGGCAACAGCCCCGACCCCATCGGTCTGATAGACAAGTATGGTGCCGACGGCGTGCGCATGGGAATGCTGCTGGCCGCTCCTGCCGGCAATGACATCCTCTTCAAGGAGGACCTTTGCAAGCAGGGAGCCAACTTCTGCAACAAGATATGGAATGCCTTCCGCCTGGTACAGGGCTGGCAGGTGGCCGACATAGAGCAGCCTCAGGCCAGTGCCAAGGCCATAGAGTGGATGCAGGCGAAGATGCGTGCCGAGGTGGCCGAAATCAATGACCTCTACTCCAAGTACCGCCTCAACGAGGCTCTGATGACTGCCTTCAAGCTCTTCACAGACGAGTTCTCGGGCTGGTATCTGGAGATGGTGAAGCCCGCTTACCAGGCTCCCATCGACCGCCAGACGCTGCAGGCTACCCTGCACATCTTCGAAGACCTGATGAAGGTGATACACCCCTTCATGCCCTTCATCACCGAGGAAATCTACCAGCACATCGCCGACCGTGCCGAGGGAGAGAGCATCATGACATCGGTACTCACACTGGACGCTCCCACCGAGGCCGATGCAGCCATACTGGCCAGCATGGAGCAGGCCAAGCAGATCATCAGTGGAGTGCGTGCCATTCGCCAGAGCAAGAACATTGCTCCGCGCGAGCAGCTCACCCTGGAGGTGGTTGAGTCCGACGGTGCAGCCCACTCTACCGCTCACGACGAGGCTCTGCGCCAGACCATCAAGAAGATGGCAGCGCTGGAGGCAATACACTTCGTGGCACAGAAAAGCGACGGCTCACAGACCTTCCTCATCGGTACCGACGAGTATGCAGTGCCCCTGGGCAACCTGATTGACGCAGAAGCCGAGGTAAAGAAGGCCGAAGCAGAAATCAAGCGACTGCAGGGCTTCATGGCCGGCATTCAGAAGAAGTTGCAGAACGAGCGCTTTGTACAGAACGCTCCCACGCAGGTGGTGGAGCTGGAGCGCAAGAAGCTGGCCGATGCCGAAAGCAAGATAGCTGCCCTGCAGGAGACTGTGCGCAGCCTGGGCTAACCGACAGCTGCTCCCGCTACAACCTTTTGTAGCATTCAGATAAAAGGCGGAGTCCCGTGTGGGATTCCGCCTTTCTGGTTTCCACCCTACGCCCTCTGCAGGATGCTTCACGCCCATGTCAGGCGCGACGGAACGGGCAGGGAGCATGCAGTCACGAAACCAGGCGGAAAAAGGCAGTGCGCTGCATCGGCCAATGCAACGCGCTGCATCAGCCAACGCAGTGCACTGCATCGGGCAACGCAACGCGCTGCGCAATCCATCGCAGTTCCCCTCCCTACTCACGCCATGCCAGCACAAGACTGCCTAATTGAGCCTTCAAGGTTAAAGCAGAGCGGACTTCTTTTTGTCCTCTACAAGATAAATCGTACATTTGCAACGAGACAACCGCCAGAGGGCATGCTTCTGCGGTTCATTCTTAATAGATATGGCAACAAGAAACAACCCTTTTTCCCCAATAATGCGGATGGGCATGGTGTGCCTGTCCATAATCCTGCTGGCTGCCTGCAAGGGCAATACGAAGCAATATGTGATAGGTGTATCTCAGTGCTCGATGGACATCTGGCGCTCTAAACTCAACCGTGAACTCAAGATGGGAGAGTATCTCAATGACTCGCTCAGCATCATTCTGGCCTCAGCAAACGACGACAGCCAGAAGCAGACACAGCAGATCAATGAGTTTGTCAACCAGGGTGTTGACCTTCTGATAGTATCCCCCAACCAGCTGAGCACCATCTCGCCCGCCATCTCACATGCCCGTGAGAGGGGTATCCCGGTTATCCTCTATGACCGGAAGACCGATACAGATGACTATACGGCCTTCATCGGATGTGACAACTATAAGATTGGACAGGCGATGGGAAACTTCATCGCGCAGCGGCTCAACGGCAAAGGACGTGTGGTGGAGATACGCGGACTGGAAGGGTCATCGCCTTCCATCGACCGTCACCGCGGATTTACGGATGCGCTGCAGGCTTATCCGCAGATGCAGTTGGTGGCTTCCGAGGCTGGAGACTGGAAGGAGACCAGCGGCCACGAAGCCATGATGCGCATCCTGCAACGCACCCAGGATTTCGATTTCGTCTATTGTCACAATGACCGCATGGCACTCGGAGCCACCAAGGCAGCACAGCAGATGGGACTCCAGAACCGCTTCAGATACACAGGAGTGGATGGTATGGCCAACGAGGGAGGCGGACTGGAGATGGTGCGCGACGGCATCCTGGAGGCCACCTACCTCTACCCCACCAAGGGTGAGGAGGTGATAGCGCTGGCCATGAAGATACTGCGGGGAGAACCTTATGAGCATGACCACTTCCTGCAAACATCGCTCGTCACACGGGACAATGCCGAACTGACACTCATGGAGGCCAGAGAGAGCATGCGCCAACACGACAACCTGGACCGCCTGCACCAGCAAGTGGATCGCTATCTGGCCGACTATCAGACACAACAGTGGCTGCTGGCAGGCTCCGTCATAGTGCTTCTCCTCATCATGATAGCTGCCGTGATGATATTCCGAGGCTACGTTGTGAAAGCCCGCCTCAACGAGCAACTTGCCCGCAAGAACCAGGAGCTGGAGCGGCTGAACAACGAAGTGATGGAACTCACACACTCGCGACTGGTGTTCTTCACCAATATCAGTCACGAGTTGCGCACGCCTCTGACCCTGATAGCAGGCCCATTGGAGATGCTGCTCGAGGACAATTCCGTCAAGGGGAAAAGCCGTGAACTGCTGCTCATGGTGCAGCGGAACGCCAAGGCACTGCAGCAGCTGGTGGGCAGCATACTGGAGTTCCGCAAGATTCAGAACGGAAAGATGAAACTCTCACTCTGCCGCTTCGACATCGTCAAGGCACTCGGCCTGTGGACGGGCGACTTCCAACTGGCCGCCGAACGCAAGCACATCAGCCTGCATCTGGACACTGGCTCCTTCACAGGAAGCTGTCTGGTGGTGGCCGACAAGGAGAAGGTGGCGCGCATCGTGCTCAATCTCCTCAACAATGCGCTGAAATACACGCCCTCGGGCGGCAGTATCTTCGTATCTCTGAGCGATGATGCAAGCCGGCAGCCAGGCGGTTTCCCGATGATGCGCATCGATGTGCGCGATACGGGCAAGGGCATCGAGAGGGACGAGTTGCCCAATGTCTTCGAACGATTCTTCCAGGCCAAAGGGGCTGCCAGCGGCACTGGCATCGGTCTGGCACTGGTGAAATCCTTTGCCGAACTGCACCATGGTGAAGCCAAGGTGGAGAGCGTGTTGGGCGAGGGAGCCGACTTCTTTGTCATCCTGCCGCGCATGCAAGAGGGTGAAGTTCGGGATGAGGAGGCTGTCGATACCAGTGCCGACGAGAATGCGCTGCAGTATATCGACGACTGCGAAACCGGTCACCGGGGCAACATGCAGCAGCTGGTGGAGGGACAGACCAGCAAGCCCACACTGCTCATCATCGATGACAACAATGACATACGCCAGTATGAGCGCTCACTCCTGCAGGACCGTTACATGGTGCTCGAGGCTTCCGACGGCCAGGAAGGACTGGAGGTGGCACAGCGCGAAGTGCCCGACCTGGTCATCTGCGATGTGATGATGCCTGTGATGGACGGGCTGCAGTTCACCGAGAAGCTGAAGACCAACACCGCCACATCGCACATCCCCGTCATCATGCTCACGGCAAAGAATCTGGAGGAGCAGCGTGCCGAAGGCTACGAGCACGGAGCCGACTCCTACATCACCAAGCCTTTCCACGGCAAGGTGCTGCTTGCCCGCATCGACAATCTGCTGCGCCAGCGCAGCATGCTGAAGCATCTATTCCAGGGAAACCGCTCTGCCGAGAAGGAGATAGAAGAGTCACAGCTGGACAGCCGCGACAAGCAGTTCATGAAGCAGCTGCATGACATCATCCAGGCAAACCTCTCCAACTGCGACTTCAGCGTGGAGGACATCGGCCAGGAGATAGGTTTGAGCCGTGTGCAACTCTACCGCAAGGTGAAGGCCATGACGGGTGCATCGGTGGTGGAACTGCTTCGCAAAGCCCGTCTCGCCAAGGCCAAGCGCCTGCTGGAGAGCCGTAGCAAGAGTGTGTCAGAGGTGGCCTACGAGGTGGGCTTCTCCACTCCCTCGTATTTCTCAAAATGCTTCAAGGAGGAGTTCGGCATGCTGCCCGGCGAGGTAAAATGAGTTCCCCGGGGGTGAGAAACCGGTTGCAACCCTTCTTTCAATAAAAACATTCGTTCATTGCATGCAAGATATGTTGCAATGAACGAATTGTTGTATAGGACGAACGCTTTGTTCTTGCTGTCACTCTGATACATATATAATTTTGCGACAGAGTTAAACAACCACGGCAACAAAACAAAATCTATCAAGACATGAGAGTCCTTAACAGTAAGAATGCGGCCATGGTGCTTGCCCTGATGCTGGCAAACATTCCTATGGCATACGCACAGGAAGACGAGAGCAGCAGCAAGGAGGAGGGCAACCGCAACGTGATGCTCAATGCCGCAAGTGCCAATGGCCCCCGCGAGATACAGATTGGCCTGCCGTCGGCAGACGTCAATGTGCTCGAGAACGGCATGCCTGTCACCTACGCGACCAACCCTCATTCTGTGAACACAATCTGGCGCAGCGACGCAAGCTTGAGCTATCAGGGGCTGCTGAAGATTACCGAGACAGCCATCACCACAGGCAACATCGGCTATGCGGTGAACTCCTTCACACAGAAGGGGCAGAATGGATTTGGCGGAACACTCAACTACAAGACCAACCACTTCGGCATGCAGGAGTTCTCACTCAATGCCAACGGCAGCCTGCCCAAAGACTGGTTCTACAGCGCCAGCATGTACCAGGACTTCGACCCAGGCACCTTCAAGATCCGTTCCACTCCCTTCCAGGACCGCACACAGATTTATAAGGCGCTCATCACCAAGCGCTACGGCGGCCAGCGCGGCGAGTTCACAGCGATGTACAAGTACAGCAACAGCCACAACGTATATAACTATGCCACCCAGAGTGCTCCCTTCATCTATGTGGGCGACGGCAGCGTGAAGGAGTTCGGAAAGTTCAAACTGGGCACCACATCCTACCTGCCCACCGACAATGTGATGACCTTCCGCGACATGCGCACAGGTGAACTGAAGCAGACTACACTCTACGATGCCTGCCTCAACCGCATGAGCGAGGTGACGCTGATGAACAACTACAAGTGGGACAACGGCTTGAGCTGGAAAGCCAGCCTCAAGTATGACCACTCGCGAGGAGCCATGGTGTATCAGACACCCATGTCCATCATCGACCTCAACAGCGCCGACAACCAGGGGGTATATAATTATATGTATCGCGATGCGCTTGGTCAGCCTCAGGCCTACACAGGACAATATGTGCAGTCACGCATGTCATGTCTCAATGCAGGCGACATCAATGAGGCTTTCCTCACATCAGAGTTGCACAAGAAGTTCGACCACTCCACCCTCAGAGTGGGCCTCAACGAGTGGTTCTACAATATCGACTATTGCTCCAACACCACCATGTATGACCAGAGTGTGACCGATGACGGCACCTATCCACAGCGTGTGTGGGATGCCAACAAGCGCGACACCTACTTCTACGACTTCAATAAGAATGCTTCGGAATACTACAAGGGCAACGAGAACAAGCTGGCTCTCTACCTCACACACGATTGGGATCTGACCAAGAAGCTCAACCTCTACTACGGAGGCAGAATCGAGTGGCAGCGACTGGACGGTGAGAACGCAGCTGTCAGGAATGCCCAGGGCAACTTCGTAGGCCGCTTCCCCGACTACTATCTGGGTGCTACGGCAGCCGACGGCACCGTCATTGCTCCCGTTAAACTGAAGCATGACTGGCTCAACTATGACCTCTCACTGGCAGCCACCTACAAGCTGACCAAGAACTTCGGCTTCACCGGCGACTTCACCTACATCGTGCAGCATCCCAAGTTTGAGGCATTCGCTCCCGCCACCATGCCCAACACCAACAGGATTTCAGTGCCCTTGGGCCGTGCCGGCATCTACTACAACAACTCATGGTTGAGCCTCACATCGCTCTTCTCATACATCTCCAAGACGAACAACAACTCTACACTCAACCTCCAGCACGGCAGCGAAATCAAGGCTGCACCGCTTGCCTACGACATCCAGACGTGGGGATGGACCACCGATGCAGTCATGCATCCGTTCAAGGGATTCGACTTCCACTTCCTCTTCACCTACCAGAAACCCACCTACAAGAAGTTTGAGACGTCCGTCACATTCAATGACGGCTACACAGGCACCATCAATGCCACAGGCAACACAGTGGCCGAGATTCCCCAAGTGCTCATCGAGCTTGACCCGAGTTACATGATTACGAAGGACATCAAGGTGTGGGCCAGCTTCCGCTACTTCAGCAAGACCTATGCCAACATCAACGAAGCCTATTACTTCAAGGGCCACTGGGAGACCTTCGGCGGTGTCAACTGGCAGGCTACCAAGCGCCTTGCACTGGGCTGCACACTGGTCAACTTCCTCAACCAGACCGGTGCCAAGGGAAGCATTGCAGGTGCTGAGCTGATTACCAAAGACGAAGCCAAGGGCATCAAGAACCAGCTGATGACGGGCAGCTATCTGCGTCCCTTCACCGTGGAATTCAATGCCTCGCTGAAGTTCTAAGCACCGGCCAGAGTGACTATACACATCATTTAATCATAGAAAACAATCCAAAACAATGAAAGCAAACAATATGATGAAGGCCGCTTGCCTGCTGATGGCTGCCGCCACCGCCGCTACCAACACGGTACAGGCACAGAAGATGAACATAGAGCACCATGGTGACACCACCGTCATCAGCGTGCAGAACCCCACCAAATACCTGCTCCTGCCCATTCAGGAGGAGAATGACGAGGCTCAGGTACTGCTCTCGACAGACAGCAAGGACGATACCTGGATGGATGTTCGCCTGGCTCAGAACGGTACCGACTACTATGTACCCTTCGCGCTGGGCAACGGCAAGACCGCCACAGTGAAGATTCTGGGACTGAAGAAAGACGCTCTGGCCATCAATCTGATGCGGCTGAGCGACACCTTCGACACCATCAACACCGACTACTATCGTCCTTCCTACCACTTCACACCGCTCTATGGCTGGATGAACGACCCCAACGGTATGGTATATAAGGATGGTGAGTACCACCTCTATTTCCAGTACAACCCCTATGGAAGCAAGTGGGGAAACATGCACTGGGGGCATGCAGTGAGCCGCGACCTTATACATTGGGAGCACCTGGATCCGGCCATCGCACGTGACCCTGTGGGCCACATCTTCTCGGGCAGTTCGGTGGTGGACAAGAAGAATACGGCCGGATTTGGCAAGGATGCCATCATCGCCATCTACACCAACAACAGCGTGAACCACGACGAGGTGCAGTGCATCGCCTACAGCAACGACAACGGACGCACTTTCACCAAGTATGAGGGCAACCCGGTGCTCACTCCCTTTGACGGGCTGAAGGACTTCCGCGACCCCAAAGTGTTCTGGTATGAGAAGGACAAGTGCTGGTTCATGATTGTGTCAGCCGACAAGGAGACCCGTTTCTACAAGTCAAAGAACCTGAAGAAGTGGGATTACGTGAGCGCCTTCGGCAAAGGACTGGGCCAGCAGCCCTGCCAGTATGAGTGTCCCGACTTCTTCCAGCTGCCTGTGAACGGGGATGAGAAGAACAAGAAATGGGTGATGACGATGAACATCAATCCTGGATGCTGGTTCGGCGGAAGCGCTACAGAGTATTTTGTGGGCGACTTCGACGGCAAGAACTTCACCTGTCCCAATACCAACGAAGTGAAGTGGCTCGACTGGGGAAAGGACCATTACGCCACTGTCACCTTCTCCAACACCGGCAGCCGCGTGCTTGCCATCACATGGATGAGCAACTGGCAGTACGCCAACCTCACTCCTTTCAAGCAGAACAGAGGTGCCAACGGTCTGCCACGAGAGCTGAAACTCTATGAGAAGAACGGCAAATACTACATCTCGGAAGATGTGGCACCCGAAGCTCTGGCACTGCGCAAGAGCACCAAGGAGCTTGGTTCTCAGACGGTTGAAGGCGAGAAAGCCTTCGCAGGAGCAACCTCTGGCATGGAGGGAGCCTTCGAGATAGAGGCCGACGTGACAGCTGACGCCAACGGGATAGCAGGCATAGAATTGTACAACAACAAGCGTGAGCGCACGCTCATCTACATTGACATGAAGGAGGGCAAAGTGGTGATGGACCGCACAGAGAGCGGACTGACCGACTTCGGAAAGCAGTCTGTCCCCCACGACATCGAGCTGGCATGGGACAAGCAGCGTGCTGCCGAAGGCAAGCAGCCCGCCCGCATCGAGAACTCCATCAACTACAAGAACGACTTTGCACTGGCCACATGGGCACCACTGAGCCTGTGCCAGGAGGGCAAGAAGACATTCCATCTGGACATCTTTGCCGACAAATCATCCATCGAACTCTTTGTGGATGGCGGTCGCATAGCCATGACCAACCTGGTGTTCCCCGCTGCTCCCTACGAGAACGTGAAGCTCTACAGCCAGGGCGGCAAGGCAGAATTCCAGAACATAAAGATTCACACACTTGGTTTATAAGGTTAGATCGTTAGTCAGAATGCAGGGTAACAAGGAACTTGAGGCTCTGCGGCAGGCCGGCCGACAGGCTGCCTGCCCAGCCTCAAGTCTCCAAGCCCGTTTCAGGAAACTGACTGACGCACTCGCCTGACGACTCGAACCCTGAGAACCCACTCTACCAAGAAACCACAGCAAACAGATAAACGTGTAACCATATAAGCATTCGTTATGAGTTCCAAGAAACTTGTCCTTATCCCCCTGATGCTTTGCTTCTTTGCCATGGGATTTGTTGACCTGGTAGGCATTGCCTCCAATTATGTGAAAGAAGACCTTCAGCTGACCGACTCGGTGGCCAATGTGTTTCCCTCGCTGGTATTCTTCTGGTTCCTCATCTTCTCGGTGCCCACGGGCATTCTGATGAACAAGATAGGTCGCAAGAAGACTGTGCTCCTGTCACTCATAGTCACTCTGGTGTCACTCGCACTGCCCATCCTGGGCGAGAACTTCGGCATCATGCTCATTTCCTTCTCGCTTCTGGGCATAGGCAATGCCTTGATGCAGACATCGCTCAATCCATTGATATCCACAGTCATCAAGGGTGGACACCTGGCCTCTACGCTCACCTTCGGGCAGTTTGTCAAGGCCATCGCCTCCTTCCTGGCACCTTATCTGGCCATGTGGGGCGCTATGGACCTGCTTCCCACCTTGGGGCTGGGCTGGCGCGCACTCTTTGTCATCTATCTGGTAATGGGCATCTTTGCCACCCTGCTGCTGGCCGGCACTCCCATCGAGGAGGAGCCCGTGGGCCAGGCTTCATCGGTGACCGGCTGCCTGCGCCTGCTTGGCAAGCCCGTGGTACTGCTCTCCTTCATCGGCATCATGTGCCATGTGGGCATCGATGTGGGTACCAACACCACAGCTCCCAAGATACTGATGGAGCGCCTGGGCTACTCTCTCAACGAAGCCGCATTCGCCACCTCGCTCTATTTCATCTTCCGCACTCTGGGTTGCCTTACCGGTTCTCTGTTCCTGCGACTGCTTCGCACACGCACATTCTTCATTATCAGTGTGGTGATGATGGCGCTCAGCATGGCAGGTTTGCTCTTTGGACACAGCCAGACAGTGCTCTATGCATCCATAGCACTTGTGGGATATGGCAACTCCAATGTCTTCTCCATGATATTCTCACAGGCGCTGACTGACATGCCCGAGCAGAAGAACGAGGTGAGCGGACTGATGATCATGGGCCTCTTTGGCGGTACTGTCTTCCCCCTGCTGATGGGATTCGCCAGCGATGCAGTAGGTCAGATGGGAGCCGTAGCTGTAATGGCTGTGGGTGTCATATACCTCTTCTCTTACATAGGCAAACTGAAATAAGCGACTCCGCTCTTTACTGAAAAAGTTCCTTCAAGGCATTGACAGAATCAGAGAATACAATTAAATTTGCCTGGGAAATACACATAAGCTGTAAGGACAAGGCGACATAAAGAGAATTTCAAGACTATAATAATACGATATAAGCAAACAGGAAAGCGACTATGAATACACAGGATTTGGAAAACAGGTATGTAGTGGGACTGGGCGAGATACTCTTCGACGTGTTCCCAACAGGTTCCCAACTGGGTGGTGCACCTGCCAACTTCGCCCATCATGCAGGCCAGCACGGGCTTCGCTCTGTGGCTGTGAGCGCAGTGGGAAATGATATGTTGGGCGACGAGGCTGTTCGTCTGCTCAATGAAAAGGACCTTCATCATGTGCTGCCAGTAGTGGATTATCCCACTGGCACCGTGCAGGTGAGCCTCGACAAGGATGGTGTGCCCACCTACGACATCAAGCAGGGAGTGGCTTGGGACAATATCCCCTTCACCGAAGAAACCCTCGAAGTGGCCGAGAATGCTGCTGCCGTGTGCTGGGGTTCACTGGCTCAGCGCAGCGAGAAGAGCCGCAATACCATCTATGAGTTCCTCGACCACACCCCTGAAGACTGCCTCAAGATATTCGACATCAACCTTCGACAGAACTTCTACACCAAAGAGATCATCTGCGAAAGCCTGCGTCGCTGCAATATCCTGAAGATTAACGACGAGGAGCTGGTGACCATCGGCCGTCTCTTTGGCTACGCCGGACTCGACATGGAGAACAAATGCTGGCTCATCCTGGGCAAGTACAACCTGGATATGTTGGTGCTCACCTGCGGTGTGAACGGCAGTTATGTATTCGCCCCCGACTTCAAGTCCTTCCAGGAGACTCCCAAGGTGAAGATGGCAGATACCGTTGGCGCGGGCGACAGCTTCACCGGCACCTTCTGCGCCGGCCTGCTGAAAGGCATGAGTCTGACAGCCGCCCACGAGCATGCAGTGAAGGTAAGTGCCTACGTATGCACACAGAACGGCGCCATGCCAGAGCTTCCCGATTACATGAGACTGTAATCAGGGAGAAACCATAAGCACAAGGGGGCTGTGTCGGGATTGGCACAGCCCCCTTGTGCCTTTTTGCTGTGTTTCATTCCCATGTTTCATTTGTCCTAACGACAAAAACTTTTGCTCAAACAACAAAACAACGGTGGTTGAAGCATTTGCACAACGCATTTTTGCTATAATTAACCTAATTTTGCAGAAGCGACAACAAGTATGCAAACACAAAGAAACACAATATGATTATGAAGAAGAATACTCTTATCCTGTTCTTTTCGGCACTGTTGTGCACCATTGCAGCATCTGCCTCACCCAGTGGATTGCGTTCAGCAGACAGTCCTGTAGCCAATGATGCCCCGAAGAACGTCACTGCTTCCAGGGACAACAAGGAAGCCGTCACCGTTGTATGGGATGCTGTGCCCAATGCAGCAAGCTATGAAGTGACAGCAGAAGCGTGGGATGTGGCCATCAACAGGACGGTGCGCACCGTTACGACCGATGAGACTCAGTTTGTCGATTCGCTCCTGCCACAACCTGGACTGGCCCGCTACACGGTGAAGGCAGTCTTCCCCGACGGGACAAAGAGCGAACCTTCGGATGCTGCCGTGGGCTATGCTGTGCTCGAAACACTTCAGATACTCAATGTTTCCACGAGATATCCATGGAACGGAAAAGTCGATATTGATGTTGAATACAAGACAGTACGCCCACGCTTTCGTGAGCTGTTCGGAATGGAAAACCTTCCGTATCCATCCCATGTAACACTTTCTGCACAGACTGCCGATGGCACCATTCTCCCTGTGCGGTCGCTTGTAAGAGAGTCTCCATTAAGCACAGGAACCTACACAGTCAACCGAACCACTGCGCAGAATGGCTTTCAAGACGGGAGCGGAACCATGATTTTCAGAGGCTCTGGCAATGTTCGGCTTGTGTGGGATGCTGACAAAGACACGCTGGGAATAAATGCACCAGGAACAATCCTCACGCTTACTGCTTCCGATGATTATGCCCATACCACAGATACCACTACCTTTGACCTCAACACGACCAAGCCGGCTGCCATTCCCTTGATAGGGGACGATGCACAAGTATCACTCCCATGGGCGGCACGTTGGGCAAGCGAAGCATCGCTTTCTCTCAACATGCAGGACGGGACAGATGTGAAGATTACTGCTGTGTCCAAATTGGGCACAGTAACAGAGGAGATTGACAAGCAGATTATGCTTCCCGACGAGGGTGGCATCTCCGTTTGGCAGCCATCCCATTATGGCATTATCCAGCTGAAGGCATCGATTTACAATTGGGCTACGCACGACAGCTCAACCTACAAGAGTAAGTTCATCCACTATTTGCCGACGCCTGTCAAGGCATCTCCGATTCCTGGGGAGAGGGCAATTCGCGTTGAATGGACAGCATCCGGCGACTGTACCTACTATCAGATTGTACGCCGAACAGTGGGTCGTGACGGCTCACGCAGTGCATGGGGGAATATGATGGGAGTCGGCACAGATAGAAATGGTAAAGGCTCATACCCTGATATCTTCTTCCTCGACTACGGAACCACCTACGAATATGCAGCTTGCCCAAAGTATTACGATGTTGACGACAATGGCCAAGACCTTGGTTACATTACTACCGCTCCAGGGCTATGCGCCTCTGCCAGACTGCCGATAGGCATCAAGCTCGATGTGCAGACCGGCGACAGCATTCTTCTCTCATGGACGGATGTTCCTGATGCTTTCAGCTACGACGTCTATCGCGACAATGGTGACGGCAATTGGCAGAAGATGGCCAATGTACCCTATACGGCAGGGACGACCTTCACCGATACCGATGTAGAACCAGTCAGGCGGTACTACTATAAGGTTACGGCACTTGACTGGGAAGGCAGACTTCTTGAGACGAGCGACTCTGTCACCTGCTACAGCCAACTGGATGCGCTCTCGCTCGGTGACTTCCAGCCTCGCTTCCCATGGAACGGACTGGCGGATGTATTCGTGACCTACAAGTCGGCACGAGATGCAGGAAGTGACGGCACACCGCATTTCCAGATGACAGCGATGAATGCCAAGGATACCATCACCGTCAAGACACTGACCCTTGCTGACGGAAACGTGATTGACCCTAACGACTTTACCCTGCCTGACGATGGCACAGAACAGCATCTGTTGTGGAATGCAGGAGCCGACATCGGTGAAGGCAGAAAGCTCGACAGCCTTGTCCTTGCCATCTCCTGCGTACGTGTTGCACCTCATCCAAACACCGATACGGTCGCTGCCTTTACAGCCCAGCCGATTACCAGTCCTGCCATTGGAGTAGATACCCGCACGGTTGCCGAGGTGGTGCTTGGGCAACCGACACGCATCTATGCTGACCTGCGGTGGTTTGCCAATGCCACTCTGCTGGAGCTATGGGCCAACGACAAGAAAGTGTTCACCACGACCGATGTGAGCAACAACTCTTTCGTCATCGGAAAGGAACAACTGACCATTTGGGGAACCAACACGCTCAAGCTGAAAGCTGACAATGGCGAGGAATGGAATGCCTCCATCAAATATCCCGACTTCTCGTTCACTGCCACACAAGGCAACAGGGATGGTGTGTTGATAGACTGGAACAGGCTCGATGGCGTACAGTCCTATTCGGTTCGCCGCCGTGCAGCCCAGACCGATGAGGCATTTGAGGAAGTTGCCCTTGTTGGTGACAGCACCTGTTGGACGGACTCTTCTGCAGAGACCGTGGTAGGTGAGTTTGAATATACCGTCATGCCGTTGCTTGCTTCGGGTGAGGATGCCGGTCCGCAGCTTGCAGCTGTGATGGGCTATCGGGCAGAGGATATAGCACGGCTCGTGATGGTCATCTCTGCCCAATATGGCGGTCACGTGGCTTACGACAAGTTATATGCCCATTATGGCGAAACAGTCACTTTGACCGTCGTTCCTTATGCCGGTTACAGACTGGAGCAGCTGTGCGTGATGGATGGAGAAACAGAAGTGCCCACCGTCATGTCGGAGGACGGAAGCTGCTACACGTTCACGATGCCTGCAAACGATGTGATCGTATTCCAGAGCTTTGTGAGTACAGGAACTGGTGTGAAGACAGTGAAGGGCCAAGGAGAAGCACCTCGCAAGATTATACGTGACGGGCATGTGATCATCATTTGGAACGGCAGGGAATACACGACAACTGGTGTGAAACTGAAATAGACCTGCTCGGGAATGATTCTTAAATAGGCTGTGCCAAGATTGGCACAGCCTATTTAAGAATATGGCCCGTTCGCCCGACCCTAAGAGACAATGAGCATCAGCCTGCGAACATTCGCCTGTTTGTTTTGTCGTCTTAAATCTTCAATCCTTCGAGCAGTTCCTCGTTGAAGTACCTGATCCAAGCCTCATACACATCTTGTGCTGACTGCATCGTACCGACGAGGAAACCAGGAGCTTGTTTGAACTCAGAGAGGCCTCGATAATAATACAACTTATGCTCATTGTCAATGACAAAAGGCATGATGCTGTTACGCAGACATTCACGGAAGAGAACAAGGCGTCCCACACGCCCGTTTCCATCCTGAAAAGGATGAATACTTTCAAATCGCCAATGATATTCAGCAAGTGTCAGGATAGTCACATCCGTTTGACTTGAATACCATTTCCGTAATTCGCACATATCTTTCTCCACATCAGCAGGACGACACGTATCATGTCCGCCAACCTCATTGGCAAGTTTCTTCCAGTCGCCCACATTGAAGTAAGCCTTTTGTGCGTCAGCAGTACCGGTTTTCAGGATTCGATGGAAATCTTTTATCAAATCCTCTGTAAGAGGTTCATTGATGGTACGCAGCAGATGGTCAAAGGCAACGAAATGGTTTGTTGTCTCGATGATGTCATCCACAGGTACCGCCTCCTGGTCTTTGAATCCTATAGTACGGGTTTCAAAGATATAGCGTGTCTGGTCTTCGGTAAGTTTGCTTCCCTCTATACGGTTGGAATTATAGGCAAGTTGCACTTGGGTTTTATGATATAACCCACCTTTACGATGTGCCTGCCATTCATCCACGAGAAATTGTGTCAGTTTGTTCGTCATCTGTCATTTCGTTTTTATCAATCCTCTCTCACACATTTCGGTTCCTCCTTGGCTGGGACAGGAAGTGCTCTTTATTTCCCATCCGAACCAATCTATATGCTATTGCAAAGATAAAGAATATCCGTGTGAAAGAAGAATAGAATCCGAAGAATCATGCTGCTACAACTGCGTTTTGCACCTGTTCTACAACAACCTGCACTAATTAAAGGTGGCACAATCATAAATCTGTCATCCCAAAAGTGCGCAAGTTGACTATTTTAACCGTAACTTTGTAGCCGCGACGATAGGGAGACTGTTGCCAGACCGAGCTTGGGCTTCTCTCCCGCGCGTATATATATATAA
>ERZ1034755.277-NODE-277-length-17369-cov-5.496939_pt1 | contig 17369 bp, 15 predicted proteins | sample MGYA00520596_ERZ1034755 | MGnify/ENA primary metagenome ERZ1034755 (study PRJEB33766, sample SAMN09781701) | gut metagenome | biome: gut microbiome | host: Homo sapiens | place: Madagascar | study: EMG produced TPA metagenomics assembly of the PRJNA485056 data set... | reverse complement strand
TTGTGTCTCCTTCTGTCTCGATGTGGGTTATTGACGGTTTTTCAGTTGCTCCATGAGGGTATTATAATAGTTATAGAAATAGGTTTTCTGCTCTTCCGTATACTGTCCGCTCTCGATTGCTTCGTCCATGCGCTTTTTATATGCCTCGATATTTTCCGCGGTCAGCTTGACCTCTTTGCCGAGGATCGGGTCATAATAGGTGAAATCCGTATCCGCGTCGCCACCGCTCCCCGGTGTGGCAGGATTCCCGCCCGGTTTGCCGGAATCGTCGGAAGGTTGATTGCTGTCGCTGTTCCCCTTGCTCGAATCGTCCCCTTTGTTCAGGTCGGGATTGATGTGCTTATCCGAGTTTTCGTAATCCTTCATGAGGTCGCCGATGGCGTCCTCCATGTCCTTTTTAATCTCTTCCAGCGCCGCCTCGCGTTCTTTCTCTAGCGCGAGCGCCCGGTTGATCTCCGTTTTTGCCGTATTGAACACGTCGGAGAGCACCGCTCCCTCGGACGAGAGTGCTCCGGCAAACTTACGGATTGCCGCGACCAGTTCATTCCCCTCCCAGGCACCGGACGCTTCAATCGCGGCGAGAAGATCGTCGCGGAGGAGTGCGAGATGCTCCGTACGGGCGTTCGTTTCGTCATCGGCGGGGACGGCGGAGAGCATTTCATCAAGCGCCGCGTTGACATCGGCTTCTTTCCTCGAAAGGAGCGCTTCGCCGAGCGGTTTCGTCTCCGGCATTTTAATCAGCAGTTGCCCGAGGGTCGCGCTGACCAGCGTCTCGCGGATGAGGTCGTCGATGCGTCCGATCGCGCCGTCGATTTCCGACGCCTTTTCCTCGTCTCTGAGGTCGTCGCGGATATTCCCGTCTTTATCAAGAATCGCATCTTTGAGGTCGTTGATAATATCGTTCACGCGGTCACCGATGAAGTCGTCGTCCGGGAACAGTTCGCCGACCTTTTTGTCAATGATGGTAATCAGTCGCTTGACTTCATCGTTTTCGATTGCGTAATCGTCCTCGATCGGTGTATCCGTAACGCGCGAGGTACGCGGCGGAAGCGCCGCCACGCCGATCGTCGTGAGCGCCAGGGAGAAGACGAGGATCGCGGTCAGAAGCGGCAGTTTCATGCGAATGGAGCGCGGCTTCACCGCGCGCAGGCGGCGGAGCGTATCCTCCCGTTGATGCACGGCGAGATACGACGTATCGCCCCACTGCTCATACATCATGGAGACCCGGTCCTGCAGCCCCGCTTCGTCCACGCGGCGCAACACCTGCCGCATACCGACCCGGAACATCACAAGATAGGTAACGACGGCGGTCACAAGCGCGATCCCCAGCGAAAGACCTATGAGAAGCCCGAAAGGATATGACAGGGCAAAAATCCGGCAGATCAGCATGATGAAAAACGCCGTCACGGCACCGGCGGCGACGGCAAGGAACGCCGCGTTGATCCACGCCTCCAGACGCAGGCGGCGAACGAACGGACGTAACGGTTCATCAAATCGCATAACGTAAACCTCTTTTACGTGAACAGTTATCTGTCAAAGTGCCTATATACTATTGGTAATATCATAACATATCGCATAGCAAAAAAGCAAACATTTTCCAAAAGATTGTGAAGGAACGATACATTTTTTACCCCCTTTTGTGCAACCTTTACAGCCGTTTGTAAACGTTTTACAAATACACCGCTCCGGCTCTCACGCACACTTCCCCCCTCCTATCCTATCAGGCGCCCTCGGTGGCTGTCATACCGCGCCGCGCCGTGTTTCTTTTGTGTTTTTTGCGAAAAACTATTGACAAAACGTCATGGTCATGCTATTATACAATGCGTTGCCCCTGTAGCTCAGATGGTAGAGCATTTGACTTTTAATCAAAGGGTCCGGAGTTCGAGTCTCCGCAGGAGCACCAAGTACGCAACGAGTTCTCGTTGCGTATTTTTGATTTTACCGTCGGCGCACACTCACACGGGCACAGAACCGCCTCGCCGACGCATTTTTCGGAGCAAAAGATGAAAAAGGCAGAAGAGAAAACCAATGCGGTACGCCTGCTCGAGCAGAAAAAGATCGTATTCTCTACCCACACCTATGAGGGGGTCGTCTCCGGCACCGATGTCGCCGCCGCGCTCGGGCAGGATCCCGCGCACGTCTACAAGACCCTCGTCACCGTTGGCAAAAGCGGCGGACACTATGTTTTTCTCGTCCCCGTGGCAGAGGAGCTCGACCTCAAACGGGCAGCGGACGCCGTCGGAGAGAAATACGTCGAAATGCTGAAGGCGAAAGACCTGCTCCCCCTGACCGGCTATATTCACGGCGGGTGTTCTCCCATCGGCATGAAAAAGTTCTTCCCTACCGTCATCGACGCCGGCGTCGGAAAGCACGAGACGATTCTTTTCAGCGGCGGGCGCATCGGGCTTCAGATCGAGACCTCGCCTGCTGAACTCGCGCGGGTCATCCCCTACAAAACGGCGGATCTGTGTCGCTGACAGCACCCCCGACCTACGGCATCACGAAAAAAGCGAACCCTGCAAACGGGTTCGCTTTTTGTATTGCCGTGGGAGACGGTTATTCTCCGTAGACAGCGGCATTGGCGAGGCAACGCTCGATTTTCATCAGGCGATTGTACTTACAGGTGCGCTCGCCGCGCACGGGCGCCCCTGTCTTGATAAACGGAGCGGAAGTAGCAACGGCAAGGTCGGCGATGGTCGTATCTTCCGTCTCCCCCGAGCGGTGAGAGACAATGGTACGGTACCCCGAGCGGTGCGCGAGGTCGATGACGGTCAGCGTCTCGGTCAGGGTACCGATCTGATTCGGCTTGATGAGAATGGCATTGGCATACCCGCTCTCAATCCCCTCGGCAAGGCGTCTCGGATTCGTGACAAAGAGGTCGTCGCCGACCAGCATGAGTTCTTCCCCCAGCCGTTCGGTCAGGAGACGCCATCCGTCGAAGTCATCTTCCCCCATCCCGTCCTCAATGGAAACAATGGGATACTGCCCGACGAGCCCCTCCCAGTATTCCACCAGTTCCGCGGCGGAGTAGGCGCGCCCGGATTTCGGGAGGCGATAGCCCTGTTCGGCTTTCCACTCCGTCGCGGCGGCGTCGAGCGCGATGGCGACGGCATCCGTATGGTACCCTGCGTGTTCAATCGCGGAAAGAATCCACTCGATTGCCTCCCGCTCGTCTTTCAGATCGGGGGCACAGCCGCCCTCGTCGCCGACGGCGACGGTGAGCCCCTTCGCCTTCAACAGCTCCCGTAGCGCCGCCGTTACCTCTGCCCCAATCCTTACCGCGTCCGCCATGCTCTCGGCGCCGAGCGGCACAACCATAAATTCCTGAATATCCAAGTTGTTGGCGGCATGTTTTCCCCCGTTCAGAATGTTCATCATCGGTACGGGGAGACGGAACGCTTTTGCCCCGCCGAGATACCGGAAGAGCGGGAGCCCGAGAGAATTTGCCGCGGCTCTGGCGGCGGCAAGGGAGACGCCGAGGAGCGCATTGGCGCCGAGGTGCGTCTTCTGCTCCGTCCCATCAAGGGTCAGAAGTCTCGCGTCAAGGGCGTACTGGTCATAGGCATCCATCCCCGTCAGTTCCGGCGAGATGCTTCGGTTCACATGGTCAACGGCAGAAAGCACGCCTTTACCGCCGTAGCGTTTCCTGTCCCCGTCCCGTTTTTCGAATGCCTCGTGACTGCCTGTCGAGGCGCCGGAGGGGACGGACGCCGTACCGACGGTGCCGTCGGATAGGTACACGCTCGTCTCCAATGTCGGTGTGCCGCGGCTGTCAAGGATCTCACGGGCGCTCGCCCGTACAATTTTCGGTTGTTGCATACAGAACCTCCCATTTTTGCGGGAGTATTGCCCGCGCGCGTGCCCTTTTATGCACATCTGCATACAATGAAAGCAACGGAAATGCGGAGGTGACGCATGAAGATCTATCAGACGACGGAACCGGAATCCATTCGTTCTATTGCAAAAAAACACTGTGTATCGGAGCGCGCGCTCGCGGCGCTCAACGGGCTGACACCACGGGGCATCGTGCCGGCGGGTGTCTCTGTCCTCCTGCCGCTCGGCGCCCGCGGCGGCGGATCCTGCGGGCGCCTGTATCCCGAGATGAACGAAGAGCGCGCGGAGATCCTCGTCCTCGCGGAGGAGACGCCGCGGCGCACTTCTTTATTGACGGAGGGATTGCCCGGTATGATGCTTGCATCGGGCGGCGTGCTCACGAGGCGCGGATTCTCGCGTCTGCGTCGCTGTCCCCCCTCCGACGTCCCCGTCTGTCTTGCCGCCGGGGCGTGGGGGGGAGAGTGCCCGCCGCCAAGCGACATCGCCGAGGCTCTTCTCGACGCCGGCTACCGGGGGTTGCTCCTCCCCGTGATCCACCTGTCGGGGCATCGGATCGTCTCCGTCCTGCCGGAGCTCATCGCCGCCTTTGCCGAGCGGGGGCTCATCTTTGCCCTCGCGCTCCCGGACAGTCTGTTCCTCCGGCAACTGCCCCTGTTCTCCTGTCTCGACCCCCTGCCCGATTTCTTCCGTCTGACGCCGCCCGCGTGGGAAATGCCGCTCGAAGTGCGCGCGAGAGAGCTTGCGGACGCGACCGATCTGACTTTGCGCCGCAGGCTCCTGCTGTCGCTCCCCTCGGGCGCCGCCTTTACAACGCACGAAAAAAGCGCCCCCCTGCCTTACGGGGAGGCGCTGCGAATCGTATCTGCCGCCGGGGCGCGACCGCGGCGAGAGGATATTCTCATGGCATCGGTCACGCGCGGAAAAAGCGGCGGTACCGTTTATATGGAAGACCCGGTTTCCCTGCTTGCCGGGCTCATGCGGCTCTCGGTCTCAAAGTTCGGCGGTGTGGCGCTCTCGGAGGACAGCGCCCCTTTCGCCGGGGAGATGATCCGGCGCCTGTTCAGAACGGCAGGCGGAAAAGGGTGCGCGCGTTCGCAAACGTAATGGCAGATGCCTCCTCGGGCGTCACGCCGAACACCTCCGCGAGCATCTCGCAGGTCAGATGCAGAAAGCCGGAGTGGTTACGTTCCCCGCGGTGCGGATGGGGGGTCAGATACGGTGCATCCGTTTCGATTAAGATCCGGTCGCGCGGCACCGCCGCCGCGACCTCGCGCACGCGGCGCGCGTTCTTGAACGTCAACGTGCCGGAAAAAGAAATATACCACCCGCGGCGACAGAGGTCGAGCGCCTCCTCGGCGCTCCCGCTGTAGCTGTGGAACACACCGTGCACATCCGGGTATCGGCGCGCCGTGTCGAAGCTGTCGCCGTGCGCGTCGCGGTCATGCACGACGACGGGGAGCGACAGCTCCCGTGCGAGTTCCATTTGCAGGTCAAAATAGGTTTGCTGAAGCGCCCGATCGTATGGCTCCCAGTAATAATCGAGCCCGATCTCCCCTACCGCGACCGCGCGGTTCATGGGGTCGCAAAGCAGGGCGCGGATCTTATCGACCTCTTCCTCGGGGGGGCCCGTCAGCGCCGCGGCGTCCGTCGGGTGAATCCCGAGCGCCGTCACCATGTGCGAAAAAGTGCGCGCCTGCTCCGCGGCGAGGCGTGAAGTCTCGGGGGAGGTACCGACATTGACGATACCGACACCACCCGAGGCAAGGAACGTGGGAACAAGCGTCGCCGCGTCGTCTTTCAGTTTCTCGTCCCAGTAATGGGCGTGCGAGTCAAAGAGCGTCATCAGTGGATCCGCTCGCCCGGGCGCACGGCATCATCGAGGAACACCACGCGCACGTCGTCTTCGCCGCTCGCGAGAAGCATTCCCTGGCTCTCCACACCGCAGAGCTTCGCGGGGGCGAGGTTCGCGACGATGATGACCTTTTTCCCGATGAGATCCGCCGGCTGATAGTATTTGGCGATGCCGGAGACGATCTGCCGTTTCTCGTAGCCGAGGTCGACCGTGAGTTTCAGGAGTTTTTTGGCTTTCGGAATCGGCTCACAGGTCAGCACCTGTGCCGCGCGGAGTTCCACCCCGCCGAACGTCTCGATGCCAATCTCTTTTTCATGTTCCGGCTCGGGCATGGGTGCCTCGCGGCGTGCCCGCTCTTCCGCTTCTTTCGCCTTGCGTGCGACGAGCTCGTCAATCACCTTTTCGTCCATACGGGCAAAGAGAGGTGTCGCCGCGCCGAGCGCGGTGCCGCTCTCAAGCGCACCGAATGCGGAGATGCTCGCGTAATCGGTCTTTTTCGTCGCGAGGGACGCAAAGATTTTCTCCGCCGTCGTCGGCATGATCGGCGTCAGGAGCACCGCCGCCGTGCGGATTGTCTCAAGCAGGTTATAGAGCACCGTACCGAGGCGCGCCTTTTGGTTCTCGTCTTTCGCGAGCGCCCACGGCATCGTCTCGTCGATATACTTGTTGGCGCGGCGGAGCATCGAGAAGATCTCGGAGAGCCCGTCGGCAATATGGAAGCTGTCAAAGCAGGCGGCGGACTTCTTTACCGCGTCGGCGACAGCCGCCTTCAGTTCCCCGTCCGGGGCGACCTCCTCCGCCGGCGTCGGAATGACACCGCCGAAATACTTGACGGTCATCGCGTGGGTACGGCTCACAAGGTTGCCGAAGTTGTTCGCGAGGTCGGTATTGTACCGATTCATCACGTTGTAGTACGAGATGCGCCCGTCCTGGTCGTACGGCATCTCGGAGAGCGCATAGTAACGCACGCCGTCCACGCCGAACAGATCCGCCAGCTCGTCGGCATAGATCACGTTGCCGCGCGACTTGGACATCTTGACTTCCTCGCCCTCGCCGTTCTTCTTTTCCTCGGCGGCGTTGAACCATGGGTGTCCGAACACCTTTTCCGGCAGGGGCAGACCCAGTGCCATGAGGAAGATCGGCCAGTAGATCGTGTGGAACCGCAAAATGTCCTTTCCGATAATATGCACCTTGGCGGGCCAGAGCGAACGGAACGTCTCGCTCTGCTCCTCGTAGGACTTATCGGGGTCATATCCGGCGGCGGTAATATAGTTGGTCAGGGCATCAAGCCAGACATATATGACGTGTTTCGGGTCGAAATCGACGGGGATCCCCCACTTGAAAGAGGTACGGGAGACGCACAGATCCTGCAGTCCCTCCGCGGAGCAGAGGAAGTTATTGAGCATCTCGCGCTCACGCGACACGGGTTCGATAAAGCCGGGGTGCGACTTGATATATTCGATCAGACGGGGCGCGTACTTGGACATACGGAAGAAGTACGCCTCCTCGCGCGCCTGCCCGACGGGGCGGCCGCAGTCCGGGCACTTCCCGTCCACGACCTGCGTATTCGTGAAGAACGCCTCGCAGGGGGTGCAGTACCACCCCTCGTAATGCCCGAGGTAAATATCGCCGCTCTTGTAGAAACGGTCAAAGATCTTGGAAACGACACGCACATGATCCTCATCGGTCGTGCGGATAAAGCGGTTATAAGACGCGCCCATGAGATCCCAGATCCCTTTGATTTCCCCGGCGACGCGGTCGACATACGCCTTCGGCGTCATCCCTGCCGCCTCGGCATATTCCTCGATCTTCTGCCCGTGTTCATCGGTACCCGTGCAGAGGAACACATCCTCGCCGCGCTGCCGCTTGTAGCGGGCGAAGGCATCCGCCATGATGATCTCATAGGTGTTGCCGAAATGGGGTTTGCGCGACGCATACGCAATCGCTGTCGTGATGTAATACTTCTTCGTCTCGTTCATAAGGTCTCCTTGCCGGGACGCCCGAATGGGGGCGACTCTTTTGTTATACTTTGCTATTTTAACATAGGTTTGTCTTTTCCGCAAGAGATTAACGGGATTTTTCGGTTTTTTCTGCGGGTAAAACGCACGGGTGGAATTGACACGGCGGGGGGAATGTGATACACTATCTTTGAAGTATTGTGCGTGGAGGTGACGCGGATGCCCTCGTATTTTCCGTCTGTGTTCGGCAACGCCGCGGCGCGGCGCTACTTCGGCGAAGCTGTCCGGGGCGGGACGCTTTCCCACGCTTATATTTTCGAGGGTCCCCGCGGGTCGGGGAAAACGCTGTTCGCGACGGAGATCGCCGCCGCGCTCGTCTGTGAGGCGCGCGAGAGCGCCGAGATACTCCCCTGCGGGGTATGCGGAGCCTGCCGCCGCGTACGGGAAGGGCTCGCCCCGGACGTGCGTACCGTCGCGACGGATGCCGCCACGATCGGCGTCGATACGGTGCGGGAACTGCGCGCGGATATGTACCTTTCTGCCTGCGAATTTCCCTGCAAAATCTACATTGTCCGTGAAGCGCACAAGATGACGACACAGGCGCAGAACGCCCTGCTCAAGGTTCTCGAGGAGCCACCGACCGACCTCTACATTTTCCTTTTGACCGAACGCGCCGAAGCGCTCCTCACGACCATCCGTTCCCGCACGCAACTCGTGCGTATGGAACTGCTCTCCCCCGACGCCATGGAAGAGGCACTCGCGAAAAACGTCGCCGCACGGCGTTACCGTGAGCGCGACCCCGACGGATTCCGTGCGCTCCTCGAAGGGAGCGGCGGTGCCCTCGGACAAGTCCTCGACCTGCTCGACGGCAAGCGGAGCGAAGCCTATGGAAAACGGCACGCCGCCGTCTCCGACGCGGTGCGCAAGATCATCACTTCCGCTCCCGCATCCGAAGTCATCGCGGCGCTAGGACACCTGCCGCAGAAGCGACCCGATCTCGTCGAGGCACTCGGGTTCTATATCGCTGCCCTGCGCGATCTGATCCTCGTCTACCGTGGCGAAAACATCTCCCTCACGTTCTACACTTCCCGCGAGGAAGCGGAAAACCTCGCCTCCCGCGCGGGGCTCACACGGCTCCTGAAGATCTATGACCTCACCGTCTCTGCCGCCGATGCCCTCGCCGCCAATGCCAATGTACAACTGACGCTCGCGTCGTTTACGACAAACGTCGCGTGCCTATCCTGAAAGGAGCCTGCCATGGCTGAAGAAATTCATGTGACAAACGACGAAGAGGCGCCGAAGAAAACGGCGGCGCCCCGTACTTTTACCGTCATCGGCGTCACATTCCGCGACAACGCGAAGAGCTACTATTTTGATCCGAAAGGTCGCGTCTATCGCGTCGGGGACAAGGTCATCGTCGACACGGCGCGCGGCGCCGAATTCGGCGCCGTCAGCATCGCGAACCGTGAGGTCGCCGAGACCGAGATCGTCTCTCCCCTGCGTCCCGTGCTACGCGCGGCGCTGAAAGACGACATCGCACGGTATGAGCACAACCGCAAAATCGAAGCGGACGCCGCTGCCATCTTCCCGAAAAAAGCCGCGGAATATAGTCTCGAAATGAAACTCGCCGACGTGGAATGCGCGTTCGACAATTCCAAGCTCATCTTCTACTTTACGGCGGAAAACCGCGTCGACTTCCGCGAACTGGTGCGCGACCTCGCCGGTATGTTCCACACCCGTATCGAACTCCGCCAGATCGGCATCCGCGACGAAGCGAAAATGCTCGGCGGCATCGGTCCCTGCGGACGTCCCTACTGCTGTTCCACTTTCCTCACCGATTTCGGTCAGGTGTCTATCAAAATGGCGAAAGAGCAGAATTTTTCGCTCAATTCGACGAAGATCTCCGGCTGCTGCGGACGGCTGATGTGCTGTCTGCGCTATGAGCATGAGACGTATGAAGAGGCGCAGAAGACCATGCCGAAAATGGGGGCGCTCGTCATGACCGAGAACGGCCCCGGCACGGTGGTGGAGACGCGCCCGCTCTCGCAGACCGTCAAGGTGCGGCTCACAGAAAAGCAGGAGCCGCCGAAAACCTACTCCGTCACCGACATTACCCCGATGAAAAAGCCGCAGGGGGGCAAACCCGCCGAGAAAAAGCCGGGAGAGAAAAAACAGGGCGACAAAAAGCCGACGGCACCCGGCGGTACGGGTAACGGTGACAAAGAATAATTTCCCTGCCCGACAAATTTACACACGGGACTTGATTTTTCCCCGGAATATGATAAAATATGATTGCATTACATACATGGAGGTAAATCACAATGGCATACAAGATTTCCGAAGATTGCGTTGGCTGTGGCGCTTGCGCCGCAGAGTGCCCTGTCGGTTGCATTTCCGAGGGCGGCGACGGCAAGTACCAGATCGACGCCGATCAGTGCATCGACTGCGGCACCTGCGCCGGCACCTGCCCGGTGGGTGCTCCTGCCCAGGAGTAATTCCTGCGCCAAAGAGGAGCGGAGAGTTTTTCTCCGCTCTTTTTTCATCATTTCGGAGGTTTTTGCCTTATGACAGATACCGAACGCCGCGATGTCGTCAATGACGATCTCACGCTGATTCAGCGGACGGCGGGACTGAACTTCGGCACCGACGCCCTGCTCCTCGCCGCCTATGTGCAGAAATGCGAGGGATTCCGTGCCATTGAATTCGGCGGGGGGAGCGGCATTGTCTCCCTCCTGCTCGCCACCCGGAAAAAGGTAGGCACGATTGAATGCGTGGAGATACAGCCCGCCTATGCCGAGCTGTGCCGGCGGAACGCGGAGGAAAACGGGCTCTCGGAGGTCGTCTCGGTGCGATGTGCCGACGTGCGGGAGGCGACGGCATCGTGGGGCATATATGATGCCGTTATCACGAACCCGCCGTATATGAAAACCGATATTCCCGCCTGTGACAGCACGGAAAAGCAGATTGCACGGCACGAGGTACACGGCGGGATCAACGACTTCGCCGCGGCGGCAAAGCGGCTCCTCCGTCACGGCGGTCGGTTCTTCTGCGTCTATCGCGCCGATCGTCTCGTCGACCTGCTCACCGCCCTGCGCGCGGCAGAGATCGAGCCGAAGCGTATGACGCTCGTACACGCATCGGCGTCTCTGCCCCCCTCCATGGTGCTCGTGGAGGCACGCCGGGGCGGGAAACCGGGGCTGAAAGTCACGCGACCGCTCATCATCGGCGGCGACCTCGCGGGGAGAGCCGAATCCCCCGACATGGTCGAGATACTCACGGAAGGAAGGTTCCCAAAAGATTATGCCTGAAACGGAAAAGAATCGGGTCGAGGGCGGCACGCTCTATCTCGTCGCAACCCCGATCGGCAACCTCGCCGACATGACCGAACGCGGGGTTAAAGTGCTCACGGAATGCGACTTTATCGCCGCGGAGGACACCCGCAACACTGCGGGGCTCCTCGCCTATTTTGGCATCAAAAAAGAGCTCGTCAGTTACCACGAACACAACAAAAAAAGCCGCGGCGAGGAGATTGCCGCGCGGCTCGAGGGCGGTGAGAGTTGCGCGCTCGTGACCGACGCGGGCATGCCCGCAATCAGCGACCCCGGCGAGGATCTCGTACGTCTGTGCGGAGAACGTGGTATCCCCGTACGCATTGTTCCCGGTGCCTGTGCCGCCGTCTCGGCGCTCGCGCTCTCGGGGCTCGCGACCGGGCGCTTCGCGTTTGAGGGGTTCCTCAGCGCCAACCGGGGCGAGCGGAAAAAACGGCTCGAAGAGATCCACGCCGAGCGCCGCACGCTGATCTTCTATGAAGCGCCGCACAAACTGAAAGCCACGCTCGCCGACCTGCTCGCCACCTTCGGCGACCGGAAGCTCTCGCTCTGCCGGGAGCTGACCAAGCGCAACGAGGAAACCATGCGTACCACCACGGAGGAGGCGGTCGCCTATTACGAGACGCACGAGCCGCGCGGTGAGTACGTTCTCGTCCTCGCAGGGGCAGAGGAAGCGACCGGGGAGGCATATCGTCCGCCGGTGGACGAAGATCTGCTGTCCCTCTCCCCTGCCGACCACGTGGCGCACTATGAATCTGCAGGGCTCGCCCGCATGGACGCCATCAAAGCCGCCGCCCGCGACCGCGGCATGACCAAAAGCGAACTCTACAGGATCCTCACAGCGGAAAAAGCGTAAACACACCTCTTCGAAGGCGGAAAGAAAAAATCACGGATTTTACCGCTTGACAAGCCGTTTTTCCCGTGCTATACTCGCAGTATAGGATAAGTCTTACGCGAAAGACGCCAAAGAGAGCCGCGCCATGGCTGAGAGCGCGGTGCGTGGACGCGATAAGGTACCACCTATCTCGGAAACGGCATACCAATGAGTGAAACGCTCGGGTGGAACCGTGCAAAATGATTCTTTTGCACCCCGACACAGAAATACTGTGTCGGGGTGCTGTTTTTTCAAAAGATTTCAAAAGAAAAGGAGAAATTCTTATGGCTATCATTCACATCGTCCGCGGTGCCGACGAAGCAGATTATTCCGCCTCCGGCGCCGTCACGGTCTATGACGCCGCACAGGCGGCGGGACTCATCTCCCGCGATATTCTCGCCGCGAAAGTGGACGGCAAGGTCGTCGCTCTCTCGACGCCCGTCGAGGGTGACGCGCTCGTGACCCTCTTAACCTTTGACGACCCGGAGGGGGCACGTGTGTTCCGTCATACGGCGTCGCACATTCTCGCACAGGCGGTCAAGCGCCTGTACCCCGAGGTCAAGCTCACGATCGGCCCCGCCATCGACGACGGGTTTTACTATGACTTCGACGCGGATTTCTCCTTCACGGGTGAGATTCTGTCGAAACTCGAAGCCGAGATGAAGAAGATCGTCAAGGAGAATCTCAGAATCGAGCGGTTTGAACTGCCGCGCGCTGAGGCTGTCGCCCTCATGGAAAAGGCAGGCGAGCCTTACAAAGTGGAGCTGATTGAGGCGCTCCCCGAGGGCGAAACAATCTCGTTCTACCGTCAGGGCGAGTTCACCGACCTGTGCGCGGGTCCGCACCTCTTCTCGACCGGCGCCGTCAAGGCGTTTAAGCTGACTGCCTGCACAGGTGCCTACTGGCACGGCGACGCCAAGAACAAGATGCTCCAGCGCGTGTACGGCACCGCCTTCCCCACCAAGGAGGCGCTGAACGAACATCTCGCACGGCAGGAAGATGCGCGCAAGCGCGATCACAACAAACTCGGACGCGAGCTCGAATACTTCACGACCGTGGACTATATCGGACAGGGGCTCCCCATTCTGCTCCCGAAAGGGGCGCGGGTCATTCAGTTGCTCCAGCGCTTCGTCGAGGACGAAGAGCAGAAACGCGGCTGCCTGCTCACCAAGACGCCGCTCTTCGCAAAACGCGAGCTCTACAAGATCTCCGGGCACTGGGATCACTATCTCGACGGCATGTTCGTCATCGGTGACCCGAACGACGAGACGAAGGAGTGCTTCGCGCTCCGTCCGATGACCTGCCCGTTCCAGTACCAGGTGTACCTCAACCGCAAGCGCTCCTATCGCGAGCTCCCGATGCGTCTGACAGAAACCTCTACCCTCTTCCGCAACGAGGATTCCGGCGAGATGCACGGGCTCATCCGTGTACGTCAGTTCACCATTTCCGAGGGGCACTACATTCTCCGCCCCGACCAGCTCGAGGACGAGTTCCGCGGGTGCCTCGACCTCGCCAAGTATATGCTTGACACGGTGGGGCTGCTCGAAGACTGCACTTTCCGCTTCTCGCAGTGGGATCCCGCCAACCCGAAGAACAAGTATGAGGGGACACCCGAGCAATGGGAAGAGGCGCAGAACTTGATGGCGAAGATCCTCGACGACCTCGGCGTCAAGTACACGGTCGGCATTGACGAGGCGGCATTCTACGGTCCGAAACTCGATATTCAATACAAGAACGTGTTCGGCAAAGAGGACACCATCGTCACGATCCAGATCGACCTGCTCCTCGCGAAGCGCTTCGGCATGGAATACACCGACAGCGACAATTCGCAGAAGAACCCCTATATCATTCACCGTACCTCGCTCGGCTGCTTCGAGCGGACGCTCGCCTATATGATCGAGAAGTTCGCCGGGGCGCTGCCGACGTGGCTGATGCCGACGCAGGTCGTCGTCCTGCCGCTGAACGAGGTGTTCGCCGACTATGCCCGCGGCGTGGCGCAGCGCCTGAACGCAAACGGCGTACGCGTCGAGGTGGACGACTCCTCCGACACGCTCGGCTACCGTATCCGTCAGGCAAAACTGCAAAAGACCCCGTATATCCTCGTCATCGGGGAAAACGAAATGAAGAACGGCACGCTGACCGTCAACGACCGTGTGCATGAAAAGCCCTACACTATGGCGGAGGGCGACTTCTTCGCAAAACTCGATACGGAAATCAAAACGCGCGCCAAATACCAGACCGCCGACTGAGCGAAAAAGCAGATGCGGAGATGCCGATTTCGGCATCTCCGCTTTTTTATTGGGTCGATTCCGATAAAAGCGCGCCCTCATCGGAGTGGTCGGGGGAGGCTTTCGCCGTCGGAATCAGGCGCCCGGGGGCGCCGCGCGTCAATGTCCAGAAACGATAAACATAGATCGTAAAGAGAAGCGCGCCGACGAACCCCATGGCGAGGTCCTCCATGGTGTCGATGAGCCCGGTATCGTAGAGCCCCGGGCGCACGGTCGGCTTCTGCATGGTGGTGCCGAACGTCTTGTCGCAGGTGTACTCGATAAACTCCCAGATGATCCCGGCGGCGAGTGCAAAACTCACGCCGAAGAGCCGACGCGACCGTGAGGGGCACTCTTCCCTCTCCCCGACACCCCTGCCGAGCAGTCCGCACCCGAACGCGCAGAACATGATGCCGCTCGTGAGGTGGAGCAGATTATCCCATGCGGGGATCCGCTCATAAAATGCGCCGACCTCGCCGAGATACCCGGTCAGCATCAGAAATACGACGGCGAGCCCCTCTAGCGCCGGCGGCAGATTCACGCGGAAAACGCCTGCCATGACCCGCGGCACGGCAAGACAAAGGAGCGCGAGGAGCGCAAGCCAAAATCGCCGCTCATCGCCGCGGTACAGGAACCACCCCGAGAGCGCGATCCCGATCAGGGCATGAACCGTATAAAGATAACGTATCGTTTTTGCCGCGCGCACCGTTTTCACACCCGCACCGCTCCCGTTTTTTGATTAGTTTCCGCCGGGGCGAAACGGTTCATACCGGGGAAAAACAGGCAGAGCGAAGGTCATCGGAAACGCGACTGTTTGGCGTTTTTTGACCGTCAGGCGTTTTTGACCGACCAAATGTCTATCATCCGGCTTAAATACATAAATACAGAAAACGCGGTCAAGCGACCGCGTTTTTTGCGTTTGTTTTGTGTGGATCGTTTTCGGGTACGGTCTCGACTTACGCTTTACCGACAGAGCCGAAGAGTTCCATCTTCTCTCTGACCGTCGCCTTGATGGCTTCACAGCCGGGAGCGAGCAGTTTTCTCGGGTCAAAGCCCTTGCCCTCGAGATCCTTGCCTGCCTCGATGTACTTACGGGTAGCATCGGCAAAGGCGAGCTGGCATTCGGTATTGACGTTGATCTTCGCAACGCCGAGGGAGATCGCCTTCTTGATCATGTCGGCGGGGATACCCGTACCGCCATGGAGCACGAGCGGCATAACGCCCGTCTTCTTCTGTACGGCGTCCAGCGTCTCGAAGGAAAGCCCCTTCCAGTTCGCGGGGTATTTACCGTGAATATTACCGATGCCGGCGGCAAGCATGGTGACGCCGAGGTCGGCAATCATCTTGCACTCATCGGGATCTGCACACTCGCCCATACCGATGACTCCGTCTTCCTCACCGCCGATGGCACCGACCTCCGCCTCGAGGGACAGACCCTTTTCGGCGCAGACCTTCACCAGTTCTTTGGTCTTGGCGACGTTCTCTTCGATCGGATAGTGCGAGCCGTCAAACATGATGGAGGAGAAGCCCGCGTCAATGCACTTGTAGCACCCCTCATAGGTACCGTGGTCGAGGTGGAGCGCCACCGGCACGGTGATATGCAGTTCTTCAATCATCGCCTTGACCATAGCGGCAACGGTCTTGAACCCGCACATGTACTTACCTGCCCCCTCGGAGACACCGAGAATGACAGGGGATTTCAGTTCCTCTGCGGTCTGGAGAATGCTCTTCGTCCATTCCAGGTTATTGATGTTGAACTGGCCGACGGCATATTTACCGGCTTTCGCCTTCGTCAGCATTTCTTTTGCGGATACTAACGGCATATTCATACTCCTTTTGTATATTACTTTTTTACCGTCTATTATTCTACACGATTTGCCACGAAAAATCAATAGGGATTTTCACCTTTGCGGCGCAAAAAGCGACGTTCTGTCGCGGCAAAAACACGCGCTGCTCGCCTTGACAGGCGCGGCGGTTACAGATATAATAAACGTAACAGATTTTTGTCGATTCCGGAGGAGGTTTCCCGCTTGAAACTGATTCACACAGCCGACCTGCACCTCGACTCGGTGCTGGAGGCGAACCTCGACCCCGCACTCGCCGCCAAACGGCGGCGCGAACTATTACTGACCTTTGAGAGAATGGTGTCCTACGCCGCGGAAAACGGTGTTTCCGTCATTCTCATCGCGGGCGACCTGTTTGACACGTCCCGCCCTGCCCCGGACGCGGAGCAATATGTCCTCTCCGTCATCGCGGATCACCCCGGCATTGATTTCCTCATTCTTTCGGGCAACCATGGCGGCGCCTACGCGCCCTATGACCCGCCGCGCAATTATCACACCTTCTCCGACCGCGACTTCACCGTTTACAAATACGGGAACGTGACGATCGCGGGGAGCGAGAACAATGCGGCGTTCGGCATCCTGCCTGCGCTCGACCCCGGTGATCTCAACATCGTCACCCTGCACGGTGCGCTGACGGACAGCACCTCCGACCTCACGGGCATCAACCTGAAATTTTACCGCGGGCGGAACATCGATTACCTCGCGCTCGGACATTATCACGCCTACCGCAAAGAAGCGCTCGACGATCGCGGCGTGTGGTGCTACTGCGGCACGCCCGAGGGGCGCGGATTCGACGAAACGGGCGAAAAGGGCTTTGTCCTCATCGACACCGCCGGTGGCAAGCTCTCCTCGGTGTTCATTCCGTTCGCGAAGCGACAGATCCGGCAAATTACCGTCGACATCAGCCGCCTCTTCTCCCAGCGGGATATTGAAAAAGCCGTGACGGCGGCGCTCGCGGGGATCCCGCAGAACGATATGGTGCGCGTCACTCTGCGCGGGTATGCCGAGCCGGATATGCACAAGGATCCGCGCCAGATCGAGGCGATGCTGGAGGGGAAATTCTTCTTCTCCGAAGTGCTGGACGAAAGCAATCTTTCCCTGCGCCCCGAAATGTATCGAAATGATGTTTCCCTGCGCGGTGAGTTCGTCCGCACGGTCATGCAGAGCGGGCTCCCGCGAGAAGATCAGGAACGCATCATCCAGTGCGGACTGCGCGCGCTGAACGGGGAGGAGATGCCGGAATGAAACTGATTGAATGCTATATTGAAAATTTCGGCAGGCTCTCCGCCTTTACCTACCGCTTCGATGCCGGCATGAACGTGCTGTGTGAGGAAAACGGCTGGGGCAAGAGCACTTTCGCCGCGTTCATCAAGGCGATGCTCTACGGTTTCACGCCCACCCGCTCCCGCAG
>ERZ1034755.273-NODE-273-length-17499-cov-5.488649_pt1 | contig 17499 bp, 9 predicted proteins | sample MGYA00520596_ERZ1034755 | MGnify/ENA primary metagenome ERZ1034755 (study PRJEB33766, sample SAMN09781701) | gut metagenome | biome: gut microbiome | host: Homo sapiens | place: Madagascar | study: EMG produced TPA metagenomics assembly of the PRJNA485056 data set... | reverse complement strand
TACATGGTCATGAAGCCACCGTAAGATGCGCCGAGACAGCCTATCTTCTTGTCATTGACGTAAGGGTGCTCGCTGCAGAACTTCTTGGTTCCCTCGATGATGTCGTCGGCGGTGTATTTTCCGTAGGCGTTGACATGGCGTGCGGCAAACTCCTGACCGAAGCCTGTGCAGCCGCTGGGCTGTATCACATACACCACGTAACCCATAGCTGCCCAGTTGTGATAGTTGTAGTAGCTGTCCAGATAGCGGCCTGTGGGTGAGCAGCCACCATAGTAATACACCAGCATGGGGTATTTCTTGTTGGCATCGAAGTGGGGTGGCAGATAGTAGCGGCCGTAGATGGTGTCGCCACGACTGCTCTTGAAGTTCCAGTCGCCGAACTCTCCCAGCTCGATGTCACCCATCCGCTCGGGGTTGTAGTCGCGTATGAGAGTCTCCTTGCCGCTCTTCAAATCCACCGTGTAGATGCGGTAGGTGTTGGAAGCACCCTCGCCGGAGTAGGAGAGCAGAGGCTTCTCGTCGGCCAGAGAGAAACTGCTCACGTAGCATTCCGTCAGCTTGAGCTGTGTCCAGCGGCGGGTCTTCAGGTCCATCTTGAAGATGCTCTTCAGGTCGCGGTTCTCGCACAGGGCATAGATGTTGCCGTCTGTGCGGCTGCACTGCACGCTGATGATGCAGGGGTCGAAGTCCCTTGTGAGCGGTGTGATCTCCTTGCTCTGGGTGTCCATCAGATAGAGCTCCTGCTGTATGATGCTGGGTATCTTGCCTGTGGGGTCGTTCTTGCCGATGCCTCCCAGTGCCTCGGGACTTCCCTGGATGATGATATGACGGTTGTCGGGAAGCCACTGGGCCGAGTTGACAAATCCGTCGTGATGCACCAGAGTATCCACCTGCATGGTCTCACGGTCGAGCAGCAGCAGGGTGGTGAAGGAGAATGGGCGGGTGGTGATGTCGTTTTCGCGCACCGAGAGTATGATGTGCTTGCCGTCGTCTGAGACAGAGGCATAGGTGTTGTGCTGGCCTTGTGTGAGCACGCTCACCTGCTGTGTGGCAGGATCCAGCAGTTGCACATTGTTTCTGTTGCGCCATCCGGCCATGCGGTCATCGGGCTCCAGTATCTGGTGCACCTGCGCATCATCCTGTGGACCTTCGGTGCTCTTGTTTATCAGCAGCAGTTTGTCCTGTGCGGTCCATTCTCCCCACAGCCCTTGGGCATCTGTAAAGAAAGGAGTGCCCTTGCCGGTGGCAGGGTCGGTGTATTCGTATGTGGTCTCACCCTTGCTGTTCTGGCGCCATGCGATGTAGCAGTCGCCCTTGGCAGCCCACTGGATGAAGTTGGCGGGCACATACTCGTGACCGGTCTTGAGGTCCAGTATGCGTTCGCTGCTCTGCTGCTCTCCTCCCTCCTTGGTGATACGTGTGCTGTACTTCATGAAGCGTCCGCCTGCGCTCAGGCTGGTGCCTCCGGCCCACAGGCCATTCTGGTAGTCCTCAAAGGTGTAGAGCCTCTTTCCCTTGGGATTCAGCGTCAGGTACTTCTCCTGGCTGGTCTGCACGCTCACGGTCAGTGTGTCGGCCTTGCCGGGCTTCTGCAGCAGCTTCACCACCACATCATGCCTGCCGGGCAACATCTGTCGCTCGTCGCCGTCGCGATATTCCTTTCCGTCGATGAAGGTCTTGTGCCGGGCTGTGCTGGTGATGCTCAACCGGCACTTGGCAAACATGCTGTTCTCCATCTGGAAACCAGCCAGACGCACGCCGCCCTTCTCGCTGGCGGGCACTATGCTGTCGGCCATGCACTCGCCCTTGAGCCACTGGTTGAGCTGCATGGGCGCATCCATCATCAGATCCTCTTGCTGAAAGGCTTTGCCCCAGACGTCGGTGCTGTCCGTGCGGATGGGAGTGTTCATGCAATAGGGACTTGTGATACGCAGACTGTCAACGCGCAGGTCGGTGGCTTGCATCGCAATGCTTCCGGCTGCCAACAGGGCTGTGAGCAGGGTGTTCTTAACTTCTTGATACATTCTTTATTCCTTTTACGGTCTTGATTTTCTTCAATAACTTTTCCAGTCGGGCAGTATCCTCCAGCATGACTGTCAGCGTGCCGCTGAAGAGTCCATCGTGACTGTCGATGCTTATACTGCGCAGCTGTATCTTTTCTTCCTTACTTATGATGCTTGTGATGTTGTTCACGATGCCTATGTCATCGTTGCCTATCACGTGCAGAGTGATGGCATACTGGCCTGTGCCTTTGCCTGACCACATCGCCTTCACTATCCTGTAGCCGAAGCGCTCACGCAGTTGGGGAGCGTTGGGACAGTTTTCGCGGTGAATCTTGATGCCGCCTCCGCTGGTCACGAAGCCGAATACCTTGTCGCCATAAACGGGCTGGCAGCACTTGGCCATCTGGAAGTCCAGCCCACGTATATTAGAGTCGATGACCAGCACATCCTCCTGTGCGGCGCTCGACTTACGCAGGTTCTCGTCGGCCTGCATCACATATTGCTCTGCGCTTTGGGCGGGTGCAGCCTTTTCCTCTTCGCCTCTGTCGTGGCGCAACTGCACAGCGTAGGCTTCCAGCACATTGTTTGTGTCCAGTCTGCCACTGGCCAGAGCCGTGTAGAAGTCTGTCACCACCCGGTAGCCCAACCGCGTCATTGTGTGCATCAGAGCAGGCTCGTCGTAGTCCAGCTTGCGGTTCTTCATCTTGCGCTCCAGCTCTTCGCGGGCCATGGAAGCCTGCTTGCTCTCCATCTCCTTCAGGCTTTGCTTTATCTTGTTGCGAGCCCGGCTGGTGGTGACAATATTGAGCCAGTCTTGCTTGGGCGTCTGATTGCTGTTGGTGATAATCTCTACCTGGTCGCCGCTGGCCAACTTCTGTCGTATGGTCACGTTGCGTCCTCCGATGCGGGCACCTGTGCATTGGTTGCCCACCTTGGTGTGTATGGCGTAGGCGAAGTCCAGTACGGTGGCTCCTGCAGGCAGCTTGAAGAGGTCGCCCTTGGGTGTGAAGACAAACACTTCGTCCTCTGTGAGGTCCAGTTTGAACTGGTCCATCAGCTGGCGGTCGTCGCCGCTTTCCAGTGCGCTGCGCACTCCGGCCAGCCATTCTTCCACGCCGCTTTGTCCGCCCTTGATGCCTTTGTAGCGCCAGTGGGCAGCCAGTCCGTGCTCGGCAATGTCGTCCATGCGCTCGGTACGTATCTGTACCTCCACCCATTTCTGCTCTGGCCCGAGCACCGTGATGTGCAGACTCTCATATCCGTTGCTCTTGGGCACCGAGAGCCAGTCGCGCATGCGGCCCGGGTTGCTCTGGTACATGTCGGTGATGATGCTGAATGCCTGCCAGCAGTCCAGCTTTTCACGTTCGGGTGCAGAGTCGATGATGATGCGTATGGCGAAGAGATCATACACTCCGTCTATATCTACCTTCTGCTTCTTCATCTTCTGCCAGATGGAGTGGATGCTCTTGGTGCGTCCCTTCATGTGGAATTTCAGGCCCGCTTTGATGAGCTTCTCCTCGATGGGCTTGGTGAAGCGGGCTATGTAGGCATCGCGGTTCTTCTTGGTGGCATTGAGCTTCTCCTTTATATAATAGTAGGCATCGTGCTCCAGATATTTGAGGCTCAGGTCCTCGAGCTCGCTCTTGAGTTTGTAGAGTCCCAGTTTATGGGCCAGCGGTGCATACAGGTAAGCAGCCTCCATCGACACCTTCTTCTGCGCTTCGGTGTTGCTTGTACCCTTGATGTTGCGCATGAGGCACACGCGGTTGGCTATCATGATGAGAATCACGCGCATGTCTTCGGCCATAGATACCAGCAGGCTGCGGAAGTTTTCGCTCTCGATGGCTGCACTCTTCTCATACAGATCGCGGATGCGCAAGAGTCCGTGCATGATGCCGGCCACCTCGTCGCCAAAGTCGCGCCTGATGTCTTCCAGCGTCACATCGCCCCTCATCACGGCGCTGTCGAGCAGCACACCCAGCACCGACCCTCGTGTCGTTCCCATCTCCTGAGCCACGATGAGCGCCGTCTCCATATCGGTGAGGATGTTGCTCAGTCCGAATGCATCGCGCGACACACCATGTTCGCTCGTTGAGCTGTCCAGGTATCTGTGCACCAGTGACCAGTCTTCCTCTGTGAGCACATTCTCGGTGAGTGCGCCCAGTTTCTGTCTCATCTCCATCAGATGAAGCCTCTCGTCGGGGGTGAATGTTCCTTTCTCTTCTGCCATAACTCTCATTCTTTAGTGCGGGCAGGCTGTACGGATTTGCCGTCCGGCCGTCTGTGCGTGGCGTTTTTTCACCGTGCAAAGGTCCGCTTGATACGTTATCGTCGGCAAAGTTACGTGAAAAAACCCTTATTTCTTCCCTTTATGTGGTATTTTCCACCCCGAAAGGGTGCCCGCTCATTCTTTTTGGCTAACTTTGTAAGGAGATTTGAACCTTGCCGCCCAAACGGCCTTCGGGCAGTGGACAGCGAGGTGGTAAGAAAATAATATATTTATGGACAAGACAACGATGCTTACACCATCTGACCTGGCACAGCTTAGTGCCAAAGGAATCACGCAGGAGCAGGTAATGGAGCAACTGGAATGCTTCCGCAAGGGATTTCCCTATCTGAAGTTGCACGCAGCGGCCGCTGTGCCCGATGACATCCTTGCCCTCACCCCCGAGAGCCAGGAGCAGTATGTGCAGAAGTGGAATGACTATAAGGCCGAAGGGCACAGGGTGACCAAGTTTGTGCCTGCCAGCGGAGCCGCCAGCCGTATGTTCAAGGACCTTTTTGCCTTCCTCGAGTCGGGCCGTGAGGTGCCCGAGAGCGAGATGGAGAAGACCTTCTTCGGCAATCTGCGCAAGTTCGCTTTCTATGATGCGCTCAACGATGCCTGCATCCTGCTCTATGGCATGGGTGCCGAGGCGCTTGTGGAGGAGCAGCGCTGTCACGATGTGGCCGAAGCTCTGTTGGGTGACGAGGGACTGGGATACGGCTCTCTGCCCAAGGGACTGCTGCAGTTCCATGCCTATGCCGACTCTGCCCGCACTCCCGTGGAGGAGCATCTCACCGAAGCCGCTCTCTATGCCAGCAGCCAGGGAGAGGCTGACGTGCATTTCACAGTAAGCTCCGAGCATCGCGAACTCTTCGAGGAACTGCTTGAGAGGGTAGTGCCCGAGTATGAGCAAGAGTATAAGGTGACCTATCACGTGTCGCTGAGCGAGCAGTTGCCATCTACCGATACGGTGGCTGCCAACGAGGATGGAACTCCCTTCCGCACGGCTGAAGGCGAACTTCTGTTCCGCCCCGGCGGTCATGGAGCCCTTATCCGCAACCTGGATGCACTGGATACCGATGTGGTGTTCATCAAGAATATCGACAATGTGGTGCCCGATTCACTCAAGGCCGATACCGTGCTGTGGAAGCAGGTGCTGGCTGGTGTGCTGGTGAGTGTACAGGAGCAGACGTTCCGCTACTTGCACCTGCTGGAGAGCGGCAACTACAGTCATGCCGACCTGGAAGAGATGATTCGCTTCGTGCGTCACACGCTTCATACCGACATGCCTGGCCTCAAGCATATGGAGGATACCGAACTGAGCGTATGGTTGCGCTCTCGTCTCAACAGGCCCATAAGGGTATGCGGTATGGTGCGCAACGTGGGTGAACCTGGCGGCGGACCGTTCCTGGCCTACAATCCCGACGGCAGCGTGAGTCTGCAGATACTGGAGAGCAGCCAGATAGACCCGGCCAACGAGGAGGCGCAGGCTATGTTCCGCAAGGGTACACACTTCAACCCCGTTGACCTGGTGTGTGCTGTGAAGGACAAGGATGGCAAGCCCTTCTCCCTGCCCGACTATGTGGATCCAGCCACGGGCTTCATCTCTCACAAGAGCAAAGACGGACGTCCCTTGCTTGCTCTCGAGCTGCCCGGACTGTGGAATGGCGCTATGAGCAACTGGAGCACCATCATGGTGGAGGTTCCCCTCTCTACGTTCAACCCCGTGAAGACAGTCAACGACCTGCTGCGTCCACAGCATCAGGCCTAATAATATATAATGTATTGAAGTGTCTTTCGAGCTCCTTCCTGCCAGAGGGCAGAGAGGGAGGCGAGAGGAAAAGTGCAAGAGGTTGCCTGGCAAAAAGCCTGGTAGCCTCTTGTATTTTGTTGTGCGGGTGGGCGTGTAGCGGCTTGTAGGCTGTTTCTGCTGAACTCGTCAGCTCTTTCACTCAAATTCGTCAGCAGTTTCAGCTAATCTCGTCATCTCTTTTTGTCAAATTCGTCACTTGTTTAGCCGCATTCCATTTTCAATTGCAACAAATCTCTTTTCCAACTGCAAAAAATCTCTTTCCCAACTGCAGCAAATCTCTCTATCAGATGAAGCGCGTTGCGTGTGCCGATGCAGCGCGTTGGGTTGGCTGATGAAGCGTGCTGCATTTGCCGTTGCAGCGCAGTACGTTTCTTCCCTCTCCATAAGGCAGGTGGATGGCGGGTGCGGTAAGAATTTCTTTGCAGATGGCTGTAGGGGTAGGGTGGAGCGCTGTTTCCGGGTTTCAGCTTCCTTATTATATGGGCATGTAGGAATGCCTGACGGGCGGGTGAACCATTTTGCACATGCCGCTCCATTCTTGCTCAAATTTGAACAAAAAACGCTTCTCAGGGCCGCTGAAATGTCTTCGGAATGTGCCTTGTGAGGTTACTTTGGCCGATATTTTACCCTATTTCGTATCTTTTGAAGGAATTTCTTGGCGCATTTGATATTTATTAGTAACTTTGGCATAGGCTGACAACACACAAAGAGCCTTGCAGGCGGCATGGCGCCACCTGTGTGGAGCAATGACCGAATAAAACAAAATATATACATACAAAAGACATCAGATATGAGTTATTTACGATTCGACAAGACACTGATGACTAATCTGGAGGAATCCCTCCCGAAAGAGATACTCAGGTCAAACCGTTCGGGAGCCTATTCCTGTTCCACGATAGTTGACTGCAATACGCGTAAATACCATGGACTGCTGGTGGTACCTGTGCCCGAACTTGATGATGAGAACCACGTGCTGCTCTCTTCACTCGACGCTACTGTCATACAGCATGGAGCTGAGTTCAACCTTGGCCTGCACAAGTATGGCGGCGGCAACTTCAGTCCCAGGGGACATAAGTATATCCGTGAGTTCAGTACGCAGCAGGTGCCCACCACCATCTACAGGGTGGGCGACGTGATTCTCCGCCGGGAGATGATGTTCCAGCATTTCGAGAACAGAATAATCATCCGCTACACGCTGGTGGATTCACATTGCCCCATAACGATGAGGCTCCAGCCCTTCCTCGCCTTCCGAAGCGTGAGGGAATATACCTATGAGAACGACAGAGCCAGCCGCGACTTCCAGGAAGTGCAGAATGGTATCAAGACGTGCATGTATCCGGGCTATCCCGAACTGTTCATGCAGCTCAACAAGGAGAACGAGTTCGTGTATAAGCCAGACTGGTACCGCGGGCTGGAATACCCCAAGGAGCAGGAGAGAGGATACGCTGGCAACGAGGATCTGTACGTGCCCGGCTATTTCGTCTTTACGCTGGACAAGGGCGAGAGCGTGGTTTTCTCGGCCGGCCTGAACGAGATAGATACCTCCACATTGGCCGACCTGGCAGAATATGAGAAGAATGTACGCACGCCCAGAGACAACTTCTATAACACTCTGGTCAACAGCGCACACCAGTTCTTCGTTCATCGTGAACATGAGGACTATGTTCTGGCAGGCTACCCATGGTTCAAGTGCCGTGCACGCGATATGTTCATCTCGCTTCCCGGACTCACCCTCACCAACAACGAACTGAAGAAATACGACGATGTGATGGAGACTGCCGAGAAGGCCATCCGTCACTTCATGGCCGGTGAACCCCTTGAGGTGAGCGTCACAGAGATGGAGCATCCCGATGTGCTCCTGTGGGCCGTATGGTGCCTGCAGCAGTATGCCGACACCCAAGGTGCCGAGAAGTGCATGCAGAAGTACGGCAGCCTCATCCACGACATCATGCAGTGGCTCATGGAAGGCAAGCATCCCAACCTGGAGATACGTCCCAACGGACTCGTCTATAGCGAAGGACGCGACAAGGCTGTCACCTGGATGAACAGTACCGACCAGGGTGGCAGGCCCATCGTACCGCGCACAGGCTACATCGTAGAGTTCAATGCGCTGTGGTACAACGCGCTGATGTTCACCGCCAAGCTCTTTGCCAATACCGCTGATACGGCATTTGTGCAGAATCTGGAGATGGATGCAAGGGTTTGTGCCGACAACTTCGCTCCCATGTTCTACAATGAGTTCGGCTACCTGTGCGACTATTGTGTGGATGGCTACCGCAACTACGACGTCCGTCCCAACATGATTTTCGCCGTGGCGCTCGACTATTCTCCGCTCGACAAGAAGCAATGCAAGAGCGTGCTGGACTACTGCACCAAGGAACTCTCCACACCCAAGGGACTCCGCTCGCTCTCTCCCAAGAGCCGCGGATACAACCCCATGTACGTGGGACCGCAGGCTCAGCGCGACTACGCATACCATCAGGGAACCGCATGGCCTTGGCTCGCAGGCTTCTACATGGAAGCTTGTCTGAGGGTATATCGCATGAGCCGCCTCAGCTATGTTGACCGTCTGCTGGTGGGATACGAGGAGGAACTCTTCTATCATTGCATTGGCACCATCCCCGAACTCTTTGATGGCAACCCGCCTTTCCACGGTCGTGGAGCCATCAGTTTCGCTATGAACGTGTCGGGCATCATGCGTGTGGTGAAGTTACTTGACAAATACAACAACCTTTAAAGCCTCTGCGAGGAACAATAGATATGAAAGTACTGATGTTCGGATGGGAGTTTCCCCCGAAAATATACGGCGGTCTGGCAGTTGCCTCTTATGGAATCACCAAGGGATTGTCCATGCAGGGTGACGTGCAGACAACCTTCTGCATGCCCAAGCCAACGGGCCAGGAGGAGCATTTTCTCAAGATAGTGAATATGAGCCAGGTGCCTGTGGCGTGGCGCGATGTGAATTACGATGAGGTGAAGAGCCGCATGAACAGCCATTCGCCCGAGGATTACTATCGCTTCCGCGACCACATCTATGCCGACTTCAACTATCTGCAGGGGCTTGATGACTTGGGTTGTCTCAACTTTGCGGGCGGTTATCCCGGCAATCTGCACGAGGAGATCAACAACTTCTCCATCATTGCCGGCGTGCTGGCACGCTCCGAGGACTTCGACCTCATACATGCCCATGACTGGTTGACCTATCCTGCGGGAGTGCATGCAAAGATGGTGAGCGGCAAGCCCTTGTGCATCCATGTACATGCCACTGACTTTGACCGCTCGCGCGGAAAGGTGAATCCCACCGTGTATAGCATAGAGAAGAACGGTATGGACCATGCCGACTGCATCATGTGTGTGAGCGAACTCACCCGTCAGACGGTAATACACCAGTATCACCAGGATCCCCGCAAGTGCGTGGCAATGCACAATGCCGTGTATCCCCTCTCGGAGGATATCCGCTCCATAGAGCCTCGCAAGAACAAGGGAGAGAAGGTGGTGACCTATCTGGGACGTATCACCATGCAGAAGGGACCGGAATACTTCATCGAAGCAGCCAAGCGCGTGCTCGACCGCACCCACAACATCCGCTTCTGCTTTGCCGGTAGCGGTGACATGCTGAATGCCATGATAGAGCTGGCAGCCACCTACGGAATTGCCGACAGGTGTCACTTCCCGGGCTTCCAGCGCGGTAAGCAGGTGTATGAATGCTACAAGAACTCCGACGTGTTCGTTATGCCCAGCGTGAGTGAGCCGTTCGGCATCGCGCCGCTTGAGGCTATGCAATGCGGCTGTCCCTGTATCATCAGCAAGCAGAGTGGCTGTGGGGAGATACTGCGCAACGTCATCAAGGTGGATTACTGGGATGTTGACGCCATGGCCGATGCCATCTACAGCATCTGTAACAATGAGGCTCTGCACAACTATCTGGCCGAAGAGGGGCTGCGCGAAGTGGATCAGATTACCTGGGAGAAGGTGGGTCTGCGCATCAGGGAGTGCTACAACCAGCTCGCTGGTCGCGGATGGTTTGACAATGGCGAATACCTGCAGGCCGTGAAGCATATACGATAGAGTGAACAAATAAAGCATAAGATTAAAAGACACATAAGGTTATGAAGACGATTTGCTTATATTTTGAGATACACCAACCTAATCATCTGAAGCGTTATCGCTTCTTTGACATCGGTACCGACCACTATTATTATGACGACTATGAGAATGAGCGTCAGACCACCGAGGCCGCCCAGAACAGCTATCTGCCTGCTCTGCGTACCATGCTCGACATGATTCACAGTCATGGCAAGGACTTCCGCGTGGCATTCAGTATCAGTGGAGTGTTCCTGGAGCAGCTGGAGCAGTACGGCAGCGAGGTGATTGACCTCCTGCAGCAGCTGGCCGAGACCGGTTGTGTGGAGTTCCTGGCCGAGCCTTACAGCCATGGACTCTCCTCATTGGTGAATACCGACTGCTTCGTGAGTGAGACCAAGAGGCAGATGAAGAAGATGAAGGAACTCTTCGGCCATACCCCCAAGGTGCTGCGCAACAGTTCGCTTATCTACGACGATGAGATAGGTGCCATCGCAGCCGGTATGGGCTTCAAGGGCATGATGGTAGAGGGTGCCAAGCACATCATGGGCTGGAGAAGTCCTCATTATGTATATTCCTGTGCCCAGGATTCCCGCTTGTCTCTGCTCATGCGTGACTATAAGCTGAGCGACGATATCAGTCTGCGCTTCAGCGACAGCTCATGGTCAGAGTATCCTCTGATGGCTGACAAGTACATGGGATGGATCAACTCTCTGCCCGAAGGCGAGGAGGTAATCAACATCATGATGGAGCTCAGCGCTCTGGGAATCTATCAGCCTCTGAGCAGCAACATCCTGGAGTTCATCAAGGCACTGCCTGATGTGGCACAGCAGATGGGCATCAAGTTCGCCACACCGTCAGAGGTGGTGAGCAAGAACAAGCCTGTGGGGCCACTGGAGGTCATATATCCTGTGAGCTGGAACGACGAGGAGCGCGATACCAGCAGTGTGCTCGGCAACGGCATGCAGCGTGAGGCTTTTGCCAAGCTCTATGACGAGAAGGTGGTGGGCCGTATTCTCGCCTGCCGCAACCGTCGCATCCAGCAGGACTGGGACCGCTTGCAGGCCACCGAGAACTTCCGTTTCATGACCACCAAGAACAATGGCATGGGCATCTATCGCGGTATCTATGACAGCGAGTATGATGCTTTCACCAACTATATGAACATCTTGGGCGATTTCCTCAAGCGCGTGCATGACCTCTATCCCGATGATGTGGAGAGCGATGAGCTCAACAGCCTCTATACCCAGATTGCCAATATGGGCAACGAGTTGGCTGTGAAGGACAACGAGATAAGCCGCCTGCGTGCTCGTCTGGAGAAGTATGAACCCAAGACGGAAACTCTTGCTGCCGATGGCGAGGGTGCTACTGCCAAGGCTGAGGAACCTGCCGCGAAGCTCAAGGCTGCTGCTGCGAAGAAGCCCGCCAAGGCTGCTGCCAAACCCAAGGCAACCAAGCCCTCCGCCGCTGCCACTAAGAAAAAAGCCGCTACCAAGGCTGATCCTGCTGCCAAGGAGGAGAGCAAGTAGAGGCATCCCGAGACGCTTCGCCTACACCTTATATATATATGATAAGGGACGGCGAAGTTGCCTCACCTGAGAATTTTTCATACTTTTTTTCACAGCGCAAGGGTCTTTTGCGAGCTCTTGCGCTGTTCTTTTTCCCCTCTCTGGCAGGGCGGGAACGGCTGTAGAGACTTGTGTGTGATACTCTTGAGCTGTACTTTCTCTCTCTCATGGTTGGCTGTGGCTCTTTGTCCAACCCGGTTGCTCCCTTCCTCCATCGCTTTCTGAAGGACGCTGTGATGCGTTTGCATATTTCCCTTTGCCAGCTCCATTGACCAAAGACGCCCAACCTTCCGGCTGTATCATACTAATTTGTGAAGAAAGAGCCGCAGCTGTCAGCTAACGGATTATTCTCTTGACAAAATGCTTCAGATTGCTTATAAATTCGTACATTTGTGGTGAATTATGCAGCAGAATGCTGGCAAATTTCAAAACCAAACAAGAATGAGTACGAAGCAGAAGCGTTATTTCCTCACAGAGGAAGAGATTCCCACACAGTGGTACAACATTCAGGCAGACATGGTAAACAAGCCACTGCCGCCACTCAATCCTGCTACAAAGCAGCCACTTAAGCCCGAAGACCTGTTCCCGATATTTGCCGAGGAACTCGCCAGGCAGGAACTCGACCAGACGCATGCCTGGATAGATATTCCCGAGGAGGTGAGGGACATGTACAAGTATTACCGCTCTACCCCCTTGGTGCGCGCTTATGGCCTGGAGGAGGCACTTGGCACGCCCGCACACATCTATTTCAAGAACGAGAGCGTGAGCCCTGTTGGCTCCCACAAGTTGAACTCCGCACTGGCACAGGCCTACTACTGCAAGAAGCAGGGAGTGACCAATGTGACCACCGAGACAGGTGCAGGCCAGTGGGGTGCCGCCTTGAGTTATGCCGCCAAGGTGTTTGGCCTCGAAGCCGCTGTATATCAGGTGAAGATATCATACAACCAGAAACCTTACCGCCGCAGCATCATGCAGACCTACGGAGCGCAGGTGACTGCCTCTCCCTCTATGTCCACTCGTGCCGGCAAGGATATCCTCACCCGCGATCCGAACAACCAAGGTTCGTTGGGTACAGCCATCTCTGAGGCCATCGAGCTGGCCATGAACACCCCCAACTGCAAATACACTCTGGGTTCCGTGCTCTCGCATGTGACCCTGCACCAGACCATCATCGGCCTGGAGGCAGAGAAGCAGATGCAGAAGGCTGGCGAGTATCCCGATGTGGTGATAGGCTGCTTCGGCGGCGGCTCCAACTTCGGCGGCATCTCCTTCCCCTTCATGCGTCACAACATACTGGAGGGCAAGAAGACACGGTTTGTGGCAGCCGAGCCCTCCAGCTGTCCCAAGCTCACCCACGGAGTGTTCCAGTACGACTTCGGTGATGTGGCTGGCTATACGCCCCTGCTGCCCATGTACACGCTGGGTCACAACTTCATGCCCGCCAACATCCATGCGGGCGGACTGCGTTACCATGGTGCAGGCGTCATCGTGAGCCAGTTGCTCAAGGACGGACTCATGGAGGCTACCGACATCAAGCAGCTTGATTCCTTCAAGGCCGGCATGCTCTTTGCCCGTGCCGAGGGCATTATTCCCGCACCCGAGAGTTGTCACGCCATTGCCGCAGCATGCAACGAGGCTGAGAAGTGCAAGCAGACAGGCGAGGAGAAGGTTATCCTCTTCAACCTCTCTGGCCATGGCCTTATCGACATGACAGCCTACGACCAGTACCTCTCTGGCTCTCTGCAGAACTTCGAGTTCACAGATGAGGATGTGAAGGAGAACCTCGACAAGATAGAGAAGTACGTTTGATCATCTGCGCTTTAAGCGCTCGTTTCATAACGGAAATCCCTGCGTCTGGCGGCCCGATACAGCTGCCGGTCCGCAGGGATTTCCATTTGACCTCCCCTTCATGCCGCCAGCAACCTCGATTTGGGCAGCAAGGATACTTTGCAAAGTAATACTGGATACTTGACGATTTATCCTTGGATACATTGCCAAGTATCCTTGGATACTTTTTCGGGTTGGTTCTTGCTTTGTCTTTTCCTGATTTCACTGAATCAGTAAAAGACTGTGCGTATCTTGGCAGCGCCAAACGAAAGACACCTCCACCCCAAAGGGGGCAGGAGTGTCAACTCAAGCAGTGCAATTCCAAGGCAAGTGACAACAGGTTCAGTATGACTTCTACAACACTGTCAACTGACTCAGTTTATGAATAGGAAAAGTGTGTCAGTGAAATCAGGAACAGACTACAGACAGGGGAAAATTCCCTTATAAGGGAATTTAAATTGTCTTATAAGACATTTCAAATTGTCCTATAAGACAATTTTTACGGGATTAGTGGCTCCACCGAACCTCTTTCCTTCCTCATCTCTCAAACTGATGTTGAAGATGATGAATTGGCAGTGTGAAACACCAACCTGTCCAATGTTTCAGGAAGCATACAGGAAGATGTGTCGCCTCAAGCAGTTTTGCTCAAAAGCCAGAAGCTGGTCTCATTCTGGAGGAAAGTCCGCTTCTCTTTATCTTCAAACCGATTTCGAATGATGAAAAAGTGCAGGATGAAAGCCCAACCAGCCCGTTGCCTCAAGCATCGCCCGGGGGAAACGTTTCGCCTGAGAAATGCATCGTCCAAAAAGGGTGGAAGTCTGAAAGGAGTGCTCAACCTTCTCTGCCCGAAAACCCACGCAGGCGAACCATTGTGGGGTAGAGGGGGGCACTTACGACAACAAATCCTCGGACAGAGGCTCGTATCTTGTGCTTTTGTCGTACCTTTGCAATTCCATGCGGCGCTCGGCGGCTATCTCTCATGGGGGCAGCAGGCAAGCGTCACAGACAGAGTAATACATTATATATAATATAGCATAACAAGACAATGCCAGAAATCTCCTTGCGGGGTACGCAGATGCCAGAGTCACCCATCAGGAAGCTCGCTCCCTTGGCCTACGCAGCCAAGCAGCGCGGTGTCCATGTTTATCATCTGAATATCGGACAGCCCGACCTGCCTACACCCCGAGCGGCCATCGATGCCATCAGAAACATCGACCGCAAGATACTGGAATACAGTCCCAGCCAGGGCTATCTGAGCTACAGGACCAAGCTGGTGAAGTATTATGAGAAGTACCATATCAACCTCACGCCCGATGACATCATCATCACCAGCGGCGGTTCGGAGGCTGTGCTCTTCTCCTTTTTGGCCTGTCTGAATCCGGGCGACGAGATTATCGTGCCCGAACCGGCCTATGCCAACTATATGGCATTTGCCATCTCGGCAGGAGCAGTCATTCGTACCATCTCCACCACTATAGAAGAAGGCTTCTCGCTGCCTAAGGTGGAGAAGTTCGAACAGCTCATCAACGAGCGTACACGCGCTATCCTCATCTGCAATCCCAACAATCCCACGGGCTACCTCTACACGCGCCGTGAGATGAACCAGATACGTGATTTGGTGAAGAAATACGACCTGTATCTCTTCTCCGACGAGGTCTATCGTGAATTTATCTATACAGGAAGCCCCTATATCAGCGCCTGCCACCTGGAGGGCATCGAGCAGAATGTGGTGCTCATCGACTCTGTGAGCAAGCGCTATAGCGAGTGCGGCATCCGCATAGGTGCCTTGATAACCAAGAATGCACAGGTGCGTCAGGCAGTGATGAAGTTCTGCCAGGCCCGCCTGAGTCCACCACTCATCGGACAGATAGCCGCTGAGGCCAGTCTGGACGAGCCTGAGGAGTACGGGCGTGAAGTATATGACGAGTATGTGGAGCGTCGTAAGTGCTTGATAGACGGACTTAACCGCATTCCCGGTGTATATAGTCCCATCCCCATGGGCGCTTTCTATACGGTGGCCAAACTGCCTGTGGATGATGCCGAGAAGTTCTGTGCATGGTGTCTCACCGACTTCAATTACGAGGGTGAAACGGTAATGATGGCTCCTGCAGCAGGTTTCTACACCACTCCAGGTGCCGGCCGCAATCAGGTGCGACTGGCCTATGTGCTCAAGAAGGACGACCTCAATCGCGCGCTGGTGGTTCTGCAGAAGGCGCTCGAGGCTTATCCCGGCACTATCAGGTAAGGTTTACCCACAAATCACAACACGGCAAGGATGTACACATGGATGATGGCTCGGCGCTTGTTCTCGCATCAGGACGATGCGGGCAGAGTGTCACGTCCGGCCATCAGCATATCCACATTGGGGGTGGCCATTGGTGTGGCAGTCATGCTCATAAGCGTCTCTGTGGCTCTGGGATTCCAGCGCGAAGTGCAGGCCAAGTTGCTTGGTTTCGGTGCACACATACAGGTGTTCAGCTATGAGAGCCTGGGTTCCGAGGAACTGAAACCCATCGTGGTGGACGAGGCAGTCATGCAGCGGCTGGCCCACGTGCCGGGTGTGAAGCATGTGCAGCGCTTCAGCGTGAAGCCAGGAATGCTGAAGACCGATGCCGATTTCCGCGGAGTGGTGTTCCGTGGAGTGGGGCAGGAGTATGATACCCAGTTCCTTCGTGACCACTTGGTGGCAGGTGAGATGCCCGTTTGGAGCGATTCCGTATCATCGGGCAGCCTGCTGGTGTCGCAACATCTGGCACGCCAGTTGAAGCTCGAGGTCGGTTCCACCGTCTATGCCTATTTCTTCGAGAATGCAGTCAAAGCCCGACGTTTCCGTGTGAGCGGCATCTACTGCACCCATCTGACGGACTTCGACAGCCGTATCGTCTTTGCCGACCTGCACACCGTGCATGGACTGCTGGGCTGGGACAGCGACCAGCAATCGGGAGCCGAACTGCTGACCGAGGATTTCAGCCAGCTCGACCAGGTGATGGGACGAGTGGTAAAGGCCATCAACAAACAGCAGGATGCCTATGGTGCCCAATACACCTCGATGACCATACGCGAACTCTATCCCCAGGTATTCGCCTGGCTGCATCTGCTCGACCTGGATGTGTGGGTGATACTCATACTCATGACTTGTGTGGCAGGCTTCACCATGATCAGCGGCTTGCTCATCATCATCCTTGAGCGTACCAATTTCATTGGCGTGATGAAGGCGATGGGAGCCACCAACAGCGAGATGCGTCACCTCTTCCTGCATTATGCGGCCTTCATCGTATTGCGTGGTATGCTCTATGGCAACCTCCTGGCTCTGGCTCTGTTGGCCATCCAGCATTACACCGGCATAGTGCATCTCGATCCCGAGGTATATTATGTGGATTCTGTGCCAGTACTCTTCTGTTGGCCCTACTTCCTGCTGGTCAACCTCTTCACCCTCATCTCCTGCCTCCTGGCACTCCTCCTCCCCAGCTACATCATCTCCTCCATCCATCCCGCCCGCAGCATACGGTTTGAGTGAGAAGGGGATGGTTTGGCGGAAACTTAGTGGGAGGAAAAAGCAAAATTATGATTCCCAACTGCAAATATAAGGCTTCTCTCTCTCTAATCTGCAGTTTTGATTAAGAATCTCCAGAATAACGCAAAATCTCTGGTACTATCGACAATCTCCCGGGATAGTTTATATAATCTTACGATGAGAAACCGTATGAACCGCATGACAAACGTTTTGTAAGCGCTTTTAAGCACAAACACCATAGTTCGTACACGTTTTTCAAAGCAAATTTCAAAGCAAAAGTGGCGCGAATGTACAATCTGTGCCGTATTCTTCAGCATATCGTTGATGGTTTCGATGATGTATCTCTTGCGCAACATCATCCTGTCAGAACGGGGTAGTGTTTCACTGAGTGTGTCTGAGGCAAGTTCATTCAAGCCTGTAGACCT
>ERZ1034755.267-NODE-267-length-17821-cov-6.391140_pt1 | contig 17821 bp, 7 predicted proteins | sample MGYA00520596_ERZ1034755 | MGnify/ENA primary metagenome ERZ1034755 (study PRJEB33766, sample SAMN09781701) | gut metagenome | biome: gut microbiome | host: Homo sapiens | place: Madagascar | study: EMG produced TPA metagenomics assembly of the PRJNA485056 data set... | reverse complement strand
AGAACAACCAGTTGGCATGGTTGCGCAATGACGTGGACTATCCCAACGTGTTCTCCTTGGAAGTGTACAAGGAGCAAGGAGACGGCAAGGGCGGTGTGGTCAAGACCTATGACAAGGCAGACGTGATGAAAGGCCGTGTCGTGGAAAAGGAAAGCGAGCCGCACCCCGAAAACGTCAAGGACGGAGTTGTTGTGAGCATGTTCAAGAACGGACGCATTGATGTACCCTACATTGCCGGGCAGCTCGGTATGGGCGAGGATGCGGTGAAACGTGAAATCATCGAAAGCGGCCTTGGCTTTGAAGACCCAACCTCACGTCAGATGGAAGTGTCGTATCAGTATCTGAGCGGCAATGTGCGCGAGAAACTGAAACAGGCAGAGGCCAACAACGAGAATGGCGAGTATGACAAGAACATCAAGGCATTGCAGGAAGTCGTGCCGATGAATATCCCTGCCCACTTGATAGACTTCACGCTCGGCTCGTCATGGCTTGACCCCAAACTCTATGACGCTTATGTGAAAGAGCGCACCGACATAGACGTCCATTTCACGGCAGCAGGTGGCACATGGTTCATGAACGCCCCGACATACGGAGTGAACGTGGAGAAGAACCGTGCAATGGGCGTGGTGAGCGAGATGCTGAAGAAAACCATCATGGGACATGAACTCATCGGAGCCGCCATTCAGAACAAGAGCGTTATCGTGTCACGCACTGAGAAACACTATGACGGCACAACGGAAACCATCACCGACCGCGAGGCCACGTCAGCGTGTGCAGCCAAGATAGACGAGATACGGCAGGACTTCAAGGACTGGATGCGCCAGAAGATGCAGAGCGATGCGGACTTGTCGGCACGCATGGAGACGGAGTATAACGACCGTTTCAACAACTATGTGCCTATGAGCATACCCGATGACTTCGTACCCGAATACTTCGGAGGTGCGACCCACAAGTTCAAGATGCGTCCCCACCAAGGCAAGGCCATTGTGCGCGGCACGATGCAGCCGTTGTTGCTCGCCCACGAGGTAGGTACAGGCAAGACGTTCACCCTTATCTCCACAGCAATGGAGATGCGCAGACTCGGCACTGCACGCAAGCCTATGATTGTGGTGCAGAACGCCACCGTAGGCCAGTTTGCAGCCTCGGCCAAAGAACTCTACCCCAATGCCAAGATACTCACGTTGGAGGACAACGACCGCAACGCAGAGGGACGAAAGAACTTCTACGCCAAAATCAAGTACAACGACTGGGACATGATAGTAGTGCCACAGAGTACCTTTGAGTTTATCCCCGACAGCGATGAGCGGCAGATGCAGTTCATCCAAGACAAGATAGACGAGAAAATGCTTGTGCTTGAACAGATGCGACAGGCTGACTCCAGCGGCAGAGACCCGATAACGAGACGTGCCGAAAAGGAGTTGGCCGACCTGCAAGCGGAAATGGCTGCATTGTCGGACGACATATCGAAGAAACGCACCGCCAACAACGAGAAGAAGAAAGCCGTGGCCAAGCAGAATGCGGCAGTCAAGGCACAGGAAATGCTCGACCGCAGGACGGACGATGTGGAGAACTTTGACGATATGGGCATTGACGCACTGCTCATTGACGAGGCGCACGAATACAAGCACCTCGGCTTTGCCACTGCCATGCAGCGCGGAGTGAAAGGCGTTGACCCATCGTACAGCAAGAAGTCGCAAGGCGTGTATCTAAAGACACAAGCCGTGCTGGAGAAGAACAACGGACGTAACGTCATCTTTGCCACTGGTACGCCTATCAGCAACACTGCCGCAGAGATATGGACTTTCATGCGCTACCTCATGCCAAAGGACACCATGAAGGAGTACGGCATCTACTACTTTGACGACTTCGTGCGCAACTTCGGCAACATACAGCAGATGCCCGAATTTGGCACAAGCGGCAAGTTCAAGGAAGTGAACCGCTTTGCAGGATATGTGAACCTGCCCGAATTGGTGCGTATCTGGTCGGGAGTGGCCGACACCGTGCTGACAAAAGACCAAACCGAGCTGGTGAAGAAAATACCCGAAATGGAGGGCGGCAAGGCACAGGACATCTATCTGCCACAGACACGCGCCCTGCGCAGCGTGATGAAGTATGTGCGTGATGAACTCAAACGCTTTGACGAAATGAGCGGCAAGGAGAAGAAAGAGAACAGCAGCATTCCGCTCACCATGTATGGCATAGCACAGGGAGCCGCTGTCGATGCCCGACTTGTTGAGATGGACGCAGAGGATGATCCAAAGAGCAAGACCAACGAGGCCGTGCGCCAAACCCTGCGCTCGCTGAAAGAGACGGACGACTACAAGGGAACGGTGGCCATCTTTGCCGACCACTACCAAAACAAGCGCAGCGGTTTCAACCTGTATGAGGACATCAAGCAGAAACTCATAGCGCAGGGCGTACCCGAAAGTGAGGTTGTTGTGATGAAACCCGGTATGACCATCAAGAAGAAGTTGGAAATCTTCGACAAGGTGAACCGTGGCGAGGTGCGTGTGGTACTCGGCAGTACAGCCACCCTTGGTACAGGCGTGAACATACAGGAGCGTCTGCACACCCTTATTCACCTCGATGCGCCCAACCGACCGATGGACTACACACAGCGCAATGGCCGTATTTTGCGACAGGGCAACCTGCACAAGCAATGGGGCAAGCCAGTACGTGTGCTCCGTTTCGGTGTGGAGGACAGCCTTGATGTAACAGCCTATCAGCGACTGAAAACCAAGGGAGCGATTGCCGACAGCGTGATGGAGGGCGACCGACTGATGCAGGACAGCATGAACAACCGTGTGCTTGAAGAGGAAGAAGATGTGTTCGGTGATACCGTGGCGCAGCTTTCGGGTAGCGAGTATGCCCTGCTGAAAAACAATGCGGAGAAGAATGTGCGAAAGTACGAGAGCCGCAGAAAGCAGTGGGAGGCCGACCAAACCTATATCCACAATGCCAAGCCCAAGTTGGAGGGACAAATAAAGGCCGCAGAGCAGCGAGCAGAGGAAGCCAACGCTCACCTGCTTGCCGTGCAAAAGGCATTCCCCGATGGCAAGTTTACGGAGATAACCGTAGGCAAACAGAAGTTCGGTTCTGTTGATGCCATGTCCGACTTCATCAAGGAACACAACAAGAAAATCCTCGATGCAGTAAAGGCTATGAAAGAACACCCAGGCAATGCGGCACAGACCAACACCCTCACCTTGTCGTTGGGTGGCTATGACTTCGTTGTAAAGACCGAGATGTCGCGTGAGACGCAGAACATTGGCGGTTCGCTCTTTGCAGAGATACACCGCAAAATGACCTACTCATGCCCCGAACTCGGGCTGACCGACATACCTGTCAAGCAGTCGCTCTTGCGCAATGCCGTTGAGGACATCACCGAGAACGTCATTACAGGCAAGGACTTCGCGGAGCGGTTCGACATAGCCACGCGCATGGTGAAACACGGCAAGTCAGAGTTGGAGCAACTGAAACAGCGTGAGAGCAAACCGTTTGAGTTCGGCAAGGAACTCGAAGAGGCCAAGCGTCAGTTTGAGGAATACTCCGAGGCCATGAAAGTGGAAATGGCAGAAAAGGAAAAGAAGTATGCCGAGATGGACGCAAGCGTGGAGGCTGCTACCGATGTTGTCGCAGACGATGAGGACGAGACGAGCGAGGACAAGACCAAGTTCCGTTTGCTCGAGGACGATGACCCAAAGGCGATAGAGCTGGAGTCGTTGCCCGACAGCGAGCTTGTGCCAGTATATCGCAACGTGCAAGCCTTTGAGGACGATGCACTCGGTTCGCCTATGGCGTTTACCGATGCGGAGACAGGCGAGCGCAGAACCTTGCAGGGGCAGAAGTGGAACTATTCCAACCCAACGCAGATTGAACTCACACCAGAGCAGCAGCGGCAGTTGGACGAACTCAACAAGAACGGCTACATCGTGGTGGACGGCAAGAAAACCACGGAGTTGCAGATAAATGACGGATTGAAGTTCGTAAAGCCAAAGACCAAGGACGCACAGCTGCAATACTTCTTGAAGAAGAACCCCGAGGACAAAGGCTTGTGGGCGGCATACGACCCATACGACCATGCCATCGAGACACCGCTGAACACCCAGTTTGGCGAGGCGTACAAGCGTCCGAACCTTGTAGTGGTGCGCAGTCTCATTCCGAAATCGGAGATTGATGAGCCATTCCATGCCGACTATGCCCTGCTGCCCACTGGAGCGCATCAGTGGAACAACGGCCGCACACTCTATCTCTCACGCTGGAGCAAGATAGACAAGGTGCTCACGCGCGAGGAAGAAGCCAAACTCATTGACGAGTATTGGAAGAAACACCCGGGCAAGCGTGAGGCATTGAAGAGCCACCGCGACTACAACCGTTTTGTTCCGCAGGTGCGCAGGGAGTTGGAGAAGATGGGCTACCGCTTTGAGTTGGACGGCAAGGAACTCACTCCCGAAGAGAGCCTTGCACTCGACAGACAGAATATGGAGAACCGCGATGTTATCCCCGGACGCGAGGGACACGCCCCATTCATGACCAATGAGGACATTGCACGCATCAACGCCAAGATGTCCGGCAAGTGGGTGAGCGAACCCAAGGAGGCCATGAACAATGCAATGGCGGTAAGAGTGAACGAGTTGGCAGAACGGCTCCATACACCTGTGCGCATTATCCGCACGGACGAGGAAGTGGCCGCATTGCCGAGCGCAAGACAGCGCAGGATGAAAGGCAGCTTTAACCCCATGACGGGTGAAGTAACCATTGTTGTGCCGAACAACGCAAACATGGCAGATGTGGAGAACACGTTTATCCATGAGGTTGTGGGGCATGACGGACTGCGTGTGCTGTTCCCCGAAGAGGAGAAACTGAACAATGCGCTCGATGAACTCTACCGCGTGTCGAAAGACGAGATACGGAACAGCATTGACCGCATGGCGCAGAAGATGTACGATGCCGAGGTGGACCGACTCCGCGAGAAGAAGCGCAAGGAGCATGAGGCCAATGGCGAGGACAGCAACGCCTCCTACTATGCGGACATGGCAGAGGCTCATGCCGAGGCAAGCAAGAAGCGCGAGCAGTTCAAACGTGATGCCACGGAGGAATACGGAGCAGACCTTGCAGGGCGCATCGGTGAGAAAGGCTTTGAGAAAATGAGTGCCAAGGAACTTACGTTCTGGGGCAAGTTGAAGTCCATGCTCCAAAAAGCCCTTCAAAAGTTGCTTGACGGATTGAAAATCCCTGGCAAGAAGAAATGGGGTGATAAGGAATGGGCGTTTGTCCTGCACGAAGCATACAAGCGCAAGAAGAACGGAGGCAAGCCCGATGTGTTTGACGCAGCCGATACCGAGGTAATGCGGAGAAAGACAGGGTTTGGTGAGACGAAGTTCAGTGATGGACATAAAAAAAGTGCCCAACTCAATGAGGCAGCACTTAAGCACTTAGAGCCTACTGATGTTGAACACGCTGCAAAGGTACAGCAAAAACGTGAGAAAGCCAAAGAAGCACTTGCAAATGTTGCAAAAACATACAAGAATACAACTGACAGCAAGGGCTTTATATCAGATTTAAGCAATAGTCTTGGTCTGACAAGAGGCAGCACTGGAAGTGGGTATGGCTCATTTGAAACGCCCAATGGCAAGGTGTTTACTATCAGAGTGAGCAACCATAACATCAACGCAGCAAATGTCGGTGATGAGCCTGTCGAAAGCATTGTTATCAAGACGAAACGAAGTCCTAACAGATTTCATGCAGAAGATGGGAAGTTTGCAAACGAGTATGTTTACTTCAAAGAGGATATTCGCAAAGCACCTGCGGGAACATTGAGTGCCATTGCAGAAAGTATTTCTGATTTGCTTGATACTGGCGAGTATCACGACAAGACAGGACTTGCAAAGGACAACCATAGTCCAGAGACCGACCCCGATGGGGGCATGAAGTTCCGCGATGGCGACATGGGACTTGACGAGACTATTACGCAGATGAAGATTGCAGCGAGCCAAGCCAATGCCGACAACTGGCAAGCCAAGCAAGAGGCGATGAAAGCCATTGGCGGCAACTTGAACAAACTGCGTCAGGCGATGGCACGTCAGAGAGAGTATGACCTTTCGACCGTGAAGAGCATCACCGACCTTGCCAAGGTGCTGCTTGACAACGGACTGCTCGATGATTTGAGCAAGTACGAGACCAAGCGCATACTCTCGGCAGTGAACAACGCCCACGGCAAGCAGGATACCAGCAACCAAGTGGCCAAGGTTATGGACATCATGGTAGATAACCAGTTGCGCATGGGTGCAAATATGCTCGGCAGACTGCTCTCCACCCGTGGTAGCCGTGTAGATGCACGAGGCATCGAGGTGCAAGGGCAGCTTGACCCAGACGGACAGATCATTGCACAGGTGGTAAGGAAAGCCACTTCCCTGCCAAAGTCCGACATCGAGGAGCGCATTGCCGAGGCATTGAACCGCATGGGCAGCGATGACCAGCCGTGGCCGATGAAGCTGCTTTGGAGTACAGCGGTCTGTTGCTTGCCCACCAGTTTGCCGAGGACATCACCGACAGCAAAGCCGAAGAAAAGGCATTGCGCGACAGCATCAAGCAAGCCAAGGAAGATTTGGACGCTGGCATGATGGAGAAAGATGCCTACAACGAATATGTGGCAGCGACCAATGATGCCATTCGTCAGAATAAGATAGAGCGAGCCGAAGCCTACCATTCCATTGTGGAGCAAGTAGGCAGCGTGTTGGACGGCAGTGTAGAGCGAGCCAAGCAATGGCGCGAGGCAGAGAAACAGCGTGTGGAGGCAATCCACCACAATGCCAACTCCGACATGGGAGGCCGTCCGACAGACGAACACCACAAGGAGGGCAAGGTGCAGAAGATAGCCAACAACAGCGCAGTACGTTTCCTGCTTGCACCATTAGGCACGTTTGACCAGATGCTGCGAATGTTCGGCAAGAAGAGCGTGAACGGTGAGGGCTACCTTTGGAACCGCTATATGCGCGGTTGGGTTGATGCTACCGAGAGAGAGTACAAAGGCTATCAGAATGCCTTGAAAACCCTTGATGAGAAAGTGAGTGATGTGTTCGGCAAGAACATGAAATGGGGCGACCTCTTCGCCATGGAGCGCAAGATGCCCAAGGCCACCATTACTTTCTGGGACGGAGGCGAGCGGAAAGACCACGAACTCACCCAAGGCAACCTGCTCTACATCTATATGGTTGACAAGATGGCAGACGGACGCATGAAGTTACGCAGAATGGGTATCACCGAAGAAGATATCGAGAACATCAAGGATTTCGTTGATCCACGTTTCCTGCAACTTGCCGACTGGATGCAGGAGGAGTTCCTCGTAGGAAAGCGCAACGAGTACAATGAGGTACACAAGCGCATGTTCGGTGCGTCAATGGCCGCGATAGAGAACTACTTCCCATTGAAGATACTCGCCAATGCGAGAATAGAAGATGTGGACGTGGCCGACGACACTACCGACACCGCCCTGCCAGCCACCTCAACAGGCAGCATCATCAAGCGCAGACGCAACAATCTCGCCCTTGACGTGATGGGTGCGGACGCATTCAGCGTGATACTTGACCACGTTCAGCAAATGGAGCGTTGGGCAGCGTTTGCAGAGTTCAACCGCGACTTGAACACCCTGCTCTCGTACAAGCACTTCCGCAACCAAGTGATGAACATGTCGAGCGTGTACGGAGGCGGCAAGACCCTGTGGAACAACTTCCGCAACGTGTGCAGCATGGCAGCAGGAGCATACCGCCCACCGATTGCACAGCTTGACAAGGCCGCAGTGAACATCGCCAAGGGCGTAACGGCAGCAAAGGTAAGTTTCAGAGTGTTCACCGCATTGAAGCAGTTCCTCTCCATGCCAGCCTACCTTTCGGACAGCAACCCGGTATATCTTGCCGCCAACATCGCCAATCCGATAGGCGCATGGAAATGGTCGATGGAGAACCTGCCACTCTTTGAAAAGCGTTGGAAGAGCCGCATGGCAGGAGACCCACGACTGATGAAGAGCGAGATGGACTGGAAGATGTGGCGCAGCCGTGTGGTAGAAATCGCCTCACGCATCGGTATGTCGCCCAATGCATTTGTCGATGCGCTGACCGTGGCCATCGGTTCACACGCCATGTACAAAACGAAGAAACAAAAATATCTTCGCTATGGCTATGACGAGGAAACAGCAGAGAAACGCGCCAAGCAAGACGCGACAATCCTGTTCAACCAGACACAGCAGTCGAGCGAGAGCGCATTTCTCTCCACCATGCAAGTGGACCGTTCATGGCTGAGCGTGCTGTTCACCATCTTCCGCAACTCGTCCATGTCATATACAAGGCAGTTGTATGATGCCATCCGCAACATCAAGCACCGCTTTGAGCCGGGCTACCAATCCATGAGTGAGGAGTACATGGCCAAGCAGATGCGCAGAGACGGCATAGACCCCGACAAGGCAGACAGCAACGCCAAGAGCGAGTATCGCAGAAGTCTGTTGCGCGACATCGCAAGAATAGGCGTGTTTGGCTACATTCTGCAATTTGCATGGAACTTGGGCGCATACTTGCCATACCTCATTGCAGGAGACGACAAAGACGAAAAGAGCAAGATGTGGGACGATGTAATCAACCACACCATGTTCGGCAGCATTGAGGGATTGACAGGCGGAGACGTGATGAGTTCGGCAGGACAGATGGCACTCAACGGAGACGCCAACTGGAGTTACCTCGTAAAGGACATGCCGTTGGCAAGCGACCTTGCGACCATACTCCAGAAGATGCCGAAAGACAAGGTAGCAGCCATGAACGATGTGGTGAACCTGCTTGTGCAGTCGGGCGTTGGAGTCAATCCGCAGTCGCTGACTGATGCAGTGGTAGCCATCATGGACTATTGCGGAGACGATGCCGAGACCTCACGCGAGTGTGCGCTGCTCATTGCACGCATCCTTAACTGCCCACAGAGCCAGACCGACAAAATCTATTTTGACGAGTTAGGTGCAACGGCAGGAGAGGCAAGCAAGATGACACCAGCCGAGATAGCCGAGCGATATGCCGAGTACAAGATACACAGAGGCGCACCGCTCACAGGCTGGGCATATTCAGAGGAGGCACGGGACAGCGTGAAAACCGCACAGCAGAACCGCGTGCTGACCAAAGCCAAGGAGAAGATGGGCAACCGAATGGAGACCGAGGCCACCAAGCAGTTGCTCTCCACCTATGACGAGGTGAGCAAGCAGCAGACCGAGTTGTCGAAATTGAAAAAGACCGACAGAGCCGCCTACCGTGAGGGCATGAAACAACTCCGTCAGAAGTACAATATGCGAGAGCACGGACGCATGAAACGGTACAAGCACGACATGAAACTGCTCACCGAGAAGTATCTGCGCAGCAAGAACGCAGAGGAGCGCGACAGCCTTGTGAGGGTAATGACCACCACACGCGACAAGCTGCTTGACGACATCGGCAGAATGAACCAACAATAGTTAAACAATGAGGGACGGTGCAATAATATAAATTTGCATCGTCCCAAATTACACAATGAATATGGCAACAAAGAAACTACATAGAATGAGCCGTGTGATGCCGCAAAAGGAGTTGGACAGCGTGAGCCATGCAAGGCGCACGATGGGCAATAACCGTGCCTTTGAGGTGTTGTGGCAAGCACAGCAGTATTGGCTTGCGATGGAGACATTCCGCAGAGACCGTGAGAGGAACAAAAACTACACCTACGGTAGACAGTGGGATGACTATGTATGCGTGAACGGCAAGATGATGAAGGAAGAGGAACTCATCAAGAAACAAGGCAACGTGCCGCTGAAGAACAACCTCATCAGACGCATGGTGCAAGCCGTGCTTGGCGTGTACCGCAGCCAAGCCAAAGAGCCGACCTGCACGGCAAGAGACCGAGACGAACAGCGGTATGGCGAAACCATGAGTACCGTGCTGCAATGCAACATGCAGCTGAACCGCATGACCGAGATAAACGCCCGGTGTATGGAAGAATTCCTCATATCTGGATTTGTGGTGCAAAGAAAGTGGTACGGCTGGCGAGAAAACAAGTTGGATTGCTGGACGGACTATGTGCAACCCAACAATTTCTTCATCGACAACAACATGAGGGACTTTAGAGGTTGGGATTGCAGTTGCTTGGGCGAGATACACGACATCAGCTTTGAGGACTTGTGCGGACGCTTTGCCCACAGCAAGGCCGACTATGACCGACTGGCCGAGATATACAAGTATGCCAAGGACAAATCGTATCTCAGTGCCATGTATGACAACTTCGGCTATCCCCTGCAAGGCTACTACGACTTCCTTGTACCCTACGACCAGAGCCGATGCAGGGTAATCGAGGTATGGCGCAAGGAAAGCAAGGAGAGAGTGCGCTGCCATGACGTGAACAACGGAGACGTGTTCAAGGTGGACATGGAGGATTTCAAGGAACTTGTGCTTGACGAGAACGAGAAGCGACTGCAACAGGCGCGAGAGTTGGGCATGAGCGAGGACGATGTGCCGCTTATCCGCTATGAGTGGTTCATGGACTCATACTGGTATTACTACATGCTCACCCCATTCGGAGACATTCTTGAAGAGGGTGAGACACCTTACGAGCACAAGAGCCACCCCTACGTGTTCAAGGCATACCCATTCATAGACGGAGAGATACACTCATTCGTGAGCAACGTGATAGACCAGCAACGGTACACAAACCGCTTGATAACGATGTACGACTGGATAATGCGAGCGTCAGCCAAGGGTGTACTGCTGTTCCCGGAAGAATGTCTGCCCAAGGGCATGTCGATGGAAGATGTTGCGGACGAGTGGGCAAGGTTCAACGGCATCATCATGATAAAGCAGCCCAAGGCAGGACAGGCACTGCCGCAGCAGATAGCCAACAACTGCACGCAGATAGGCATCTCGGAGTTGCTGAACATGCAGCTGAAGTTCTTCGAGGACATATCGGGCGTGAACGGAGCGTTGCAGGGCAAGCCCGGCTATTCGGGCATGTCAGCCAGTCTGTATAACCAACAGGCGCAGAACGCCACCACCTCGCTGCTTGACTTGCTCGACACGTTCTCGGCATTCATCAGAGATGGAGCGTACAAGGACGTGAAGAACATACAGCAGTTCTACGACACGCCACGCGTGTTCAACATAGCAGGAAAGAACTCCACCATTGTTGAGTACGATCCACGGAAGATACGCGATGTGGAGTTTGACCTAAGCATTGTGGAAAGCACCGCCACACCAGCCTACCGCGCCTTGACCAACGACATGCTCATGCAGTTGTGGCAAGCCAAGGCAATCAGTGTGGAGCAGTTGCTTGAACACGGAGAGTTCCCATTTGCTGACGAGTTGCTGCAGAGCATCAAGTCGCAGAGGGAGCAGTTGGAGCAAGGGCAAGTGCCGGACGGAATGTCGCCAGAACTTGCACAGCAGGTTCAGCAGGGAGCAAACATGCAAGCCGTGAACCAGGCACAGCAGATGATGCAACCACAATAAAGAAAAAGCCTCACTAAGCCTCCTTAGGCCGACTAAGCCAAAGGGACTTTGTGGGGCTTTCTTGTTATATGGAAGCCTCGGAGACGGGGCTTCTGTCTTTTCGGAGTGTGCGGTTTGTGATAGGCACAAATTCGGGCATCTCCATTTCGCGATAGCAGATGTGCAGACCGATGGCACGCGTCATAAGCAAGTCGTCATGCTTGCCGACAATAGCACCATACGCGCCATTCGGCTTGCGCTCATAAGTGTCGTACTCGTCAAGACACCGCTTATCGCGCTCGATATACAGACGCTCGCGAATGACCTTGACCAAGGTAGAGATAATCATCGGCTTGGTGGCCACATTCGTGTGGAAACCATACTTGCGAGGCGCACCCTCGCGTATCTCGTCCTCGGACTGCTTGCGAGCGTAAAGATTGGGATAGATGTCTGAAATCTGATTGAGGATATACTGCGACTGGTCGCCACCCTCCACCTGCCGCTCCTTGTCGTGCGTCTCCAAGGTGTTGGACTCGATGACCAACAGCGAGTCGTTGTAGAAAGCAGCAATCTGCGCGGCACGCCATGCGAGACGGTCGATGTCGCAATGTCCGTACCACTGCGCAACGACAGAGGGAGGCTCGCTACCATCAATCATGCTCAGACGGTCGAACACCACGATGACAGACCAGTCCGCCTTGTTGGAGCGTCCGCCCACATCGACTACGGTAAGGTAGCGGTTGGTAACCTCGTAATCGTCAAACTTCTCGGGCATAGCCCAAATGGAAAGTAAGCCCTGCCTGTCCTCTCGGAAACGGAGATTAGAAAGAGCCTCCTCGCCCTCGTCGGCATCGGCATACACCTCGCCAACAAACTTAGGCTTGCGACAATATGGCTCAAACTGCTTGACAAGATATTTGTCGAACACCATTGTACCTGCATGAACAAATGCCTCTACATCGTCAGACGGAAACTCCGCAGCCATCACCGCAAAGTCATTCTTACCAGCACGCTCGTATATATACCAATGAATAGCCTCCAGTGTAGCCCCCTTTTCCCACAACGACCACAGATAGCGTCCACTCTCCTCGCGATTGGACGGAGTGTAGGCATTGTTGCGGTTTTCCCAAAGCCATTTGGCAAAGGCACGTAGTTCTTCGGCAGAGTCGAAAGGACGCGAGTAATGCTCAATCTGAAACCAAGAAATAAAAAGTGCCTCAAACTGTGACTTGACAGTAGGGTCAGCAGCGGCCGTATATTCCGCATCAAAGTAAGTGCCAACACCATCAGCAGTACTTTCCATAACAATCATCGTGTAAGGTCGTGCGAGAATACCAGAGCAAGCGGAACGCACAATATCTTCGGGCGACTTACCCTCCGTCTTTTTCCACAGACCCACCTCGGAAAGATGCACCAACGAGTAGGCACCGCCACGGCAACCGTTAGGACGCTCGGCTGTACCCACCTTAATTTTGCAGTCTCGTTGTGGCACACGGTACGTAGAACCCGACTTGCCGACACCGACAAGTTTAGGCTCATTCTCCGAATAGACCTCACCCAACTTGTGCAGGAACTCCACCGGGTGTTTCTTTATCATGAGGTCGAACATATCCTTGATTTCGTCAGATGCCGTGCCTTGGTGTGCGATGATGAGTGAGTTGAGACCTTTTTTGTGGAAGAACTGCAACCACGCCATGTAGAGTTGCACAGTCGTGGAGCCGCCCCACTGACGCGCTTTCAAGAGAATAAGACGGATAGGTAATCCTGCCTTTCGTTTCGCCTCAAAGCGCGACACGAGGATGCGCTGCGGATACCACAGACGGAAAAGCACGTCCTTTCCTGCGTCCTTGTTGTGGATATAGACGAGCGTAGCCGTCCAAAAAGGAAAGTCGTGCTTGTAGCGCAAGCGTATGAACGTGCGCGACACCTTGATGAAGTCGTCGTCATTCGGCTCAACGTGCATCACGGACGAGAGAAACTTGTCGATAGAGCCAGCCTTGACCAACTTCTTGACAAGCGGAATATTCATCATTTCAACAGGCAACCACTGAACGGGAATAGCAAAGTCGGCAATGCTGACACGGACACGTTTACCAATAGACCCCTCACCAGTGACAGGGTCGAACTTGGCGAACATGATTTCATTGCGCCTGTCATTCTCCGCAAGCAGTGCGGCAATCTCTGTATCTATCGTATTGGTTGTCATACCATCCATTCTTTATGCGGTAAATAAACTCCCCGACCGTGCGAGGTGTGAGATAGAACTTGGGCGCAGGTTGGTTGACAATCTTCGTAACCAACTCATAGACCGACTTGTCGGGATAATCCTCACGCATGATGAGGTATCTGCGGTAAATCTCCTCAAACATCTCACGCTTGTTGCTCCTCATGCGCGGCATGGGCTTTCCTGCCGCCATAGCGGAAATGACAATGGCCGCACGCTCCTCGCTCACCCAGAAACGAGAAGCAGGAGAGTCGGCCACCAACTGAAAGATAACAGGCATAACGATGATGCTTGCCTCGGCAAGTCTGTCGTGGTACACCCTCATAAGGTCGGCATTGCGCTCCCTTGTAAAATCCAATATGCTGCCAAAGTATTTCATAAAACAGGTTTAAGATTATAAGCCTTACTGTGCCTTCCTAAGCCTTTTTGAGCCGTGGGGAAAAGGCAAAACACACTATACAAAGGTACTTAAACCGACTCACAAAAGTTAAAAGTCAGTCCACCTCTTATATGGCTATTTTTGCATACGAATATTACACAACCATAAGAAAGTTAAGATAATGGCTGAAAACAATGGAGTTAAGAGCAGACGCGACCAGCAGCTGGAGCGGCTGAGAAAGAAATACCCCGACAAGAAGTTCGAGGACGATGAGGAAATCTACGGTCAGATTTCCGATGATTACGACCAATACGAGCACGACCTTGACGGCTATAAGGGCAGGGAGAAAGCTATGTCCGACATGTTTGCCGCAGACCCGAGGAGTGCGCAGTTCCTTGCCGACATGCACAACGGCCAAGACCCTGTGCTCGGTCTTGTGAAGAATTTCGGAGTGGACATCAAGGACGTGCTTGACGATCCCGAGATGCAGGACAAGATAGCTGAGGCCAACAAGGAGTATGTGGAGCGTGTGGCCAAGTCGAAACAGCTCGATGAAGAGTATGAGAAGAACATGGACGCAACGCTTGAAACCCTGCGCCAGTTCCAAGAGGAGCGCGGCATGACGGACGAGCAGATAGACGAGGTGGCCAATGCCATGCTCACCGTGGTCAAGGACGGAGTGATGGGCAAGTTCTCACGCGAGACCTTGGAGCTGTTCGTGAATGCCATCAACCACGATGCCGATGTGGCCAACGCTGGCGAGGAGGGACGCGTGGCAGGACGCAACGACAAGATTGTGGAAGGACTGCGCAAGCGCGACAAGGGAGACGGCACAGCACCGCTCAACGGAAAGAACGGAGGCGCACCGAGTCAGCAGAAGAGTTCGCAAAGCATCTTTGACCTCGCCAACGAAGCCGTGTAGCCCATGAAAGGAGAAGTAGTAAAGTTTCCCCCAGAGGGCAAGAGACTAAAGCCAACGACCGGGAGCGCAGGGTTGAGAACCCAAGTGCCGGGCGCAATGGCATCAATAAGCAATCTCGCGAGCGCGACAGGCGGTATAGCCCCCGGCAACCTCGCACAGACCGATAGCAAATAACATTATTCACAAACTAAAATTTTAAGACATGGACGGAGAAACCGTACAAGTAGGTGGAACTACAACCACCACCCCTGCACCAGGCACAGCCGGTGTAGCAAGCCAAGTGCCGGGAGCACCCACTACCGTCAGCGGAGTGGCAGGCGCGACAGGCGGAGTCGGTCCGGGCAACCTCGTACAGAGCGACCTCGACCAAGAACTCTACAAGTTTAAGAGTGACGACACACCGCTTATGCAGCTCATGTTGAATGCAAAGAAGGTAAAGGTGAACTCGCCCGAGGTGGAACACTACATGATTGACGAGCCACGCTCCAGCGTGACCACGACCACCAAGGTTACAGCAGGAACAGCCAAGCAGTTCATCGTACCATTGCTTGCCAACGATGCGGAAATTCCTCGCTCGTATGGCACACTGCTCGTAAAGGGCGTGGACGGCTATGCGGACGATGGCAAGACCAAGACACCGGGCAAAGACCTTATGCTCTTTGTGACAGGACAGGACCCCACCACAAGCAATCCGATATGCCGTGCCGTGAATGGTCCTAAGACCAACCCGGCAGACGAGTATTGCACCACGCCCGAAATTCCTGCCGGGTCAACACTCATCATCCTTTCCAATGCCCTCTATGAGACGCAGAAGAAAGTTGACCCCGACCTCATCGTGCCACAGCCACAGACGGTATATCTTCAGAAGCGCGGTATGAACCAGATTGTATCTGACTACTACGAGGCGCAGAAGAAGAAAATTCCATTCGGCAAGGCTGTCATTGCAGAGGCCGCCATCACCAACTTCAAGGTGCGTGGCAACCGTACTCTCTACGCTGGGCGCAGAGGCAAGATGACGGTGCAGACACCAGAGGTCGGTGCGCAGACCATCTACTTCACCGAGGGCGTGCGCTACCAAGTGAAGAAGGAACTCAACCACACGGGCAAATGGATTATTGAGGAAATCATCGCCTTGGCGAAGATGACCTTTACAGGCGAGGACGTGCCCAAGAGTGTGATTGCCCTTTCTGGCAAGAACTTCTTGGAGAACATCCAGTGCATCGACTATTCCAAGCACCCGGAAATTCAGATTACCACCAAGACCAATCCTGTGGGCTGGGTAGTAACCAACTTCCACACCGTGTTCGGAGACATCGAATTCAAGCATGACCCGACACTCGACCGTTTGAAGTGGAGCAACTCCGCATTCATCGTTGCGCCCGACCGCCTTGTACACTACCAGTACTCGGCAGAGCACTCGTCAAAAGACCGTGTGGAGGGCGAAGAGGCAACACGCGAGTCAATCCTTGTGTGGGATGCACTCGCACTCAAAGGCTCATGCCATATCTGGATTAACGGTGAGGGCGACAACGAGAACACCACAGCCGTACAAATCCACTTGTGGGACAGCGAGGAAGCCCCCGAAAGTCCTGTTGAGGGTGGTGTGTACTACCTGTTGCAGGACTGCCCGGGCATCAATGCCGAGGCCGTCAGCGGTCAGATGTGGCAGTACAAGAGCGCAGCATGGGTGGAGTATGCAGGTGATGTGATGGCCACCGAGTAATCCGATGTTTAATTAAACCAATCATCAACCAATAGAGGCGGATAGGTAGCAATGCCGTCCGCCTTTATTTATAATAATCAGACAACGAAATGAAAAAGAAGAGAATAACCTACGGAGTGTACGGCATGATGGAATACCAGACTATCATCAAGATAGGCAGAGCCACACTCAAAGTATTGTTCACTGACGGCTCAATGACCGCCATCGGACAGAACCCAGCGAAGTACACCACAAGCGACTTCCTTGTGCAGCGTGCCATAGAGAACAGCAGCGAGTTCAAGAAAGGCCGCATACAGGTGGTGGACACCATCGAACTTGACGAGGAGGTGCGCATCGAGCGCAACCCTGCCAAGCCGAGTACGCAGACGGCAAATGTGGCGGCAAAGGCTGTGATTGACAATAAGCCTACCGAAGCCTCTTCAAGCCATACTACGCCTGTGGCGGAGGACGTGGAGTACGAGAAAACCGAGGAGACCGCAGCCGAGGGCAATACGGCAGAGGGCAAGACCGAGGTGGAGTTTACCGATAACCAAGAAGCCAAGGACTACATCTTCAAGAACTTTGGCGTTAAGCCCGGCACGATGCGCAATCGTGAGGACATCAAGGCCGTTGGCGAGACCTACGGAGTGAAAATCACGTTTGTCAACGAGAAGTAAGGAATGACGATATGGTGTACAAAATCGAAGTCGTGGAGCAAGATGTGCGCATCGCCATAGACGAAAACAAGACCAGCGAGCAGCTCATCAGCGATGAGGATATTGACACCTTGTCGTTGAACGAAGTGATACGCTCGAAGATAGAAGAGGCCGTGCGCAGGGTGGAGACCACCGCCCCCGTGTATCTCTTGGAAGAGGGACACGAGTTTGGCGAGGCTGTGTATTGGGAGGACAACGGCAGCGGTTGGGTGCTGCTCCCCGACGACTTCATGCGGTTGATAGCATTCCGCATGAGCGACTGGGAGCGCACTTGCTACAATGCCATTTCGGTGGACGACCCACTCTATGACCTGCAATCGTCAAGATACAAGGGCGTGAGAGGCAGCGTGCAGAAACCAGTGTGCGCGGTGGTGAACCGAGCCGAGGGAAAGGCG